>Ga0163108_10000088_pt1 | contig 62278 bp, 37 predicted proteins | sample Fk1155metaG_FD_109644 | JGI IMG/M metagenome (GOLD analysis project Ga0163108, IMG submission 109644) | Marine microbial communities from the Central Pacific Ocean - Fk160115 155m metaG | ecosystem: Environmental > Aquatic > Marine > Oceanic > Photic zone | place: The Central Pacific Ocean...
ATATACTAGAAGAAAATAACCAATGTACAAATCGTGAAGTTAATCTTAGTGATAGCGGATACAATAATCAATCTATATACATCGCATTTGTTAACATTACAGATGATGGGTTTAAACTCTACATTGATGATATTAATGTGCGTAAAGATGATCCATTAAGTAATTATATACTCAGTAATTCATCTCAAGTAACTATTTATCCAAATCCATCAAGTGATTATATAAATGTGAATAAAAAAATGAATTTTGATTATTTAGAAATAATTAGTGTATCAGGAAAAAAGATTATAGAATCATCTTCATATAGAATTGATATAAATCATTTAAAAAAAGGGTTGTATTATGTGAATCTATATCAAGGAACTAACAAAACATGCAAGCTGATTATAAAAAATTAATTATCTCCTTTCTTTTCCTCTAATTCTTGCTGTTTTTTTAATGCAATTTCTAAATTACTAGTTAAAAAACAAGATTTATTGATATACCCTGAACCAAATTCATTGGGTTGTAGGTCAAATTCCATCATAACCCCTCTTTGATAAGGTTTATTAATAAAGAAATAATTGATAAAGAAATTAAATATATCATAGCCGGCAACTGCCATTTTTGTTATGTCAGCGTTGTATTTTCTTCTATATTTTCTGTGAAGTTCTTTGATATTTTCATTGGAATAATTAAAGTCATTAAAATCTGCAAAATAAAATCCTGGTTTTAATGCCAATTGACTTCCATAATTTTTATTTTTAATCCAAGATTTGGATCCATATAATAACAGCCCGCTTTTAATGTTTATTTGAGATAAAAATTTATCAATAGTATCTGTTGAATTAGAAGCAAGTATTAATACACTGTTTGAATCTTTTTTTAGATAATTTTTATAATCTGACATATTAGCCAAGATTAGTTTTTTATTGATTTTATTTGAATCCGAATAAAAAACATCTCTAAAACTCTCATATAATATCTCATCACTTGATTTTCCTGAATTTATCAAAACAACCTGACGAGACTGGTGTTTTTCTAATACATCAAATGCCATTTTTTTAAAAATGGCTTCTTTAGGAATTATACCATGATATACCATTGGATTATTAACAATCCATTTTGATGCCATAGGAACTGTTGTAATTAATGGCACATTATTAATCACACACCAATTAGAAACCAAAAGAGCTTCTCCAGGATGATATGGTGAAAAGATCAAATCCATACTATCGAATTCGGGAAGATCCAAAATATCTTGAATTTTTGCGCTATCAGACATATAATCATAGACATGCAAATCTAGAGTTATGCTATCCGATTTTAATTTCTCTAGACCAATCGATAATCCCATTAAGAAATCAATTGAAGAGTAAACCTGAGCTTTTGATCTTCGGCGATTATAATCCAAATAAAGAGGTAAAAATAAAGCAACTTTTATTTTCTGATAATTTTGAAATAACAAAGCAGAATCAATCAATTGTATGACAGTAGTAGAATCCTCATTGCTCTGGTCATTATTCACATCTCTTATTTCTGAATTATGGCCGTTAGATAAATGAATAGGAATTAAAATTTTCTGCCCATTTTGAATTGTTGATGATTCTAAATTATTTAATTTCTTTAAATGTTTAATATTACACATATACCTTTTTGATATACTGTATATAGTTTCTCCAGGCTGCACAACATATTCAATTATGGAATCTGCTTTTAAATAAATACTATTTCCATCTTTAAATTCTAGCGTAGAAATCAATCCTTCTACCAGGCCATTTGTATCGCTGGGAAAAGTGTCTTTTTCTGTGATTGGTTTAACTCCATTATTAACAATAATTATTTGACCAACAGCAATCCCTTCTTTTGACCCTGGGTTATCTTTTATCAGAGATTTTAATGAAACTCTATATTTCTTAGATAATGAATATAGTGTTTCTTTCTCTTTTACCTTGTGGTTAATCGTGGTTGGATTAGCAGGAATTAGCAAGCGTTGCCCAATAATTAGACCCGAATTAAGGTTAGGATTTTCTTTTAATATTTCTTTTTGAGTAACAGAGTATATTTTCTTTAATTGATATAAAGTATTTCCTTTTTCAACATTGTGAATATAGTATGTTTTGCCATTAATTTTTTCTATATCAACAATTTGAGATAAAAACAAATTAACAGAAAATAAAAAAATAAGACTTAATAAAAACTTAATCATAATACGAATATACTTTATATAACATCCTTGAAAAAATCATTCCAAAATTATTCCCATTCAATTGTAGCTGGCGGTTTAGAACTAATATCATATGTCACTCTATTTACTCCCTTTACCTGATTAATTATATCATTGGAAATTCTTGCTAAAAATTCATAAGGCAAATGACACCAATCTGCTGTCATTCCATCTGTAGAAGAAACAGCTCTAAGAGCAACAGCATTTTCATAGGTTCTTTCATCACCCATCACTCCAACTGATTGTACAGGAAGAAACATTGCTCCAGCCTGCCATACATCATTATATAGACCATGCTCTTTCAATCCTTTTATAAATATATCATCTACATCCTGAAGGATTTTTATTTTTTCTTTTGTAACATCTCCTAGAATTCTAATTCCTAATCCTGGACCAGGAAAGGGATGGCGAGATAAAATCACATCTGGAATATCAATTGATTTCCCAATTCTTCTTACCTCATCTTTAAAAAGCAATTTTAAAGGTTCTACCACGCTTAACTTCATAAAATCAGGCAATCCCCCAACATTATGATGAGATTTAATTGTTTGTGATGGCCCTCCAGTTGCTGAAACTGACTCAATGACATCTGGATAAATTGTTCCTTGCCCAAGCCATTTAGCATTTTTCACAAGCTTAGATTCCTGTTCAAAAACTTCAATAAAAACCCTTCCAATCGCTTTTCTTTTTTGTTCGGGATCGCTTATGCCTTTAAGTTGTGTGTAAAATTGTTCTGATGCATCAACACCTTTGATATTTAAACCTAGATTTTTATAATTTTCTAAAACATCCTCGTACTCATTCTTTCTTAGTAAACCATTATTAACAAAAATACAATGCAATCTTTCACCAATAGCTTTATGCAATAATACTGAAGCTACCGTAGAGTCAACTCCACCCGATAAACCCATTATGACAGAATCATTTTTCAGTGTACTTTTTAATTTCTCAACAGTTTCTTGAACAAAAGAAGCAGGAGTCCAATCCTGAGAACAAGCACAAATTGATACAATAAAGTTTTTCATAATTGTTGCCCCCCCCTCAGTATGATATACTTCAGGATGAAACTGTATTCCAAATGTATTCTCATTATTAAATTTAAATCCAGCTATAGCAACATCTTTTGTGCTACATATAACTGTTGCATTATCCGGTCCATTAATAATTGTATCACCATGAGACATCCAAACTTGAGAATTAGGTAAAACTCCATCTAACAATATGGATTCTTCTTTAACTGAACTTAAATTTGCTCGACCATATTCCCTTATTTTAGAAGGCAATACTTCTCCACCATAATTATTAGCTAAAAATTGTGAACCAAAACAAATTCCTAATAATGGCAACTTGCCTTTTATCAATGATAAATCAGGAGATGGCGCATTTTTATCAAGTGTAGAGAAGGGACTTCCAGATAATACAACTCCTTTAACAAAACCGTCTAACTTGGGCATTTTGTTCCAAGGGTGAATTTCACAATATACATTTAACTCTCGTATTCTTCTTGCAATTAATTGAGTATACTGTGAACCAAAATCTAATATTATTATCTTTTCATGCATGTCACAAAAATACTGCTTATAATTAGTGTAATAACTTCTTTGAGAAAAATTTAATACTGAGAATTAAAAATAAATAATTTTATTTATCAGAGCTTTTATAATAAACAAGTTATTAGTTCTTTTTTTTTAAGAAAAAGAGCCATTTAATAAATCAGACTTTTAAAAAAAAAATTAAAAAAAATTAAAGTTTTAAATAAATATGATATGTTTGTAATGAAATTTAACATGAAACAACCAATAATTAATAGCACTATTATTATCATTCCTGACAAGGACTGAGAAAAGGTGTATATAAACATTTAAAAACCTTTCTCTCAGAGAAAGGTTTTTTTTTGACTAAAAAATAAAAAAAGATGTATTACAAAGACAAAACTATTATATATGTAAATGGGAAATATATTAATGCAAACAAAGCAAATACAAATCTATATTCTCAAACATTACATTATGGAAATGGTGTATTTGAAGGAATAAGATCCTATAACACGGAAGATGGTGTAAGAATTTTTAAGGCAAAAGAACATTTTGACAGACTACATTATTCTGCAAAAAAAATGCATCTTGATTTAAATATTAGCTCTAAAGAATTAGAAAAGATTTCCTATCAACTCCTTAGCTTGAATAAGCTAAAAAATGCATACATAAGACCATTGGTTTATCTAGGAGAGAACATGTCCTTAAGTAAATGTAAGGATGTAAATATTGTTATAATGATTTGGGAATGGGATAATTATTTGGGTGATCAATTAATAAGAGTTATGTCTTCGTCTTTCCAACGTCCAAATCCAAAATCATGTCATGTAGAAGCTAAAGTTGTAGGGCATTATACAAATAGTATTTTAGCCACAACCGAAGCAAAAAACAATGGATATGATGAAGCATTGTTAACAGATTGTGAAGGTTATGTTGCAGAAGCTCCAGGAGCTAATTTTTTTGTAGAAAAAGATGAAGTTTTATATACTCCACCAAGAGGAAACATATTGGCAGGAATTACGCGTCAAACTGTATTTGAAATTGCAGAAGAGTTACAAATAAAAGTGGTTGAAAGAAAATTTCATATATCAGATTTAAAAAATGCAGATATTGCTTTTTTATGCGGTACTGCAGCCGAAATAGTTGGAATAAAATCTATCGATGAATTCATGTTTCCTTTAGATTGGAATAATAGCATAAGTTCTCTTATACAGAGAAAATATAAAATGAGAGTCTCTAAAAATGAATTTCAAAATGTGTATTTATGAAAAAAAATGAATTAAATAAGTATAGCAAAACAATCACTCAAGACGAATCTCAAGCAGGATCTCAAGCAATGCTTTATGGCATAGGTTTAACAGAAAATGACATGAAAAAAGCACAGGTAGGAATTGTTGCTAGTGGTTATGAGGGAAACACCTGCAATATGCACCTAAATGACCTTGCAAAACAAGTAAAAAAAGGAACTGTTGATGCAAATTTAATTGGATTAATATACCATACAATAGGAGTTAGTGATGGAATATCAAATGGAACAAATGGCATGAGATTCTCAATGATTTCAAGAGATATAATAGCCGATTCAATTGAAACAGTAACAAGTGCACAATGGTATGACGGAATTATTGCAGTGATGGGTTGTGATAAAAATATGCCAGGCTCTCTAATAGCAATGGGTAGACTAAATCGACCATCAATCATGGTTTATGGAGGTAGTATTCATTCAGGTAAATGGAAAAATGAAAAGCTTAACATCGTTTCCGCATTTGAGGCATATGGAAAAAAAATAAATCATCAAATTACTCCTTGTGCATACAAAGGAATAGTAAAAAAATCTTGCCCAGGAGCTGGAGCCTGTGGAGGTATGTATACTGCTAATACCATGGCTTCTGCTATAGAAGCACTTGGAATGAGCCTTCCTTACAGTTCTTCCAATCCAGCAGTAAGTAATGAGAAAATAAACGAATGTATTGATGCTGGAAAAGCAATGAAAAAATTACTTAAAGATGATATAAAACCAACAGATATAATGACAAAAAATGCATTTTATAATGCCATGAAAATCATATCTGTTCTAGGAGGCTCAACAAATTCTATTATTCATCTTATAGCTATTGCTCATTCAGTTGGAATTAAATTAGAACTTGACGATTTTCAAAAAATAAGCAATGAAACTCCCCTTCTAGCAAATTTAAAACCAAGTGGCAAATATTTAATGGAAAATATTCATGCAAAAGGAGGCCTACCAAGTGTCATGAAATACCTTCTTGACAAAGGTCATTTAGATGGTTCTTGTCTAACAGTGACAGGAAAAACTATAGAAGAGAATTTAAAAAGCATAAAAGCAATTCAAACAGATTCAGATTTATTTTATCCTAGTGAGTTCCCAATAAAACAAACAGGTCATTTACAAATACTTAAAGGCAATATTGCTACTAAGGGTTGTGTAGCAAAAATAACAGGAAAAGAAGGTGAATATTTTAAAGGTAAGGCGATAGTATTTGAAAATGAATATGAAGCAATTAATGGAATTAAAAATGGAAGCGTAAAAAAAGGAAATGTTATTGTAATAAGAAATTGTGGACCAAAAGGAGGACCCGGAATGCCTGAAATGTTAAAGCCAAGTTCTGCTATAATGGGAAAAGGATTAGGTAAAGATGTGGCTATGGTAACAGATGGACGTTTTTCAGGAGGAACACATGGTTTTGTTGTAGGTCATGTTGCTCCTGAAGCATTTGAAGGAGGGAATATTGCATTGATTAAAAATAAAGATGTAATTGAAATAAATGCAAAAGAAAATAGCATCAATTTACTAGTTAATCATAAAGAAATAACTAATAGAAGAAATGAATGGAAAAAACCTAATGAAATCAAATTACATGGAGTATTAAAAAAATATAGAAAACAAGTTTCATGTGCATCAAAAGGATGTATAACAGATTTATAAAAAAATGAAAAAAACAACAGGATCAAAAGCAGTAATAAAGTCTTTATTGAAAGAAAATGTAGATACCATATTTGGTTATCCAGGAGGTGCTATAATGCCAATATATGATGCTTTATATAGCTATAAAAATGAAATCAACCATATACTTGTAAGGCATGAACAAGGAGCAATACATGCTGCGCAAGGTTATTCTAGATCCGGAAATAAATGTGGAGTTGTTTTTGCTACTTCGGGACCTGGAGCTACCAATTTAATAACTGGTCTTGCCGATGCAATGATTGATTCAACACCTGTTGTATGCATTACAGGACAAGTTCATTCATCTTTACTAGGAACTGATGCATTTCAAGAAACCGATGTTATTGGAATATCTATGCCTGTAACAAAATGGAATATTCAAATTACAAAATCAGAAGATATTCCATGGGCTATAGCAAAGGGTTTTTATATCGCAAATTCAGGGAGACCTGGACCTGTTTTAATTGACATTACAAAAGACGCACAATTTGATGAGTTGAATTTCAACTATAACTATTGTAAGGAAATAAGAAGTTATCATCCTTATCCAAAAACAAATAATTCTTCGATTATAAAGGCTGTTGATCTAATTAATAAGTCTAAAAAACCATTTCTGATAATTGGACAAGGAATTATATTATCCGAAGCAGAAGAGGAACTACTTAAGTTCATAGAGAAAACTGACATACCTGTTGCTTCCACATTATTGGGTCTAGGTGCTGTTCCTAATGAGCATAAAAATTATATGGGATTTCTTGGTATGCATGGAAATTATGCCCCTAACATAATGACAAATGAATGTGATGTGTTAATTGCAATTGGAATGCGCTTTGATGACCGAGTAACAGGGAACACTAAAAAATATGCTAAACAAGCTAAAGTTATACATATAGATATTGACAAAGCAGAATTAAATAAAATCATACCTTCAGAAATTGCTATGCATGCAGATGCAAAAGATGCATTAAATCAACTAAATAAGCTTGTTGATACTAAAAAAAATAAATTCTGGAATAGAGAATTCAAACTTCTTGAAAGACAAGAATTTAATCAAGTTATAAATAATTGTATAAAACCTGAATCAGGAAAGCTTAAAATGGCTGAAGTAATAAAATTACTTTCTGACCAAAATGATGAAGATTCTATAATTATTACAGATGTTGGACAACATCAAATGATTACATCTAGATATTATCAATTTAAAAACACAAAATCAAATATCACCTCAGGAGGTTTAGGGACAATGGGATTTGCTTTGCCTGCCGCGATAGGGGCTAAATTAGGAGCTAAAAATAAAACAGTAATCGCTATTATTGGAGATGGTGGTTTTCAAATGAATATTCAAGAACTTGGCACTATAATGCAGTCAGGAATCGATATTAAAATAATCATTTTAAACAATAATTTCTTAGGAATGGTTCGGCAATGGCAAGAAATGTTTTTTAACAAACGATATTCATTCACAGACATTCAAAATCCGGATTTTATAAAGATCGCCGAGGGATATGGAATAAAAGGAAGATCTATTCAAAGAAGAAATGAACTTAAAAATGGAATAACATCCTTATTAAATCATAAGGGTTCATATATATTAGAAATTATATGTGAAAAAGAAGAAAATGTTTTTCCAATGGTCAAAACTGGGAGTAGCGTTTCAGAAGTAATTTTAAAATAAGGAAAATGAAAACATACAACATAACTGTTTTTACTGAAAACAATATTGGAATATTAAACAGAATAACTATAATTTTTACTAGAAGGCATGTTAACATTAATAGCATAACAGCTTCTGAATGTGAAGAAGAAGGGGTTTATAGATATACTATTGTAGTAGATGTAAGTGAGAGTCAAATAATAAAAATCGTCAATCAGATTGAAAAATTAGTTGATGTAATCAAAGCATTTTACTATGAAGATAAAGATGTCATATATCAAGAGTTAGCATTATATAAAGTGCCTAATAAAACTTTTAAAAATCAGAAAATAAATGACCTTTTAAAAAGAAATGATGCAAGAATAATTTCAATAGATTCTAATTTTTCAACACTTGAAAAAACTGGATCACCTCAAGAAATAAACAGTTTATTTAAAATTTTAAAATCACATGGAGTCCTTGAATATGCAAGGTCAGGAAGAGTGGCAATTTCAAAACCAATGAAAAATCTTAGAGAATTTTTTTAATAATTAATCAAAACAATCAATTATGGCAACAATAAATTTTAGCGGCACAGAGGAAAAAGTAGTTTTAAGAGATGAATTTCCTCTAAAAAAAGCACAAGACAAATTAAAAAACAAAACTATTGCTGTTTTGGGTTATGGTGTGCAAGGACCAGGACAAGCATTAAACTTAAAAGACAATGGGTTTAATGTTATTATAGGGCAAAGAAAAGGAACTAAAAGCTGGGAAAAAGCAAAAGAAGATAAGTGGATTGAAAATATCAATTTATTTGATATTGAAACTGCTTGTTCAAAAGCTGATATAATCATGTATCTACTATCTGATGCAGCTCAAATAGCATGTTGGAATGACATCAAACCTTACCTTACAAAAGGAAAAACACTTTATTTTTCACATGGGTTTGGTATTACATATAGTGAACAAAGTGGAATCATTCCTCCTGTAGATGTGAATGTTGTAATGGTTGCTCCAAAAGGATCAGGAACATCATTAAGAAGATTATTTTTAAAAGGAGAAGGAATAAATTCAAGTTATGCAATATATCATGATTATACAGGAGATGCAAAAGATATCGTATTATCATTAGGAATTGGAATTGGGTCTGGATATTTGTTTGAAACAAATTTTAAAAAAGAAGTATATTCAGATCTAACCGGAGAAAGAGGTATACTTATGGGTGCATTAGCAGGTATGTTTGAAGCACAATACGATGTATTAAGAAAACATGGACATTCTCCATCAGAAGCATTTAACGAAACAGTTGAAGAGCTCACACAAAGCTTAATGCCACTTGTTGCTGAAAAAGGAATGGATTGGATGTATTCGAATACTTCTGTAACCGCTCAAAGAGGTGCATTGGACTGGAAAAACAAATTTAAACATGCTGCTCTCCCTGTATTTAATGAATTATACGAAAGTGTTGCTTCAGGAAAAGAAGCAAAAAGAGTGATTACAGAATCCAGTAAATCAGATTATAGAGAAAATCTTGAGAATGAGCTAAAAAACATAAGGGATTCAGAGTTATGGCAAACTGGATCAGTAGTCAGAAAATTAAGAACAAAAAATCTACAATGAATATATATTGTCAATCATTAAGATCAAAAGAATTACTTGAAAATATAGTTATTAAAACGCCATTGGAAAAAAACGAATTTTATTCGAAACAACATAATGCAAATATCTATTTTAAAAGAGAAGACTTACAGGTAGGTAGGTCTTACAAAATTCGTGGTGCTTATTCAAAGATTAGACAATTAAATAATAAAGAAAAAGCAATAGGAGTTGTATGTGCAAGTGCTGGAAATCATGCACAAGGAGTTTCTATTGCTTGCTCAATGTTAGATATAAAAGGCATCATTTTTATGCCAATAACAACTCCAAAGCAAAAAATTAGAAAAGTAGTTGATTTTGGAGGCGAAAACATCAAAATTGAATTAGTTGGAGATTCATTTGACCAAACAAAACAAATTGCTATAGATTACTCTGACAAACATAATAAAACCTTTATTCATCCATTTGATGATCAAAAAGTAATTGCAGGACAGGGAACAGTGGGCTTAGAAATTATAGATCAAAAAGAATTTGATATCGATATGCTAATTGTTCCTATTGGAGGTGGTGGATTAGCAGCTGGAATTTGTGAGGTTTTCAAAACATTAAGTCCGAAGACAAAAATCATCGGTGTCGAACCAAATGGAGCTCCTTCAATGAGCAGTGCTATTAATAATAAAAAACCAACATTGGTTTCATTAACAGATAATTTCGTAGATGGCGCTGCTGTTAAGAAAGTTGGAGATCTTAATTATAAGCTTTGTGTAAATTCTTTAGAGAAAATTATTACTGTTTGTGAGGGACGTATAAGTAGTGTTATATTAAAGCTATATAATGAACAAGGAATAGTTGTTGAACCTGCTGGAGCTTTAACCATTTCTGCTCTTGAATTATTAAAGCAGAATGAGCTTAGAGATAAAAATGTTGTTTGTATCATCAGTGGTGGAAATAATGACATATCAAGAACTGAAGAAATTAAAGAAAGAGCCTTAATCTATGAAGAACTAAAGCATTATTTTTTAATTAATTTTCCTCAAAGACCTGGTGCACTTCGTGATTTTGTTACGCAAATAATTGGACCCAAAGATGATATCACGTTTTTTCAGTTTTCAAAAAAACACAATAAAGAAACTGGCCCTGCTGTTGTAGGAATAGAGCTAAGCAATAAACAAAATTTAGGTGATATCTACAGGAAAATGAAAACAAGGAATTACCAATATGAATATTTAAACCAAAACAGCTTATTATTTAATCAGCTTATAGGTTAATCAATTATCTAAGAAGATTAATATGACCTACAACAGATCGTTCTATTCCTTTTGAGGTTGTAAAAGTTAATCGCCAGGTATAGACGCCTTCTTGAGCTGGGCGATTCATGTTGCCATGATTTCCATCCCATCTATCATTAATGTTATCAGTGGTATAAACCAATTCACCCCATCTATCAAATATTTTTAAATTATATGATTCTATGCTTGCTGGTGATGAAAAAACAGGATAAAATTCTTCATTAATATCGTCATCAGTTATTGTAAATGTATTAGGAACATAAAAAACCAATTCATCTAATAACTCAAAAGATAAAATAGCAGTATCTACACATCCATGAACAGTATCGATAGCAACTAGAGTAACTTCATATGTTGCTTCAAGCTCTTCTGGATAATTATGAACTGGATTAATATTTGTAGAGTTTGGACTTCCATCACCAAAAAACCAAATATATTCCTGGGCTCCGATTGAATTATTCATAAAAATTATCTGACCAGTATAATAATCAATATTTTGCGTAGTTGCAGTAAATGAAGCAGTTGGATTAGCAATGACACAAATAGCACTATCCATTGTTAAGGTACCATAACAACCATTACTAGCAAGAGTTGTTAAACTAACATCATAACAACCAGGAACATCAAAAGTATAATTAACCGTTCCACAACCCGTTAAGCTATCTCCATTTCCAAAATCCCAAACACAAGACAATGGGCTTCCTTGACTATTGTTTGTGAAATTAACAGTTAATGGCACACATCCAGATGAAATATCAAAGAAGAAGTCTGTTTCAATTTCTTCTGGTTGAGTTACAATAGCAGATGTATAAACATCACATCCATTATCATCAGTTACAACGACATTATAAACACCTGCTGATAGTGAATCATAAAACAAATCGGTTGAACCACTATCCCACAATATAGAATAAGGCACTGAACCACCTGAAATATCTAAAAGAATCGCTCCATCAGATAAACCATAACAAGAAACCGGAGTTTCTGTATAAGTAACAACTAATGGTAATGCTGGTTCGGTAACATTAACAACCGTAAATGCCACACATGAATTATCATCTGTAACTGAAAGTTGATAAACTCCAGCTCCAATTCCTGTCAAGTCTTGAGTAGTTTCTCCTGTATTCCAGAAATAGCTGTATGGAGGTGTTCCTCCAGTAACAGAAACATCTATAGATCCCCCAGGTTGTCCATTACATGGTGGAGTGGTAATTAATACTGATATCAATAAAGGAGCACTTGGTTGTGTTAATGTAATTTGTAGCGAATCCATACAACCAACAGAATCTGTAACATAAACAGTATAAGTGCCAGCTATTAAATTATTGATATCCTGAGTAAATTCATTATTAGACCATAAATAAGTATATGATCCCGTTCCACCTGTCACAGATATATCAATAAATCCGTCATTATTGCCATAACAAGCTATATTTTGATGAGTTTCTACAATGGTTATTGGTTCAGTAGGCTGTGTAATTATAACTGTCAAACTATCTAGACACCCATTATCATCAGTAACATAAACTGTATATGATCCAGCTGGTATGTTTGATAAATCTTCAGTTACAGCACCATTACTCCATAAATAGGTATAGCTAGGAGTTCCTCCAGAAACAGTAATATCAATAGAACCTGTCGAGTCACCAAAACACAAAACATTCACATGAGTATCCAAAATTGCGATTGAACTGAGTGGTTCAGTTATAATAAAAAAGGTATCCAAAATACATCCATTTGAATCGGTAACTGTAACATTATAGGTGCCTTGAATTAAAGAATCAATATCTTCTGTTATTTCAGAATTACTCCATACATATGAATAAAAAGGTGAGCCACCTGTAACAGTGATGTCAATTCCTCCATCATCTCCAGTAAAACAATTGACATTGGACAATACAGCAGTTATTGATAACGGATTTAATGGCTGTAAAATAGAAATATTGGTATCTACAACACAACCTATCGAATCTGTTACAATTACATTGTATATACCAGCAATTAATGAATCTACATCTTGTAAAGTATCTCCATTAGACCATGAATATGTGTAGCTAGGAGAACCACCGATAACATTTAAATTAATTAATCCAGTCGTATCTCCATAACAAAGAATATCCTGACTATTATATGTAATTGTAATTTCTGAGGACGGTTGTGATATTGGGAAACTAATGTTTGCAGAACACCCATTAAAATCAGTAACATCTAAGCTATATGATCCCGCTGGAATGTTAATTAAATCTTGAGTTGTGTTGGAATTCGACCATAAATAGGTATAAGGAAACGTACCTCCCTGAACAGAAATATCAATAGAACCTGTCGAGTCACCAAAACAAAGAACATCCACAAAGGTTCCAGATAAGGATAATGCTGATAATGGTTGAACAATATCAATAGCCCCAGAAACTACACAACCATTTGAATCCTGAACATCGACCACATAAGTTCCAGCAGCTAGAGACGATATATCTTCAGTCGTTTGACCATTACTCCAATTTATTACATATGGCCCTACTCCACCAAAAACTGTCATATCAATGCTTCCATCTGAAAAACCAAAACAGCTCACATTTGTACCACTTAAAAAGATAGATAAGGAAGCTGCAGGTTGAGTAATAATAGTAGAATCATCAATAGAGCACCCTAGCGAATCAGTTATTGTAACATAATATGTCCCAAGAACAAGACTATCAATATCCTGAATGGTATCACCAGTAGACCATAAATAGGTATACCCAGGAGTTCCTCCTTGAACCGTCATATTTATGAAACCATCATCATAACCAAAGCAAGTTACATTTGTATTAACAAAAGATGCAGATAAAGTATCTAAAGGCTGATTAATTAAAAAATCTGTCGACTCCACACATCCGTTATTATCTGTAATGTCCACAGAATAAATTCCTGCAGGAACATTTAATAAATCTTGATTAACAGATGAATTAGACCATAAAAAAGTATAAGGAGCAGTACCTCCTAATGGCGTTAAAAATACTTGTCCATTTGACAATCCATAACAAGTTACATCAACAATAGAATCTATATAACTTAAAGAGCTTAATGGTTGAGTTACATCAATTGAGCTAGTTTGACTACAGCCCAATGAATCTGTAACAGTAACAAAATAGGTGCCAGCAAGCAAAGTATCTATATCTTGTAAAGTATCTCCATTAGACCATGAATAGCTATATGGAGGAGTTCCTCCTATAACTGATAAATCAATAATTCCATCTGAAAAATTGAAACAAGAAACTGGAGTCATCACTGATGAAATCTGAATCAAAGATGATTGATTAACCGTAACTGATAAAGTATCTTCACAGAACTCATCATCAGTAACAATAACGGTATATATTCCTGCAGATAGATTGCTTAGATCCTCAGTACTTGATCCGTTGGACCATTGATATATATATCCAGTATTAAAACTATTTATAGTAAGATCAATTTGTCCTGTTGATGCATTATAACAATCCACATCAGTTACTAAAGCAGAAAGTGAATTAGGAAAAGTAGGTTGAGATAAGACAATAGAATCTATTAAAACACAACCTAATGAATCTGTTACTGAAACAGTATATATTCCAGAAAATAAATTTGAAATATCTTGTGAATTTGGGCCATTTGTCCATAAATAGCTATAAGGTGCTGTACCTCCATTAACCGATAAATCTACACTTCCTGTAGAATCTCCAAAACATCCAACATTAATACCAGATAAAGAAATCGAATATGCAGAAGGCTCAATAATTTCAATACTATCTACAATCGTACATCCCAATAAATCAGTTACAGTTACTATATACATTCCTGCAGGAACATTATTTAAATCTTGTGTACTAATAGCATTACTCCAGCTATATAGATAAGTTGGAGAGCCTCCACTAACAGTCAAATCAATGTCTCCATCTGAACCATTGTAACAGGTAACAGCAGTTGAATTAAGATTTAAAATCAAGGGTTGAGCAGGTTCATCAACAATAAAATCCCAAACGCTTGTACAAAAATTTGAATCTGTTATTAACACTTGGTATGAGCCAGCAGACAATCCAGTGACATCTTCACTTGAAGGGCCATGACTCCATAAGAAGGTATATGGAGAAGTTCCACCACTAACAGTTATGTCTATAGCACCATCATTAAACCCATTGCAAGAAACATCACTTATAGAGGCACTAATATTGACATTAGAAGCAGGTTGATTAACCATATCTGAAATAAATGTGGTACATCCTGCCGCATCAGTAATTGTGACAGAATAAAATCCACTACTAACTCCTGTCAAGTCCTCTGATATAGAATTATTACTCCATAAATAAGTATAATTTGGTGTCCCACCAACTACAGATAAATCAATTTCTCCTGAACTTTGACCAAAACATCCAACATGTGTAATTAAAAGTGATGCAGACAATGGATTGTTAGGCTCTACTATAGATGCTGTTATACTATCCTGACAGCCAAAATCATCGGTAACAACAACCGTATAATTACCCGCTTGAAGTGAGTCAATATCCTCTGTTCCATCACCATTTGACCATAAGTAGGTATAAGGCGGTGAACCACCAATAACTGTTAAATCAACAGCTCCATCATTACCAAAATTACATGAAACATCTGTTGTGGCTATTGATAAAGCAAGAGATGAAAACGGTTCATTTATTGTATCTGAAGCCGAAGTAGTACATCCACTTGTATTTGTAATGGTTACAACATAAACTCCAGCCCCAAGAGAATCAATATTTTGAGTGGTATCTCCATTATCCCAAGAGAATGTAAAAGGAGAATTTGGGCCATTAACTACAAGATTAATAGATCCAGTAGAGTCTCCATTACATAATACAGGAACTATAGAGGTGGAAGCAACAATACCTGAACCTGGCTGTCCAACAGTTATAGAAGCAGTTTCAATACAACCGTTATCATCCATAACCGTCAGAGTATATGTCCCTGCTAATAAATTTGATAAATCTTCTGTAATAGCAGCATTATTCCATTGATATTGATATGCAGGGGTGCCTCCAGTAATTGTATTATCTATACTTCCTGCTGATTCACCAAAACATATGTTATCAACGACTACAGATTGTATATTAAGTGGTGCTAGAGGTTGATATACAGTATCGGAAAACGTAACAGTACAACTGTGCCCATCAGTTACAGTAACAAAATAAGGACCTGCTGGCAGATTATTAATAAAGGTAGTGGTTGCAGAGGTATTCCATAGATAAGAATAAGGGGTGGTTCCTCCATTTACGACAACGCTAACTGTACCAGTAGTTTGTCCATAACAAGCATTATTTGTACTCGTAGTTAAAGCAGTTAAGGCTGTTGGTTCAACAATTGTAACGGAAATACTATCACTACATCCTTTAAAATCTGTCACAATAACATTATAATTTCCTGCGACCAAACTATCTGCTGTTGATGTATTATCACCATTTGACCATGAATATGAATAAGGTGCTGTTCCACCATTTGCTATAACAGTAGCTGTTCCTGTCGCCCCACCATGACATAAAACATCAGTTTTGGATACCGATAAAGAAACAGCAGACATAGGCTGAGTTACCTGAGCACTAATTGAAAACGTACAACCATTTGTATCAGTAATTAAAACAGAGTAAACTCCTTGTGGTATATTTGACAAGTCTTCTGTAGTATCTGCAGTATTCCATAAAAAAGAATAATTTGGAGTTCCTCCTGAAACAGTAATATCAATGTAACCATCATTTCCTCCTATACATGAAACATGTGAAACACTCTGAGTTGCATTGACAACACTAGAAGGTTGAATTATTGTGATTGGTAAAACACTCGAACATCCATTACTATCCTGAACAGTAACGGAATAATTACCTGCAACAATCGAAGTTAGATCTTGAGTAATATGTCCATTACTCCAAGTATAACTATATCCTGGCACTCCGCCTGTTACATTCAAATCAATTGATCCGTCATTTCCAGCAAAACAAGAAACATTTTGATGTGTTTCTGTTACAGTTAAAGGAGCTAAAGGCTGATCCACAAATAAAGATAAATTTTCTACACAGCCATTACTATCAGTAATAATTACTGAATAATTGCCTGCTGTTAGGTTAAAAATACTTGAAGTTGTGGCAGCTGTAGACCATAAATAGGTATAAGGCACTGATCCTCCTAATACTGTTAGATCAATAGCACCTGTTGTTTCATTAAAACAAACAACATCAGTGATAAGGGTGTCTATAGTTAATGGAGATAATGGCTGTAAGATATCAACCGATATAAAAAACTCACACCCCACAACATCTGTGATGTTAACAAAATAAGTTCCTTCAGATAAATTGGTCAAATCTTCGGTAATAGATGCATTGTTCCAGTCAAATGTGTAACCTGGGTTTCCACCAGAAACAGTTAAATCAATTGTTCCATCAAAACCTCCATAACACAATACATCCGTTTTAATGGCACTTGCTGAAATAGTATTGGATGGGTCAAGAATAGTCACAGAAATTGTATCCTCACAAGAATGAGCATCAGTAACTGTAAAATAATACGTTCCAGCTGACAATAAACTAACATCCTCGGTTGTTTGGCCATTAGACCATGAATAAGAATATCCAGGAGTACCACCTGTAACAGAAACATCAATTGATCCAGTTTGTGTTGCAACGCAAAGTGCATTTGTATGTGTTTCGGTAATAGATAATGGAGAGGCCGGTTGTATAATGGAAGATAATAAACTATCGACACACCCTGCTGCATCGGTAACAACAACCATATAATTCCCAATTGTAACAGAAGAAATATCCTGGGTATTTGAAGCATTAATCCAGCTATAAGAATATGGAGAAGTACCACCTGTAACACTTAAATCAACAGCACCTGTTGCGTCACCATGACATAGAACATCTGTAATAAGTGAAGATAAAAACAATGGAGCAAAAGGTTGCGTCACAACAACTGTCATAGTAGTATCACAACCTAAACTATCAGTTACTGTAACAGAATATGACCCTGCTGTCAAGTTAGTAATATCTTCCGTAATAGCACCTGTATTCCACGAAAAAGTATAAGGAGACGTGCCTCCTGTGGGGTTTAGATTGATAGAACCTGTTGAATCTCCAAAACAAAGTACGTTCACATGACTTTCTGTTAATATTAACTCTGCCAAAGGCTGCCCCACACTATAGTTTCCTGCAATTGCACAACCATTGCTATCTGTAACATTGACACTATAAACCCCACTAGATAGACCAACTAAATCTTCTGTTGTAGAGGCTGTAGACCAAACAAAACTAAATGGACTTGTACCTCCACTAACAATTAAGTCAATTTCTCCATTATTTCCCCCAAAACAAGATACATTATTAATTACAGTTCCTAGTGAAAGAGGAGCTAAAGGTTGAGAAATATTAACAGATAATGTGGTTGTACAGTTATTACTATCGGTTACAGTTACTGCATAAGAACCTATAGAAAGATTACTAATATCTTCTGTTGTTGCTCCATTTGACCAAGAATAAGAATAAGGAGATGAACCACCCGAAACGGTAATATCTATAGACCCATCATTGCCTCCAAAACATAAAACATCTGTATGCGTTTCAGAAATAGTCAATGGATTAGATGGTTGGTTTACAGAAACCGTAAGACTATCTATACAACCATTACCATCGATAACTTCAACCTGATATGACCCAACCGATAAATTTGATATATCCTGTGTAATTTCAGAAGTATTCCAAAAATAGGTATAGGTTATAGTACCACCTGAAACAGATAAATCAATACTTCCATCATTTCCTCCAAAGCATAAAACAGGAGTTGAAACTGCATTCAAACTTAAAGGAGAAAATGGTTGATTAATTGTAAAAGTAGTATCCAATGAACAGAAATTGCTATCCAAAACCTGTAACGAATAATTCCCTTGTATTAAACCACCAATACTATCTGTACTAGCAGAGTTAGTCCATTGATAAGTGTAAGCTCCTGTACCTCCAGTTACATTAGTAGAAATACTACCATTATTTCCTCCAAAACATAAAACATCAACAACAGAAGCTGTTAATGATAGAGCTGCTGAAGGTTGAGTAACATCTATAGTATCGGATATAACACAACCATTGGTATCTGTAACAATGTAAATATACGTTCCCATTATTAAAGAATCCAAATCTTGGGTAGTTTGACCATTAGACCAGGAGTAAGTATATGGAGCAGTGCCACCAGATACAGATAAATTTATCGTTCCAGTTGAATCTCCATAACAAAGAACAGGTGTCGAAGTAAATAAATCTGAAATCAAGGGTGCAGAAGGCTGAGCAACTATTGATTGAATACTATCAATACAATTATTTGAATCGGTAACAACAACTGTATATGTACCTACTGATAATGAATTAATATCTTGTGTATTAGCAGCATTAGACCATGAATATGAATATGGGTTAGTTCCACCGGTAACCGTTAAGTCTATTGATCCATCATTACCTCCAAAACAATTCACATCTATGATACTATCAGATAGGGATAAAGGAGCAAAAGGCTGATCAACAGAAACTGTTGAAGACTCTATACAACCATTATTATCGGTAACTGTAACTGTATATGTACCTTCTGCTAAATTAATTAAGTCCTCTGTTATTGATCCATTAGACCAGCTATAAGAATAATTTATAGTCCCACCAGTAACTGATAAATCAATCGCGCCTATAGAATCATTATGACACGGGTTGTTTGTTATTGTTGTAGTCAACGATAATGGAGCCAAAGGCTCATTAATATTGGCTTGCAAGGTATCAACACAATTATTTGAATCAGTTACAATAACCTGATAAGAACCAGCTGGAATATTATTTAAATCTTGATTTGTTGAATTTACTGGACCAGTCCAAGAATAGGTATAAGATGGAGTTCCTCCAACTGGGTTTAAATTAATAGAACCTGTAGAATTACCAAAACAATTCACATCAACATGGTTTTCTGTTAATGATAAAGGAGATGATGGTTGAGTAACCGTCACATCGAGATTTTCAAAACAACCATTTGTATCTGTAACAGTAACAGTATATGTGCCAGCAGTAAGACCTGAAAGATCTTGAGAGGTACTTGCGTTTGTCCAAGAATACTGATATCCAGGAGTTGCTCCTGATACAGTCAAGTCAATTGCGCCTATATTATCTCCAAAACATAAAACAGGAGTCATTGAATCCGATAAAATCAATTGAGTAGGTTCAGTTAAAGTAATAGAATCTGTTTTGGAACAACCATGCGCATCGGTCACAATTATAATATATGTTCCAGCTGATAGTCCTGTAGCTGTTGAATCGGTTGATCCACTTGACCATGAATAGGAATATGGAGTTGTACCTCCAGAAACTAAAACTATGGCAGTTCCATCAGAAGCATTAAAACAACTAATATTTTGTCCATTATAATCACTTGTAATCGAAGGAGAAATATATAAACTATCTGGCTGAGTAATTGTAAAAGTTGAATCAATAAAACAAGTGTTTGTATCTGTAGCTGTCACTGTATAATTTCCGGGACCAAGATTAGAAATTAAACTTGAAGTGCTACTATTTGACCAGCTTAATGAAACAGGTGCTATAGAGGTCGCATTTACATTTATATGGCCATCGTTGGCGTCATAACAAGAAACATTTGCAGAATCTATCAATGAAATAACCGGATTTGGATTTACAACCACTGTATCAGTTGCATATTGAAGCAGGCAAGACAATCCCTGAAAGCCAAGTTGAAGCGTATAAACTCCTGAATCAGCAAGAGTTGCAGGATAGACAAACACATCCGATAAGCTATCTGAAAATCCATTTGGTCCAGACCATGTATAAATAGCCAAGCTATCAGCTATTGAACTTGTCATAGGTGGACAATACATTAACAAAGAGTCTCCTACACAAATAGGTGCATTGGTAACTATTTCAGCGGAAGGACAACCAATCGTGGAAACAATAAGCTCAGTAGGACTACCAATAGGACATCCATTTATATCTGTATAATCAGATAAACCTCCATTATTATAAGTGTTTCCAGAAATGTTTCCTTCGCCAAATATATATGCTTGATCATCAAGAACACTATCACAAGTAATCAAAAGGCAATCATCGATTACAGTAACACGATACCTGATTTGTGTGCTGTCAGCTCCAGTAGGACTATTTTGCATAGTTCCACCAGTTGTAGTATTAGCTCCAGTCCCAACCCTAACGACCACTACCCTATTCACAGGGTCATATTCTCCCTGATCATCAGAATATGCATCTGTTTTAGCCCCTGAATTTGGCCCACTTACAATCGAAATAGATCCTGGCACGTACTCTGTCCTAATATCCAAAGTATCTGTCATAAAGGTATTTATTGATGGATCTGATCCAATATTTTTTCCAACAATAGTGTATTCCAATGTATCTCCAGGAACTACCTGCCCACCATTTAAATCATCTAAATAAACAGTTGCTCTTAAATCAGGTTCATAGACATCAATTGCAGAAGTAAACACTTGTGTAATAATGGTCTCTGAGGCTGTAGAGACCTGAATTGTAGCAGAAGTTGCATTGTTTGGTAAAAAATTAAATGACGAGTTATCAGGTAAGAATATATTTGCATCATGACCTAAAGTGTTATTTAAATCTGGATTTCTAAAAGGAGTTAAAGCCCCATCATAAGAAATAGTACTATTAAATAAATTTGTTGTACTGTGAATAGCATCGTCTATATTAACAAAAGAACCAGCACCATTAAATTTTAATTGATCACCAGTTTGCTGTCTGTCTCCATCATAAGCAACCACACCTAATTCAAAAGAAACCGGCCCTGAAAGTGGTGTTAAAAAACCTGAAACAGGAATATCTACTGATGGTGTATTTGGATTTGAAAACAAACTCACATTCGCTAGGCCATCAAAAACCGTTAAATTACGCATGGATTCCAAAACATTTTTATAAACCACTACAATTGTCCATCCACCCCACCGATTGGTTGTTCCAGTTTGCGTTATCATATTGGCTACTGTATATCGGGCATTAATTGCATTGCTTTGAACAATGGATGTTATATCTTTAAAACAGAAGTAAGATAAAGTACCTGTAAAATCAATTAATTCATCAGCAACTAAATTCTGATATGCCCCATTATCTACAGAAATTTTAACTTTTTCTCTAATAGCATAATTTGTTGTACTTGCCGATACTCTCCCCCCCCAATACAATCCTGCCCAAGCAATCTCACTACATGTCGATAAATTTAAGCTATCACTTGAAGACATCCAAGTGGTAGGATCCGAATCAATATCAACGTATTGTTGAGTAAAATCATTGTTATCTTTTGGAAAAGTTCCTGTAACTGGCAAGTCGTTAATCGCCTGTGTACAAGTTATTCCGGAATTGCAAGACACAGAAACATTTGCCAAGAATCTTATACCACCTTTTTGTTGTGTCGAATAGCGGACAGCAAACGGATCTATCAACTGACAGGTAGCTGAACAGTGAACTAATACAAAGAGAATAAATAATGCCTTTCGCATAAAAGTAACAGGCGATAGTTTAATAGTTTATAAATATAAGACAATACGATGGTTTTTCAAAAAAGTTAAACACAGAAATCAAATAGAAATTTTACTAGAAAAAATCAACCGATTAAGAAATTAAAATATTATTTCAATAAGTTGATATGACCTACCATTGTTTTATCTAAATTTTGACTGCTAGTAAACTCAATTTTCCAAGTATACGTACCTTCTTGAACAACTTTGTTTTTCCTACCATGTGTGCCATCCCAAAAATGATTAATATCATTGGAAGCAAACACGATTTCTCCCCATCGATTGAAAATTTCAATTTGATATTTTTTTATTTTCTCAGGGTGAGAAAAAACCGGAGTGAAAGATTCATTTATACCATCTCCGGTAATCGTAAAAGAATTAGGGATATGAACCAAAAGATCCGCTTCCATTGAAACAGTCATAATAGCTGTATCAGAACATCCGTTATCATCAAAAGCAAACAAAACAACTTCATACCCTGCTTCTATTCCAGAAGGAAAAAAATGCGTTGGATTTACCTCATCTGACAAAGGAGAAGCATCTCCGAAATTCCATTCATAAGAAGTCGCATTAATAGAGGTGTTAATAAAAGATAGTTCTCCTGAATAAAAATCTATCATTGAATTACTGGTATTAAATTGTGCGGTTGGATTCGGATGTACACATATTACTTCATTTAAATTTATTTCGTCATAACACTCTGAATTTATCATAGTTAATAATGAAATATCATAACATCCTGGTTGATCAAAAGTATAACTAACGTTTCCGCAATCATTAATCACATCCCCATTTCCAAACGACCATTCACAAAAAGAAGAAGTTCCCTGACTAGTATTTGTGAAATTTACCGTGAGCGGAAGACATCCAGATGAAACATCAAAATCAAATGACGCATCAAGTTCATCGGGTTGATTTACTATATAATTTGCAAGAACCTCACATCCATTATCATCAATTATTTGAATATCATAAATTCCAGCAACTACAGAATCTCTATCTAAATCCGTTACCGCATCATTCCATGTAACTGAATATGGCAAGGCACCTCCTGTTATGTCTAAGTCAATAGAACCATCATTATAACCAAAACAAGACACATCATTAATTACAGAACTCACAATTATAGTATCAAATTCTTCGTCTAGATTAACAAGTAAAAAGAAAACACAATTATTATCATCAGTGACAGATAATTGATACTGACCTGCTAGAATGTTTGATAGATCTTGAGAGGTCTGATTTTGAGAAACATTCCAAAAATAAGTATAAGGAAAGGTACCTCCATCAACCGAAACATCAATAGATCCTCCAGGAAGACCATAACATGGTGGCGCATCTGTTGTAGCGGTAACCACCAAAGGAGCCAAAGGTTGAGTTATATCAATTGTCATTGAATCTTGACAGCCCAAAAAATCTGTTACAACAACAGAATAGACCCCTGAATTTAAACTATTAATCGCTGCAGAATTAGAACTATTTGACCAATCATAAAAATAAGGAGCTGTACCTCCGTTTACATTTAAAAAAATTTCCCCGTCATTTCCTCCATAACAGTTTACATGACTAATAATTGGATCAAAATATATTAGAGTATCCGGCTCATCTATATCCATAGCAAAAGTAGTTGTACATCCAAGATCATCTTCAATGTTTAAAACATAATTTCCAGCTGCTAAATTTGATATATTTTGAGAGGTTTGAGCATTATTCCATAATAAGGTGTAAGCAGGCATCCCTCCTGATACAATTACATTAATATATGCATCATCACCTTGATAACAAGAAACATCAGAATAAGAATCTACTACAACTACTAATTCAGGGTGTATATGATTTACATCCATATCTGCAGAAACATTACATCCATGATCATCTATTACCTGAATAGAATAAAATCCTGCAGGAATATTTAACAAATCTTCTGTTGTTGAGGAATTATTCCAATTGTAAGTGTATGGCAATGTGCCACCACTTGTAATAATATCTATTGCCCCAGTATTATCTCCAAAACAAACAACATCTGTTATTATAGAATCTATTTCAAGCGGAGCAAGTGGCTGAGTTATATCAACAGAAAGAAAGAAATGACAACCAATGTCATCTGTAATTGTGACATAATAATTACCTATATCTAGTCCAGAAAGGTCTTCTGAAGTAGAAGAATTACTCCAATCAAAAACGTAAATAGGATTTCCACCAGTTACAGTTAAATCAATTTCTCCATCAGCAAAACCATGACAGCTAACATCATTAATATTACTTGTAGCTGTTATACTTGATGAAGGGTCTATAATTGAAATACTAGAAGATATCTGACAACCATTATCATCTATAATTGTGACATCATAAATACCTGCAAAAAGTAAATTTACATCTTCAGAAGTTTGGCCATTACTCCAATTATATAAATATCCAGGAGTACCACCAGAAACAGTTAAATCTATTGAACCTGTTTGAGTAGCTATACATAGAGCATCCACATGCGTTTCAGAAACAGATAATGGAGATAAAGGTTGATCAATATTGACAGTTAGATCCTCAACACAATTATCATTATCAGTTACAACAACACTATAAACACCTGGCAACAAATTAATTATATCTTCCGAAGTTTGGCTATTACTCCAATCAAAAGTATAAGGAAAAGCCCCCCCATTAACAAATAAATCTATAGAAGCTGTGGATCCACCATGACAATCAACATCCACATGAGTTTCTGTTAAAGAAAGAGGGTTTATAGGTTGATTTATATCGGTTAGAATGCTATCCTTACAACCTTTATCATCGGTAACAACTACATTATATGTTGACACGCTTAAAGAATTTACATCCTGTGATGTCATGCTATTACTCCATAAATATGTATAAGGCGTATTACCACCGCTTAACTGTAAATCAATACTTCCATCATTACCATCAGTACAAGTAACATTTTGTGCTATTGTATTCAATAATAATGGTGCAGGCTCATCCACAGTTACATTTTCTTGAAACGAACAACCATTATTATCTACAATTGTAACAGTATAATTATCAGCGATTAAATTAAATATATCTTCTGCTGACGAACCAGAAGACCAATTAATATTATAAGGTGAAAAACCACCAGATATAGTTAAATCTATTGAACCATTTGATTCTCCAAAACAAAGAACATCTTGAGCTAACAACACTCCAGCAAGTGGAGATGAAGGCAGTATTAGAGTTATAGTTGTATCTAAAAAACAATTTGCACCATCCATCACCAAAATATTATAGACTCCCTGATTTAATCCTGAAAATGTATTTGATGAAGAAAAAGTAGTTCCTCCATCAATGCTATATTGATAATTTAAAGTTCCTCCTATAACATTAAAAGTCATTTCACCCAAGATATTATTATCACAAGGATGTGTCACTAAAATATCATCAAACTCAAGTGAATCTACTCCAACAATTGATGCAAAAGCAGTATCGGAACAATTATTTTGATCAAGCAATACCACTGCATAATTTGCTGTATCCAAAGGGTTAAATAATGGAGAAGATTGAAATGTCAAGCCATTGTCTACACTATATGTATAATTCCCTGTTCCTCCACTTGCAGAAACAGTTAATTGACCTTCTACTGCTCCACAAGTAGGATTGATCACAGAAATATTATCGATATTCACAAAGTCAATATCAACATTAACAGATGCAGAACAAGTATCTATGCCATTAGTCATTATAGCAGTATATATTGTATCTGTATTCGGACAAGCTAGGTTTGGATGAGAAACATTATAGTTTCCCTGACCATGAGAAAAATTATCATGCAGCCATGTTATTTCATAATTTGTAACCGGAATATTTGCTGAAATTTTAATATTATCAAGTCCCCAATTATCATATATAGCACCTGATGAAAGATCTTGATACCATCTTATTTTTGTATTTGGAGTTTGAGCAGCAACAGGTATTGACACACAGTAGTTATCCCATATTGTTTGAGGCCCTGGAAACCCGCCTAAAACAGGAGCCCAATAATCAATAGTAACCCATGTCAATCCATTATCTAAAGAATATTGCAAATATACACCTTCATCTATTTCATCTGGATCTTCACAATGAGGATTTGGAGCACCAATAGGGCTTCCATTAGGTTGTTCAAATTTATCTGAATACCTCATTTCAAAACATATCTGCCCACCTATAGATAAATCATATGCCATTGTCTCCATACTTCTAGGAGCTGCAGAGTTATTACCCATCCACATATAATCAGTTCCATCAGGACTAGGTACACAAGTATTATTAGAAATAATAACTATTTGTGAAAAATCCCACCCAACAGGTGAACCAGAATTAAAATCTTCTTCAAATACAGGATTTAAAACCTGACCTTGTGCACTTAATGTAACACAATCTCCACAACCAATATTATTGCTTGAAGATTGAACGTTTAAATTGCATTGGGAAAAACTAACAAATGAAAAATTAATTATAAGTATAAACAAAAAAATATTATTTTTTTTGCAGGTTATTTTATCGAAAAAAAGCAAGATTGGTGACATGAAAAATAGTTTAGGTTGGGTTAGCAATTAAAAAACGAAAGAAATGTATTCGAGTTGCCTTAAATTACCTAAGTAGTATCACGTATATTTGAATAATAAAAGTTTTATGTAGAGAAAATAAGAAAACAATTAATCACATATTCTTCCCTTATGCTTACCATTATGAAAATGTTCATCTAACTTTTCAAATTCCTCCAATAACTCTGCCGATGGAGGAGTGTTTTGAAGATTTGAAAGATCAGGTTGCCCTGCATCTACCCAAGCAGTATACCAGATAGAACCTACTGCTATAATTGACCTTCTTAATCTTCTCTCAACCATACCGTTCATTCTTTTGTGATATTCATTTGAAAATTCCTTAGAATATGTTTTTATTGTTGAATTGCCTCTTTGTTCATATGCATATTTTTGATCAGAGGGAAATTCTATTGTAAGTTCTTCTTCAATTTTTAATACCGAATCCAATGCTTTGTGGGCTGAATAAACTGCATCCCATGTAAAATCAAGCATGTTCTTAACATACTTGGCCTTTCCAATAAAATAATCATAATCATTTGCTTTAAGTTCTACGAGTCTGCTTTCCCAAAGACCATGAATACCCCTTTGTCCTGTCATTTGGCCATTATAATTTTCTGTTGTATGGAGAGGCACGTGGGCATCACCAATATAATGACCTATATCCGAAGAATATTTTAAAATTAAATCGATATTTTGAGACTCAAAAGCTTTTTGAAGTCTTTTTTTCATCACCTGAATATGCCAAGGAACAATTCCATATGCTTGTAAAGTGTCTTCAGAAAATTTTTCAACAGCATCTTTCCATTTTCTTGGCATTACTGTATAAGGGTCCTCCCCTTCCTTATAAAAATGATCTAAATCTATGTAATGCCTTGGAGCTTCTCCATCTACAGCATATCTTCTTTTATCAGGATCTACAGCATGTTCAGTAATAAATTCAATATGATCTTTATAAAAACCAAACATATCTCTAGGTAAAGTAAAAACAGCTATTCTATTAATTCGTTTATGGCCATAGAATCCCCAATAGGGTTTCTTTTTAGATTCTTTATTAACACTATTTGTTGGGATATGAAGTGCCAAAAGAGGAAATATAAAAACAATTAGATATTTATAATTTAATAATTTTTCCATCTTTCAATATAGGAATTATATTCGTTTGATTAGGTGTTAGACAATACTTTATATCATTATTTAAATTTAAATTAATAAGCCTTCTTCTATGTGAACTCGATTTAAGATAACCTAAATAATTATCTTTAGCTGATAGGTAAAGGTATTTTGCTGCAATTGAAGAGTCTTCAATAGATGTAAAATCACCAGTACAAATAAGATGATCCATTATAGCTCCAGCACAAATTGTATCTTCAAGATTAAATTTACTTTGCCAACCTGAACATAGACACAACACATTTTTCTTTTGTTTTACCAACCAATTATTTAAAGCATCTAGATTAAGAAATGAACCTACTACAACAAAATCAGATTTTTTTGCAATATCAAGAGCCTTTGTTCCATTTGTGGTCGTTAACACTACCTCTTTATCTATCAAATTAGGATTGTTTATATAAGAATACGGTGAATTCCCAATGTCAAAGCCATCAACAATTTTACCCTTCCTTTCTGCTGCTACTATATATCCTTTAGTTTTATACTCCAAAGCTTCTTCCAAAGTTCTGACAGGAATAATTGCTTTCACACCATGATGAATCGCCGCACATATTGCTGAAGTAGCTCTTAAGACATCGATCACCACAACAATTTCAAACTCATCTTTGAAATTTGTATACTCTTCGGGTGTAAAACAAACCTCTACTCTTAACCTTTTATCTATTGTTTCTGACATGTGCTTAAATATAGAGATTTAAATTATTTAAAATTTTTCTTTATAAAAATTTTTTAATTGCATCCTTAAAATAATTCTGAAATGCCATCTGCAATTCTTTTTCATACTTCTTATAATAGATTAAAGAATCACCAAGATTATTTGGGAATGACAATCTTTTAGAAAGACCGTTACTGGCATTAAACAAACCAGATTCATTTGGATAATCATCCATCCATCTTCTTGATTTTAAGACATCAATGAAATAGATAAAGTCATCAGGGTATTCATTATCAATAAAAGGATCATAGGAATAAAAATTTCTTAAATACTCTTTATAAGGTTGATTATGAAATGATTTCCAGTTTTTAGCTAACCAATGATCGGCATATAAATCCATCGCTATTCCAGACACTTTTGGAAAATATTTGTACAATTGTCTTTGAACAGTTAATATCGAATGATGTCTATTAAAATAATCATCAATAGAACGATGTAATTTAATTCCTTTAACAATATTGTTGGAATAAATTGTGAAATCTGATCCCCTTACAAAATCACCAAATAAATTGGCATACATTAAGTCATGATCAGAACCAGAAAAAAATAAATGACCTAAAAAATTCAAAGAAATTAATACTCGTCATCATTAAACAAGAAATCTTCTCTTGTTGGATAATCAGGCCATATCTCCTCTATTGTTTCATACATTTCACCCTCATCTTCAAGGTCTTGAAGGTTTTCAACTACTTCCATTGGAGCTCCTGTACGAATTGCATAATCTATCAATTCGTCTTTGTTTGCTGGCCAAGGCGCATCTTCTAAATATTGTGCTAATTCAAGTGTCCAATACATCAATCAAGGTATTAAGGGCACAAAAATAATTTTTTTTCAATAAATCCAAACTTTTTTTGCAAAAACTTAGAATAAAAAATAAAAAAACAAGCAAATAAAGTGGAATAAATTTATTTTTGTAACTAATTTTAATGTAAATAAGTAAATTTGAAGCACTATGTCAAAAAAAGATAATTTTTTCGAAGAAACAACAGCCTCTTTAGGAGTTATAATTACCATTACTCTTCTTGGTATACTTGTTTCTATTTTAATCTGGGGATAATTTCCTTTATTTCTATTGTCTATTTAAAAAAAGATCTTCAATTGTGAAGCAATGCCTTTTAACTCAATTTTTTCGTGGTTAATTAAAAAAAGATTGCATCAAATTGAATTGTTTAAAAAGTACCCTCTTGAGGTGCAAGATGAAATTTTAGAAAAATTAGTAAGCTCATCTATCGATACTTATTTTGGGAAGAAACATGGATTTAACAAAATCAATTCTTACCATGAATTTAAAAATAAAATTCCTTTACAAACCTACGAAACAATTAAGCCTCATATTGATCAATTAATCAAAGGGAAACAAAATATATTATGGAATAGTAATACAAAATGGTTTGCTAAATCATCAGGAACAACTAGTACAAAAAGCAAATTTATTCCTGTAACGAAAGAATCACTAGAAGAATGCCATTATCGAGGCGGAAAAGACTTACTTGCCTTATATTATTCAAATTTCCCAAGCAGAAAATTATATAACGGCAAACATTTGGTTGTTGGAGGAAGTACAGAAAAAAACAAATTATCTAAATCCAGTTATTTTGGTGATTTATCAGCTATAATCGTTGATAATTTACCTTGGTGGGCAGAAATAAAAAGAACTCCATCAAAAGAAATAACACTACTAAATGATTGGGAAATAAAGATTGAGAAAATGGCTCAAACCGTTATTAAAGAAGATGTTTTTATCATTGTCGGTGTCCCAAGCTGGGTATTAGTTTTATCATATAGAATACTAGAGATAACCGGTAAAAAAAACTTAAGAGAAGTATGGCCAAATCTTGAACTATACATGCATGGCGGTATTAATTTCGAGCCCTATAAAGAGGAATTTAACAAACTCATCCCTTTTGAAGATATGCATTATGTTGAAAGTTATAATGCTTCTGAAGGTTTCTTTGCTATTCAGGATAATCCTTTCTCTAATGATTTATTATTAATGCTCGATTATGGAATATATTATGAATTTATCCCTATGAGCACATTCAACGGAATTCATTCTAAAAATGTAATTTCATTAAGTGAAGTTAAAACAGGAATCAATTATGCGCTAGTTATATCTACAAATGGAGGGCTATGGAGATACATAATTGGGGATACGATTCAATTCACCTCTACTAACCCCTATAAAATAAAAGTAACTGGAAGAACAAGAAATTATATTAATTCTTTTGGAGAAGAATTGATTGTTGATAATGCTGAAAATGCTATGGCATATGCATGTAAAAAAACAAATTCGTCAGTCAGAGAATACTCTGCTTGCCCAATTTTTATGGATGATAATAAAAAGGGAGGTCACCAATGGCTTATTGAATTTATTAATAAACCAGCAAATCTATCAGATTTTACTTTTATATTAGATGATAAACTGCAAAAATTAAATTCTGATTACCAAGCAAAACGATATAAAAATTTAATATTAAAAATGCCTACTATTAAAATAGCAAAAAAAGATACCTTTAATAAATGGCTTAAATCTAAAGGGAAACTTGGTGGACAAAATAAAATTCCAAGATTATTAAATAATAGAGAAATTATGGATCAATTATTGCAAATTCAATAAAAGAGATGAATAAGCTTTTAACTTTTCTTTTTATATCAACTTTATTTATAACATTTTCTCAAGAAAATAAAAAAAATAATTTATCAACTCTTAACAAACATTCCAACATAAATTTACAAGAAAATCATATCATCAATAATGAATTTATTTCCGCATGGAATATCGATCAGTTAAATCATATTTACATAGCTGAAGGAAGTACAATCACAAAGTATGATTCTGATGGAAAAGTACAATTTTCACAAAGCATCAAATCATTAGGTGAGATATCAAGTATTGATGTTTTAAATCCTTTAAAAATCTGCCTATTTTCAAAAAGCCAACAAAAGATATGCTTTACTGACAATACCTTAACCCCAATTAATGAATGTATAAGTTTAATTAAATATGATCTAGGATACATCAGTAATATTTGTCCCTCTAACAGGCAAAACAAAATATGGATGTGGGACTCCAACAATTCAAAAATACTTCAAATTGACAATGTCAATCCTAACAAAACAATTAGCGTTACTTCAAATTTAAATGGTATAATAATGCTTAACGATCCCATTTTTTTAAGAGAAATAAACAACCATTTATATGCTATTGACACTAATAATAAATTATACCTTTTTGATATTTTTGGCAGTCTGATAGAAAATGAATTTAACCTTAAAAAAGGAGAAATAGCTTCATCAAATAAAAATCAAATATGGACAATTAAAAAAGAATCTATATACATATACAAAGAAGAATATGATAAAATATTTCTTTGCAAACTGCCTGAAATTGAGCCCATAAGTTTTGAAGTTAACTCCAATTTCTTTTACATAGAAAGCCTTAAAGGAATACATATATATAATTTCAAATAAAAAAAAAAGACTCAAATCATCTAGACTACAATTTTAATGAATATCTTAGACGAATAAATTACCGAATACTATGCATATTGCCATCGCCGGAAACATCGGTTCAGGAAAAACAACATTAACAAGATTGCTTTCAAAGCATTATGGGTGGGACACCCATTATGAAGACGTGGAACATAACCCATATTTAAATGATTTTTATGAAGATATGCAGCGTTGGTCTTTTAATCTTCAGGTATACTATTTAAACAGTCGTTTTACTCAGGTTCAAGAAATACAAGCAAGTGATAAAAATGTAATACAAGACAGAACAATTTATGAAGATGCATTTATTTTTGCTCCCAACCTCCACTCTATGGGATTGATGACCACAAGAGATTTTGAAAATTATTTTTCTTTATTCAACTTAATGGACTCCTTTGTTTCTCCTCCAGATTTACTTATTTATCTCAGGGCAAGTATCTCAACTCTTGTAGGTCAGATACAAAAAAGAGGAAGAGATTATGAAGAAAGTATTCGTCTTGATTATTTAAAAAGACTTAATGAACGTTACGAAGCTTGGATATCTACTTATGACAAGGGAAAATTGTTAATTATTGACATTGACAATAACAATTTCCCAGAAAACCAAGAAGACCTTGGCAAAATAATTAATTCTATAGATGCTGAAGTACACGGTCTGTTTTAATTTATATATTTCTTTATAATGATTGTTATTACAGGAGCTGCTGGATTTATTGGAAGTTGTCTGGTAAGCAAATTAAACAAATTAGGTTATAAGAATTTGCTTTTGGTAGATGATTTTGATAATAATTCCAAACAAAAAAATCTTCTTAATAAATCCTTCGATAAAAAAATATGCCGAAATGATTTTTTTGAATGGATAAAAACAAACTCACCTTCAGTAAAGTTTATTTTTCATATAGGAGCTAGAACCGACACCACTGAATTTAATTGGGATATTCTTTCAAAACTAAATGTGGAGTTTTCTAAAAATATTTGGAACTATTGTGTCAATAATGAAATACCTCTTATTTACGCCTCCTCAGCTGCAACATATGGCCTTGGAGAAATTGGATATAATGATGATCATGATTTAATCGATAAATTACGCCCTCTTAACCCTTATGGGGATTCCAAAAACATTTTTGATAATTGGGCATTAAAACAAAGCAAATCTCCTCCTTATTGGTATGGTCTTAAATTTTTTAATGTTTATGGACCAAATGAATACCACAAAAACAGAATGGCAAGTGTGATTTTTCATTCTTTTAATCAAATAAAAGAAACTAATAAAATGAAACTTTTTAGATCACATAACGCAAATTATAAAAATGGAGAACAGCTTCGAGATTTTATATATGTCAACGATATTTTATCCGTTTTTTTATTTCTTTTTAATCAAAAACCTCAATCAGGAATATATAATCTTGGCTCTGGTAAAGCAAGATCATTTAATGATTTAGTAATCAATACATTCAAAGCATTAAATAAAAGTGTGGAAATCGAGTATATCGATACCCCGATAGATATTAGGGATAAATACCAATATTTCACCCAAGCAAATATGTCAAAATTAAAATCTATTGGATACAAAAAACCCTTCACCACTCTTGAGGATGGAGTTATGGATTATGTCACAAATTATTTAACAAATAATTATTCCATTTATTAAACCTTAATAATGAAAAAAATTAACTGGGATAATGAATTTAACAAGCACTCCTTAAAGGATTGGGAACAAAAAGCACTTAAAGAAGTTAAAAATGACAAATCCAAGCTAAGTAATTACGATACTATCGAAGAAATCAAATCACCTATCTTTTTTCATAAAGAGCAAAAAGAAACTCAAAATGAAAGCCCAGGAAACTTTCCATACACCAGAGGTTACAAAAGCAAGGCTAATTCTTGGACAAATGGACTCATTTTAGATGCAACAAATGAAAAAATAGCAAATAAAAAAGCTCTTGATTTCCTTATGAATGGAGTTGATTTTTTATATTTCAATACCGCTTCTGATACTAACTGGCTAGATCTCTTTAAGGAAATTGAACTCAAACATATTTATAGCCAATTCAACTTTTCTTCCTTTGAAGATTCACTTTCTTTAATAAAACATTTACAAGCTGACAAATTAGATTATATCGCAATAAATCATGATATTATTTTATACGATTCTATTCCTTCTGAAATCTTAGATTTTATTAAAAAAAGCCCATTTAAAATATTTCTTGCTAACGGATATAAACTCCAACAATGTGGAGCCAACTCATGGCAAGAAATTGCCTATATCCTTTCATGTTCTCATGAAATGCTAGTTAATCTAATGAGGCAAGGACTATCAGTAGACCAAGCAGCAGCATGCATTCATTGTTCCGTAGGAATAGGAGCCAATTACTTCATAGAAATTGCAAAAATACGAACACTAAGAACCTTATGGTCAGAAATTATAAAGGCATATGAACCAAAAGATGAAAAATCCTATGAATTCCAAATAACAGCACACATTGGCCTTATGAATAAATCATTAAAAGATCCTTATACAAATATACTTAGGCAAACAACCGAGTCTATGTCGGCATTAATTGGAGGGGTTAATCATCTGTTAATTCATCCATATGATGAAATGAGCACTGAAGGAGCAAGTGACTTTACAACAAAAATTGGAATTAATATTTCATTAATATTAAAAGAAGAAAGCAAATTTGATATTTCAAAAGATCCACTTGGAGGAAGTTATTTAATTGAGGAATTAAGTGAATTGCTTAGCAATAAAGCATGGAGATTATTTCAACAATTAGATGAATTTAAATGCATTATGTCTGATTCTAAAAAACAGTTTATTAACGATTTTGTGTCAAAAAAAGCTAAACAGAGATTGGCTGAAATCAATCAACAAAAAAGAACTCTTATCGGAATAAACTCTTTTTTAAATCCTGAAAAATTATCCAAAACTAAAAACAAGGAAACCTTATATCTTGGATTAAAAGAATTAAACTATGAATCAATTTGTTAAGTAGATGGAGAGAATTGATTTTAAAAATAGAAAAATAAACAAAAACTTACACTCTTTTGAATGTAAGGCGGAAGAAAGTTACATAGACCCTGATGGAATTGTTATAAAAGAATTCTATAATCAAAATGATTTAAATAACTTTCAGCATCTTTCTTACGTTGCAGGAATACCTCCTTATACTAGAGGACCTTATGCTTCAATGTACACCCAAAGACCATGGACAATTAGACAATATGCTGGATTTTCAACTGCGGAAGAATCCAATGAATTTTATAAAAAAAATTTAGCAGCTGGGCAAAAAGGATTATCAGTAGCATTTGATTTAGCAACACATAGAGGTTATGACTCTGATCATCAAAGAGTTATTGGCGATGTTGGAAAAGCTGGAGTTGCTATAGATACAGTTGAAGACATGAAACAGCTTTTTGATGAAATCCCATTAAACGAAATGTCTGTTTCTATGACTATGAATGGAGCAGTAATACCAATCATGGCCTTTTTTATTGTTGCAGCTCAAGAACAGGGTGTTAATCCAGAAAATTTATCTGGCACCATTCAAAATGATATTCTTAAGGAGTTTATGGTTCGAAATACTTATATATATCCTCCTAAGCCATCAATGAGATTAATTGCTGATATTTTTAAATACACATCTCAGTATATGCCCAAATTTAATTCCATTTCAATTTCAGGGTACCATATGCATGAAGCTGGCGCAACATCTGCCATAGAGCTTGCTTATACTCTTTCAGATGGTCTTGAATATTTAAGAACAGGAATAGACGCCGGATTGAATATTGATGATTTCGCACCTAGATTAAGTTTCTTTTGGGCTATTGGCATGAATCATAATGTGGAAATAGCAAAATTAAGAGCTGGTAGAATCCTATGGGCAAAAATCTTAAATGAATTTAAAGCAAAAAACCCAAAATCACTTGCTTTAAGAACACACTGCCAAACATCTGGATGGTCTTTAACCGAACAAGACCCATTTAACAATGTTTCTAGAACTTGTATTGAAGCTCTTTCAGCTGCTTTGGGAGGCACACAATCTTTACATACTAATGCCCTAGATGAAGCAATTGCTTTACCTACTGACTTTTCTGCAAGAATTGCAAGAAACACACAGCTTTATTTACAAAAAGAAATCGGAATAACTTCTCATGTTGATCCGTGTGGAGGAAGTTACTATATAGAACATTTAACTAACTCATTAGTAGAAAAAGCCTGGGTATTAATTCAGGAAATTGAGGAGTTGGGTGGAATGGCTGCTGCAATTGAAACTGGAATTCCAAAAATGAAAATTGAAGAAGCTGCAACAAAAAAACAAGCTCGAATAGATTCCGATAAAGACATTATCGTTGGAGTCAACAGGTACAAATCAAATTCAGACTATGAAATTGATATTCTTGATGTAGATAATACCAAAGTTAAAGATTCTCAAATCGAGAAACTTAAAATTGTAAAAAAGAGCAGGGATAACAAAAAAGTTACTGAATCACTAAAGGAACTTGAATTGGCAGCACAAAATTCAAATGAAAATATATTGCAAAAAGCAATTATATGTGCCAAAGAAAGATGCACATTAGGAGAAATATCATTAACATTGGAGAAAATATTCGGTAGATATAAAGCTGAAATAAAATCCATAAGCGGTGTTTATTCCAATGAATTAATGAACGATAAAGAATACATAAAAGCCTGTAAATTAGCCGAAAACTTCTCTAATATAGAAGGCAGAAGACCCAGAATTATGGTTGCTAAAATGGGGCAAGATGGCCATGATAGAGGCGCTAAAATAATCGCTACTTCATTTGCTGATATTGGTTTTGACGTGGATATTGGACCATTATTTCAAACTCCAAAAGAAGCTGTTAAACAAGCCGTTGAAAATGACGTTCATATTATCGGAATATCATCCCTAGCAGCAGGACATAAAACATTAATTCCTGAGGTTTTTAAAGAATTGAACGAACATGATAGAAATGACATAATGGTTGTAATAGGTGGTGTAATACCAAAACAAGATTATGATTTTTTATATAAATGTGGAGTTTTTGGGATTTTTGGACCAGGGACAAAAATAAGCAATGCGGCAAGTAATATTCTAGAACTTCTTATTAAAAGTACACATCAATAATTTTTTTTAACTTCGGCATAATATTTGAAACCAAACCGCTAAAAGCTAATTATCATGATAAAAACTACACTATCATTTTTTTTCATCTTTACTTTATTCATCAATGTTTTTTCACAGGAAGTTATTGATGTTGATTTTGAAACTAATCTGAATTTGATTTATGAAAACAATGAAAATGTTGCTGAATTCAGTAACAAAACAAAAGAAAGTGCTGAAGGCAAAGATATATTTAAATGGAGTGTCAGTGGTGGTGAAGAAGGAAAAAACTGGAAATTCTCAAACGGATCAGCAGCAGCAGACAAAGATGTATCCATTCAATTCATTTCTGTTGGCAATTACAGCATAAGTTTAAGCTGTAAAAACAAAACCACAAAAGGGAAAGGAAAAATGAAAAAAAAGAATTTTATCTCCGTGGTTGGGAAATATCCGAAGTTAGCTCAGCTATATGTAGAAGACAATCACAAAAAACTTGTTAAGTCTGCGGAAAAATACACTTTAAATGAAAAACTCAAATCTGATCCGATTCCTTATGTCTGGTTTTCAAGAGGATTATATAAAATATATACATCAGGAGATAATGATGCTGCATTTCAAAATGCTTTTAATGATTCATATGGTGCTTTATCTAAAGCAATCAAAGCCGATGTCAATGGCGCAATACAAAACGATACAGAGTTAGATAATTATGTAAATACATTTAAATTAGAATACATTCAGTCCAATATTGATGCACATATTGAAATAATCAATGCAGAGCTTCAAAATGACAAAAAATCTCAGAATAAGACTAAGATGGATAAAAGTTTATCAAAACTAAACGGCTTTGCCAAAAAATACCTAAAAATAAGCAATAACAAAATTGGAGGTCAATTATTACAAATGGCTACATTTTATCAATTAAAAAATTCTCAATCTGCAAAAGAAATATGGAAAACATTAGAAGGAGATCTAAAGAGTCTTGAATATAATGAAGATTATTCTGAGGCTGATTTATTAATGATGAAATACGGATCAATGTTTTTATGTAGATATTGGAAGTCAGTTAATAACGTTGAAAACTCCTGTTTTGTGCTTAAAAAAACCAATGAATTTTTAAGTGATGAGGAAGATTTCTTCGACTTTTATGTGGAGGAATTTGATGCCTGTGAATAATATCAACAATTTGTTTTTTATAATCAATTCCAATTCCATAACAATACATTATAAGGTTTAATAAATTTGTTTTATGAACTTCGTCATAAAACTTTTTAAAAATAAGTTTTTCTTTATTTTTTGCCTTTTTTTAATTTATTCTTTTGTTCTTAGTGATTCCGATTTATTTTTCTTAATTAAAAAGAAAAAGGAAATCAACACAATTAATCAGCAAATTGAAAAGACAACATTAAAACTTGATTCCATTAAAAAAAACTTAAATCAACTGCAAAGCGAAGAAGGCATTGAAAAATATGCAAGAGAAGAAAAGTTTTTTAAAAAAACTGATGAAGAAATCTTTGTTATTACTTATGAATAAATGACTTTAAAAGTCTTTGTTTCTTAATTATTTTGGTTGTGGGAAAATAATAATGAATTATTTCATCAAACGTAAAGTTTTGTTTAGCCATTTCCATTGCCCCTTCTTGACACAAACCTACACCATGACCAAATCCCCTCCCTTTAATTAGGACATAATCTCCATTGTCATAACAATCAAAAAAAGTAGACTTTAAATTAAAATAATGCCTGACATCTCTTAATGGAATTCCATGTTTTGGATTTAAAAAAAATGTTTTGCGGTAAGGTTGCTTAAAATTATATAATAATTTGTTTATTTCTTTTTTATTTACTGATAGAAAAAAAGTTGTTTGTAAATAATCTCTCCATTCTTTTTTAGGTATTTTTTTTGTCCAATTAGATTGTTTTGTATGAATACAAAATGTATCTCTAAACGAATTTAAAAAAGTTATTTTTTTATTCCACACCTGATTTGTTTCTGCTGTTTGTCCACCACAATTTGCATGAAAAAAAGCGCCAATTAAATGCAATGAAGTATCCACAATAACCAAATCTTTGGTAAACCTAACTGCATCATAAATTACATGATTACTATTATTAACTTCTCTTCTATAAACCTGACAATGTATACCATCACACAAATCAAAGTTTTCCTTAGCATGTTTATTTGAATGTTTTAGAGCATATGTTCTACTTAAAATCACCTGAACTTTATAATATTCTTCAGACTTATTACCACCAGCTTCTGAAAGAACTACACTTGATAAATAATTGTACATATCTACAATATTTATCAAGTGTAATTTATCATTAATCACATTTAATTTAAAATCTCCTTTTAAATTCCTTTTCTTTAGCTTAATTTTTTGTGGAATAATAAATAATGATGAATTTAAAGAATCCTGTACAAAATTTATTTTGGAATAAATTCCAATCAAATCATTTTCTTTTTTTAAAATCAAAAGTGAATCTTTTTTAATCACATTTATTGTATCCTTTTTAAGAAAAGAAAGAACATAAGAAGTATCTCCATAAACAGAATATGATGAATTATTAGGAGTAAAAACAAATGAATCTATAGCCTCATTATTGAAAATTCCAATTCGAATCGTTTGAGAATTCAATAAATTTGAAAACAACAAAAAACAATATAAATAGAAGAATTTCATTATTAAAAATGATTTATCTTTTATGATTTGATAAATCATATATCAATGATTGTGCAACTTTTTGACTTGCCCCATCTTCTCCTAATTTAGTTCGTAGTTCTGTAAATGAATTCAACATTTTTTCTCTATATGAAAAATTATTAAGTAATAAATTTAATTCTTTTGAAATTTGTTTGGGTGTACATTCATTTTGAATTAATTCAACAACAATCTGTTTATTCATTATTAAATTCACCAATGAAATATATTTTACCTTAATGAGCAGTCTTGCAATTAAATAAGACACTCTACTTCCTTTATAGCAAACCACTTCTGGCGTTCCCAGTAAAGCAGTTTCTAAAGTAGCAGTGCCAGAGGTAACAATTGCAGCATCCGCATAAGTAATGATTTCGTATGTATTGCCATATATAAGAGATTCCTCTTTTAATCCATATTTATAATATATTTTTTGATCTATGTTTGGTGCTCCAGCAACAATAATCTGATATTGGTTATATTCTCTTGCTGCCTTTAACATCAATGGAAGTTTTACATTTATTTCCTGTTTTCTACTGCCAGGTAAAATGGCTATAATGGGTTTATTCAATAAATTATTTTTATCTATAAAAGATGATTTTGATTTTATTTTATTCAAATAATTTAAAATCTCTTCAAGTAAAGGATGTCCAACATACTCCACATCCATATTAAATTTTTTATAAAATTCTTTTTCAAAAGGTAGTATCGTATAAATTTTTTCAACTGAAGATTTTAATTTATAAACTCTAGATTGTTTCCAAGCCCATATTTGAGGAGATATATAATAATACACTGGTATGCCTCTGGTTTTAGCCCATGTGGATATCCTAATATTAAATCCTGGATAATCAATCAGCACTATTGCATCAGGAGAATAATTTATAATATCACGCTTACAGAAAGAAATATTATTGAGAATAGTTCTCAAGTTAAGCAAAACTTCTATAAATCCCATAAATGCAAGATCTTTGATATGCTTAACTATTTTTGCACCTGCTTTATGCATTTTATCTCCACCCCAACATCTAAATTTAACATCCGGTTTTATCTTGTTTATAGCCTTAATAAGATTTGATCCATGAAGATCACCAGAAGCTTCTCCAGCTATAATATATATCTTCACATCAAAAAGTTAAGTTAAAACATTTACATATAATATATATGGGAAATAAAAAATTGTTCCGGCAATAATTCCTTTAGAAAGGTTATATTTTTCTCTATTTAAAAAGAAATAAAACCAAAATAAATTTGAAATTAAACAAAGGGAGATATATTTACTTCTAACCACATCTAAATTCAGAAACTGTTTCCATAAATAAACAAACTCCATATTCTCAAATTGAGATAATATTAAAATAACCAGTGGCAGCATCAATAATGGGGAAAAAAACCCTATAAGTAGACCAATGGTATGTGAAAAACTCCAGTTTAACTTCATAAGTTCCATTTAGTAATAAGTTCAATATTCTTATAGTCAGTCATGTCAAATTGGGTAGGAACAATACTGACATAATTGTTTTTTAATGCATATAAATCCATAGTCGAATCAAGTTCTACTGGAGAAAACTCCCCAGTTAACCAATAATATGGATTACCAAACTGATCTAGTCTTTTTTCAAATCTATCATCCCAAAAAGCATGTGCTTGTTTGCATATTTTAACTCCTTTAATTTCCTCAAATGATAATTTAGGAATATTTACATTCAAACAAATGTTTGAAGGAAAATTAACATCTAAAATTTTCTTTAAAAGATTTCTAATTATTTTTTTTGAAGGATTAAAATCTGCATCGGAATTAAAATCTGCTAAAGAAAAACCAATTGACGGAATTCCTTCCATTGCTCCTTCAACAGCAGCAGACATAGTTCCAGAATAAAGAACATTTGTCGATGTGTTTTCTCCATGATTAATCCCAGACAATATAAAATCAGGTTTTTTATGCATAATTTCAAAAATCCCTAATTTGACGCAATCCACAGGAGTTCCAGTAGATGAATATGCTTCAACTCCATTAAATAAATTGACTTTATTTAATCTTAATGGAGAATTAATAGTTATAGCATGTCCCATTCCTGATTGAGGTTTGTCTGGTGCAACAACAACTATATCCGCAAATTCTTTTACAGTTTCAATCAACGAATAAATTCCTTTTGCATTTATTCCATCATCATTAGTTATAAGTATTAAAGGCTTTTTCAAGAAAAATATAATATAAAGGATACAAATTTAAACTTAATTAAATAAAAAAATTACATTAAAAATAAATAGTTGAAAATACAGAAACATCTTTAAAAATTTACCGTAGAAATTAATTAACTAAATAATAATACTTTAAGGAAATATTAGTATTAATATGGATAAATTTGAAGTAAAATTTTCTACTTTAGAATAAATTTCGATATTTGCAATATACTTTCCTTTAAATAAAATTCTTTTTTATGAAGATATTGATAACTGGGGGAGCTGGATTCATTGGAAGTAATCTAGCAAAAAGATTAGTAAATGACGGACACCATGTCGTTGTTTTAGACTCGCTATTAAGGGGGAACAAAATAGATAAGGAGACTTTTTCAAAAATTACTTTTTACAAAGGAGATGTTCGTGATCGAGCATTGGTTATTGAAATTTCTAAAGGTGTTGATCTTATTTTCCACTTTGCGGCAGTTTTAGGCGTTGATATTGTAGCAGACAATCCTGTTGAGACTATGGATGTTGAAGTTATTGGAACTAGAAATGTTGTAGATGCTTCTGAAATCAACAATGTTAAAAAAATCATGTATGCTTCTACTAGTGGGATATACAGTCACTCCGCAATAATAAAAAATGCTTTAACAGAAGAGATTTTAGTAGATCCAAGAACCTCCTATGCCATGGCTAAGAGGTATAATGAAATTTATCTAGCATCTCATCATGAAGAAAGAGGTCTTAATGTAGTTTCTGTTCGTTTCTTTAATGTGTATGGCCCAAATCAAGATAACCGAATGGTAGTACCTCGATTTTTTGAACAAGCAATTGATAACGATCCTATTACTGTTTTTGGAAATGGAAAACAAACAAGAGATTTTACTTATATTGATGATACAGTTGAATCGTGTATAAGGTTAATGAATCTTGAAGGATGTCATATTGTTAATATAGCAAACGAAGCCGAATGGAACATTAATGACTTAGCAGAATATATAAAACAAACAACTGACTCCATGTCAGAAATAAGTTATATTGATGCTCCTAAAAATCGTTATGATTATGAAGTAGAAAGACGTGTTGGTAGTTCTGCTAAATTACTCAAGTTAACGGGATACAAACCTCACACCACTTTACATGAAGGTTTAAGTAAAATTTACAGATACAATTACGAAAATCAACTTCAACTTAAATGACAAGAGATTCTTTAGTCTTTGATTTAATTAAAGAAGAGAAGAAAAGACAAATCAATGGAATTGAATTAATCGCATCTGAAAACTTTGTTAGTGAGGAGGTATTATCTGCTATGGGTAGTGTTCTCACAAACAAATATGCTGAAGGACTTCCTGGGAAAAGGTATTACGGTGGTTGTGAAATCGTAGATGAAGTTGAAAAAACTGCCATAAATAGATTACGCAAACTTTTTGGAGCTAATTGGGCTAATGTTCAACCTCATTCTGGCGCTCAGGCAAATGCTGCTGTTTTTCTAGCTTGTCTAAACCCTGGAGATAAAATTTTGGGATTTAACTTATCGCATGGTGGTCACTTAACACATGGTAGCCCTGTTAATTTTTCTGGAAAATTATATTCTCCACTTTTTTATGGAGTTGATAAGGAAAAAGGCACTATTGATTACGATTCAATGGAAGAAATTGCATTGAAAAACAAACCAAAGATGATAATCTGTGGAGCTTCTGCATACTCTAGAGATTGGGACTATAAAAGAATTAGAGAAATTGCTGATTTAATTGACGCGATTGTATTGGCTGACATCTCTCATCCAGCTGGATTAATTGCTACTAAACTTTTAAATGATCCATTGGATCATTGCCATATTGTTAGCTCAACCACACACAAAACTCTTCGAGGACCAAGAGGTGGAGTTATAATGATGAGAAATAATTTTGAAAATCCGTTTGGCATTAGATGGAAAAACGGAAATCTTCGCTCAATGTCTTCACTACTTGATGCAGCTGTTTTTCCAGGAACTCAAGGTGGACCATTAGAGCATGTAATTGCTGCTAAAGCAGTTGCTTTTGGAGAAGCTTTAAAACCCGAATATAAAAACTATATGACTAGAGTTAAATCAAATGCGTCTTTAATGGCTAATTGTTTTGTAGAAAAAGGGTATAACGTAATTTCAGGTGGAACCGATAACCATTCTATGTTAATTGATCTTAGATCAAAAGGAATCACTGGAAAACAAGCCGAAGATGCACTTGTCAAAGCAGATATTACAGTAAATAAAAACATGGTTCCTTTTGATACAGAATCTCCTTTTATTACATCTGGCATTAGAATTGGAACGCCTGCAATTACGACAAGAGGAATTAATCAAAACGATATCCCTATCATTGTAGATTTAATTGATACTGTTTTAGAAAATCACGAGAATGAATTAGTTCTTAATGAATTAAAAAACAGTACCCACGAATTAATGAATACACTTCCCTTATTTACCTGGAAATAAGAAATTAAACAGATTGGTTAATATCTTGTAGATAAACTAATCTACTATAATAACCTTTAGAATTAATAAGAGACTCATGAGAACCTGTTTCTATTAATTCTCCATTCTTTAACACTAATATATTATCAGAATTTCTAATTGTCGATAAGCGGTGTGCTATAACAATTGATGTTCTTCCAATCATTAAAGTATTTAAAGCATCCTGAACAAGTTTTTCTGATTCTGAATCCAAAGAGGAAGTTGCTTCGTCAAGAATTAAGATTTTAGGGTTCTTAAGTAAAGCCCTAGCAATGGCAATTCGTTGTTTTTGACCACCTGATAATTGAATACCTCTATCCCCTACTTCGGTTTCCATTTTTTCTGGAAAAGAATTCACAAAATCCCAAGCATTTGCTTTTTTTAAAGCCTGAGTAATTTCTTCATCAGTAGCAGATGGGTTAGCAAAGGACACGTTGTTTTTTATCGTACCTGAAAATAAAATAACCTCTTGAGGTACAATTGCAATTTGTTTTCTTAAAGAATTTATATCAAAGTCTTTAATTGAAATTCCATCGTATTTTATTTCTCCTTTAAATTGATGATAAAAGAATAAAAGCAAAGAAGAAATCGTCGTTTTTCCAGATCCTGACGCTCCAACTATTGCTATTTTCTCATTGGGTTTAATAGAAAAAGAAATGTCGTTAAGAACCTCTATGTCAGATCGTTGAGAATAAGAGAAAGAAACATTTTTAAAGTCTATTCGGCCTAATAATTCGGATTGTTTAACACCTTTTAATATCATTGGCTCTGTTTCAGAATTAATGATCTCCATTAAGTTTTCTGTTGCACCAGCTGCCTTTTGAATAGATGCATATAAATCAGGAAGTGACCCAACAGAAGCTCCCATCATAATAGTAAATAAAATAAATTGATAAAAACCTTGGGATGATAAATCAGGGTTAGCTCCCTGAGTCATTAACAATCCACGCCATATTATAAATACAATTGTTCCAAAAAGACAAAAGATAATAAATGAAACAAATACTCCTCTCCAAAGTCCAATTTTGACATTTAAATCTCGGATTTTATTAACAGATATTTTATATTTATTTAAAGTAAATAATTCTTGAGTATAAGATTTGATATTGGATATTCCAGTTAATGATTCCTCAATAATAGAATTTGTGTTTGCTGTATAATTTTGAGTTTTTTTGCTAAGTTTTCTAATAAATCTACCAAATAAAACTGCTATTATAGCCATTACAGGTACAGTTGCAAACATAATTAGAGAGAGTTCCCAGGAAATAAAAAACAAAAAAACTGCACCACCAAAAACAACAAAAAATTGCCTGAAAAATTCAGCTACTGTAACCCTCAAAGTATCTTGAAGTTGTGTAATATCATTTGATAGTCTACTAGTTAATTCTCCTACTTTACTTTTATTGTAAAAGTCCATGGACATAAACAATAATTTTTTAAATGCTCTATTTCGAATATCTCTTAAAACATTTTCTGTGACATTAGTAAACAAGACTATTCTTAAAAAAGAAAACACTGATTGAAAAGCAAAAAGCAAAAATAATGCTAATGTAATTTCATTAATGGAGTCAATAGATAACAATGAAATTGCATCTTTGGAATTATTAATTGTATTTGAAGACCCTAGCAACTTCCCTAATAAATAAGGAAATAATAGACCTGCAAGACTAGATAAAACAAGAAAAAACCAACCTATCAAATAAACACTCAAATAGGGACGCATGTATTTAAAAACGCTAAAAAAACTGCTGATTTTTGCTTTCTTGACAGTAGATGATTTTGATTTATGTTTCATTTTTTCAATAAAAAAGATAAAATTAATCTTAAAATTCAATTTTCAATTCATAAATCAGAATGAAAATAGAAATAATTGATTATAAAATTGAAGATAACAATCTTTATTCTTATTTAGATTAAATAAAAATAAATACCATAAAAGTGGTATTGTGAACAAAAGTCATCAATAGTAAATTTGTCTAAAATTTAATTTTAAAAAAAATATAAATGAAAAAAATCATATTATTTAGTTTTATTGGACTTATGGCAGCAACATCCTGCAAGAAAAAAGGATGTACCGATCCATCTGCAAACAATTACAACGCAGATGCTGAAAAAGATGATGGAAGTTGCACTTATGACACCCCTGGACCAACTTACTCTGTGCCAACGACATACACCTTTACTGATGCAAACGGAAATAGTACGGTGTCTTATGGTGGACAAACTTCAAGAATGGATATGCTTTCAGAAATGGTTACCTATTTAAAATCAGCAAATGATGGTGGTTCTAGTGCTGCTGCAACACTTGATGGAGCAACATTATTAGCTATGTACGATAATTCATACACTGGATGGGGCGATAACAGTCTAGTTGGTAATGGCAAACAACTTAAAAGCAAAACCGCATTAAATGATGCTGGTATACAAGCTATATTTGAAACTTGGATGAACGAGGCTGCTACAGCTAGCCCGAGCACCAATGGAACTTATCTTCAGGCCTCTACTGGACACGAATGGACACAATTAATCGAAAAAGGAATAATGGGAGCATGCTTTGCAAGCCAAATGACTGCAAATTATCTTTCAGGCATACTTACTGATGAAAACACAACTCCTGTAGATCCTTCTAATGGTAAATACTATACTGAAATGGAACATCATTGGGATGAAGCGTATGGATATTTTACAGATGCCACTGATTACCCTGTAACTGGAACTAATCGTTTTTGGGGTAAATATGCAAACAACACATTAGAAGGAGTTCTTGAATCAGCTAGCAAGATAAGCACTGCATTTAGAGCTGGAAGAGCTGCTATTTCTGCGGGGATAACAGATGATGTAAGCGCTCAAGTTACAATTATAAATGATGAAGTAATGAAAATGGTTGCTGGAATGGCTATTCATTATTTAAATGATGTGAAATCAAAAGTTGCAAACGGAGAAACTCAAGCAATAATTAATCACAGTATGTCAGAAGCGTATGCGTTTATATTTGGATGTCAGTTTGTTCATAACACAAGTCTTAATTCTGCAACTGTAAATGCATTATTAACGCAGATTGATACTGATTTTCAAGGATTCACTCAAAGTGTCACATCTATAAACTCAGTTATAGATTCTATAGCAGGAGCAACAGGTTTAGATTCTTATAAAAATGATTTATAAAAAATAACTTAATTTAGCACCTGAATCAGTGATTTGGGTGCTTTTTGTTTTTTAAAACAATAAAAAAATGAACAGATTTGATATAATTAAATTGAGAAATATATTTTTTTTAGCACTTATAATAATTTCTATTTGTTTTGGATGTCGAAAAAAAGGATGTACTGATCCAAATGCCGATAATTATGATCCAGATGCGATAAAAGAATATAATTCAACTTGTGTATATACTGATTTCAATAAATCAGAAATGCTAAATAATATTTGCGACAATTATATCGTTCCTTCATATTCTAATTTCAATAATCAAACGAGTTCATTAAAAGATCAAATCTCAATCTTTTCTCAATCACCAACTATAAATAATTTTGAAAACATAAGAAATCAATGGGTACAAACTCTTCTATCATGGCAAGAAGTATCTTTCATTGATTTTGGTCCTGCAGAATACATTATACTTAAAAACCAAGTTAACCTCTACCCTGTTGATACTGCTTTAATTAAAAACAATATAAATACTGGAAATTATAACCTCGAATTTGCATCAAATTATGATGCAAAAGGACTCCAAGCTCTAGATTTTTTATTATTTCAGCCTAATATGAGCAATCAACAACATGTTGATTATTTTAATAATTCGACAAATGCAATGAGCTATTTAATTAATATTTCAAATGATTTAAATATTAACTCTCAATACATTGTAGATCAATGGCATTCCTATAAAACCACCTTTAAAAACAATAGCGAAACAAATGCACAAGGAAGTTCAGTAAGCAACTTAATAAATGGATTGTGTTCATATTATGAAACCTATATCCGAAAAGGAAAAATTGGTTTACCACTAGGTATTTTTAATGGCTTTTCTCAACAAGAAATGCCCGAATTAGTAGAATGTTATTACTATGGAGAATCACTTCCATTTGCTAAAAGAGCTATGGAATCAATGAGAGAATATATTAATGGAGTTTCTTATATTTCAAAAACAAATAGCCTTGGATTTGACGATTATATGGATTTTGTTGGAGCAGCACAAAATGAAACAACTTTATCATCAGTTATCACAAATCAAATTGAATTAATCCTTAATGAATTAAACCAATTAAATGACCCACTAAGCAATGAAATTGCAAACAATAAACCAGCTGTAAATAATTGCTATTCTAAAATGCAACAACTAGTCCCGTATACTAAAGTTGACATGACATCTGCCCTAGGTGTTCTTATCACATATCAAGACAATGACGGCGATTAACAGATGGCTTTATAAAATTTCTTTTACTTCAAAACCTATTGCTCCTTTAGTCGTTTTCCGAATGCTATTCGGTATAATGATGTTTTTTAGCACTTTAAGATTTATAAATAAAGGATGGGTAAAAGATTTATACATAACTCCAAAATATTTTTTTACTTATTATGGATTTGACTGGATAACACCATTCAATGAAAATGGAATGTATCTTCTCTTTTTCATTTTATTAGTTTCTAGTATTTTAATAACTATAGGGCTTTTTTATAAATTTAGCACATCTCTTTTTTTTCTTGCATTTACGTATGTTGAGTTAATCGATAAAACAAACTATTTAAATCATTATTACTTTATAAGCCTAGTTGCATTTGTTTTAATTTTTCTTCCTGCAAATAAAATGTTTTCTCTGGACATTTATTTTGGGCTCACAAAAAAAGAAAAACATGTGCCTGCTTGGAATATAAACATCATTAAATTTCAACTTGGATTAGTTTATTTTTTCGCTGGTATTGCTAAATTAAATTATTACTGGTTATTTGAAGCTCAGCCTCTAACAAACTGGCTTAAGCACCAAACAGACCTTCCTATATTTGGTAGCATCATGCAATACCATGAAACCGCATTTATCTTTAGCTGGTGTGGAGCTCTATTTGATCTTTGTATACCATTTGTTCTACTCAATAAAAAATTTAGAATTTATGGATATTTGTTTGTTATCTTTTTTCATGGCATCACTTCTGCTATGTTCCCTATAGGTGTGTTTCCCTTTGTTATGATTGTAAGTACTCTGATCTTTTTTTCAGATAACTTTCATTTAAAAATTTTACAACTACTCAGAAAAATATTTCCTGCAAATAGCATTAAGAAAGAAGTATATTTTAGAAACCAACACTTCATATCCAAAAAAACGATAACTATAATGCTAGTATTATTTGTTAGTATCCAACTTCTTCTTCCATTTAGATATACCCTATATGACGGAAATTTATTTTGGACAGAGCAAGGTTTTCGATTTAGTTGGAGAGTGATGTTAATAGAAAAAGTAGGATATGCTCAATTTTTTATACATGATCCAAAAAGTGGAAAAAAGAAATTAATTAATAATAATCTCTTTTTGACCAGACAACAAGAAAAAATGATGGCTACTCAACCTGATATGATATTACAGTTTGCTCATCATCTTAGAGATATATATACCGATACTATAATAACTGAAAGAAATGGAGAAAAAATTCATTTAAAAAAACCAAAAGTAACAGCCGAGGTCTATGTGAGTCTTTTTAATAAAGGAAGTACACTTTTCATTGATCCAAATATTAATTTAGCAGAAATAAAAAGAGGACACCATCAAAAAGAGTGGATATTAGGTTATGAAAAATAATTTTTATTTATCGTTAATATATATTCTAATATCTTCTTTTGGAATATGTCAAAAAGGTCAAATATCAGGTTATGTTTTTTCTGATAAAGGAAAAGGAATCGCTTATGCTAAAATAAAATTAAGCCCCATTAATAAAACCCTCTATTGTAATATTGATGGTTATTTTTTAACTCCAAAATTAAATCACGGAACTTATAAAATCACCATACTAACAGATAATTATTCAGATTATAAAGATTCAATTGTTTTATCTTCAAAACATATAAAACAGAATTATACAATTACTATTAAAAAAGAATTAACACTTAATGAAATTGAGATAAACAAAAAGAAAGAAAAAACATTTTTCATTAGAAGAATGAAAGCAATTGAAGGTTACACCATAACTCAGGGCAAAAAAACTGAGGTCATTTCAATTGATGAAATTGATGCAAATAAAGCAACAAATCCTAGTAGACAGATATTTTCAAGAATACCAGGTTTAAACATCTGGGAAAGTGATGGAGGTGGGATTCAAATAGGTTTAGGAGGTAGAGGATTAAACCCTAGCCGAAATGTTAATTTCAATACACGTCAAAATGGATATGATATAAGCGCTGATGCTTTAGGTTACCCTGAAAGCTATTACACTCCCCCAAGTGAAGCTGTTAAAGAAATTCAATTAATTAGAGGTGCTGCTTCGTTACAATTTGGCCCTCAATTTGGAGGATTAATAAATTACAAATTAAAAAAAGGAAATAGAGAGAAAAAAGCTGAATTAACACTTAGACATACCATTGGTTCATTTGGTCTAAACAATTCATTTATGAGTGTTTCCGGAACAATTGGGACTTGGAATTATATTACTTATGGAAATTATAAATCAGGAAATGATTGGAGAGCAAATTCTTCTTTCAAAATTGGACATGGCCATTTATCTATCTCTAAAAAAATATCAAAATCTTCCCTTATAGCAATTGAATTTTCAAAAATGAATTATTTAGCTCAACAAGCTGGAGGATTAACAGATAATTTATTTCATGAAAATCCAGACACATCAGTTAGAGAGAGAAATTGGTTTCGCGTAGATTGGAATTTAGCTTCCATTATGTTTAATCATAATATCAATTCTAATTCAAGAATAAGCTCTAAAACGTTTGGTTTAATTGCAACTAGAGAATCTCTTGGATATCTAGATCAAATAAACAGAATTGATCCTTTAGAGGAAAGAAATCTTATTTATGGGAAATTTCAGAATATTGGAAATGAAACAAAATTCCTTCAAATATACACTCCTTTTGACAATCCATGGGCTTTTGTTACAGGAATAAGAGTTTATAAAGGGTTTAGCAAATCCATTCAAGGAAATGCAAATAGCGGATATGGTCCAGATTTTTATTTTGTTGATTTAAGCGGAAATCAATCCAACGAATATGTTGCTACAGATTATCAATTTCCAAGCTTTAACCTAGCATTGTTTGGAGAACATATTTTCAACATTACTAATAAACTCAGTTTTACACCAGGTATTCGATATGAATATATTAGCACCAATGCAGAAGGAAAATATCGCTTTACTGAACAAGATCTTGCTGGAAATATCATTTTTGATACGCTTATAAATTCAAACAAAAACAGTAATAGAGGATTTGTTATTGCTGGATTAGGGATAAATTATAAACTAAATCCAACTATAGAAATTTATCAAAATTTCTCTCAAAATTATAGAAGCATACATTTTACTGAAATGCAAATAAGCAATCCCAATTTTAAAATTGACCCTGATTTACAAGACGAAACAGGATTTAATTATGATTTAGGAGTTCGAGGTGATCTAAATAATAAATTATTTTTTGATTTATCTGCTTATGGTATGTATTATAACAATAGAATAGGAACTACACTTGAAGTAGATAGTTTACTGTTTTCAACTTTTCAATACAGAACCAATATTTCTGCCTCAAGAACTTTTGGTTTTGAGTGTATTGCTGAAGCAGATTGGTGGAAAATATTTTTCAATGATAGTTCAAAAATACGATTAAGTACGTTTTTAAATTTCTCCTACAACAATGCCAAATATATTAACTCCAATGAAGAAGCATTTCAAAACAAACTTGTAGAACTAGTCCCTCCTTTTGTTATTAAAACTGGAATGAGTTTTGGAAGCAAAATGTTTTCACTGTCTTTCCAATATAGTTATACCAAAGAACATTATTCTGATGCAACAAATTCCATTCATCAGGCAAATGCTGTAAATGGACTCATTCCAAGTTATTTTATAATGGATTTGTCTGGAAAATACACCTATAAATGGTTTCAGTTAGAATGTGGAATCAACAATTTAAGCAATTCAATTTACTTTACAAGAAGAGCTATATCCTACCCTGGACCAGGTATAATACCCTCACAACCAAGAAACTATTACTTGACAATACAAATCAAAATATAATTGTTATTCCAGCTAAATATTAGTAAATTTAAGGAATAAGCGATATTCATGCCTCTTTGCCCAAGTGATCAACCAACAAGTTACAGTCTTGCCCCATATAATGGTCCTTGGACTTTATTAGAAGCTTCACATTTACTTAGAAGAACAACATTTGGTCCAACTCAACAGCAAATTGATACTGCTATATCTGATGGTGTATTTCTTACTGTAGAAAATCTTCTTCAAATTCCAACAATTGCAGACCCCCTCACCTGGGATCAACAAGAAGCAATTGCACCTTTTGGGACCACCTGGGTTAACTCATTTCTACCTAATGACCCTGTTTTAGGTGAAGAAACAATAAATGCTCGAAGAAATTCAATGCGATCTTGGTTTGGTAAAAGAATTAATGATGAACAATTAAATAATGCATCAATATGTGAAAAAATGTGCTTTTTCTGGCACAATCATTTTAGCACAAGACTTACAAATGATCATAGAATACCTTATCAGTATTATACACTTTTAAAAACTTTTGCTCTTGGAAACTTTAGAGAACTAATCAAGCAGGTTACAATAGATTGCAATATGCTTAAGTTTTTAAATAATGACACTAATACAAAATATAGTCCAAATGAGAACTTTGCAAGAGAGCTTTTAGAACTATATACTATTGGAAAAGGACCTCAAATTGGCCCGGGAGATTACTCAAATTATACAGAGGACGATGTAGCAGCTGCAGCAAGAATTTTAACCGGATGGAAAGTTCGTGAAAATTTAAGCGCGACCACTCATCCTTATAGTGAATACCAAGCATCTCATCATGATACAGATGATAAGCAACTCTCTCTCCACTTTAATAACGTAATTGTTACAAACAATGAAGATTCCGAATACGAAGATTATATAAATATTATTTTTCAGCAAGCAGAAACAGCCAATTTTATATGTAGAAAAATGTATCGTTATTTCGTGAATTTTGAAATCACAACAGATGTTGAAAATCAAGTAATTACTCAAATGGCCCAAACCCTTGTCACAAATAACTGGGAAATAAGGCCAGTCTTAAAACAATTACTTAGAAGTGAGCATTTTTATGATGTAAAACTTATTGGTTCAAACATTAAAAGTCCCTTTGAATTTATTTTCAGCATGTTAAACCCAACATCTTCTGCTCCTAATTTTGGAATCGAAGGAGATCATGTGGTTTGGAGATCTTTATATTATAGATGCAGAGGCGAAGGTCAAGATTATCTTTACCCTCCTAGTGTTGCAGGATGGCCGGTATATTATCAAGAGCCTTCATTTATGCGATTATGGCTTAATTCCGACACGCTTGCTGATCGTTTTGATGCAATATCAGATATAACCTCAGGCAATGGAATTGGAAGCACATATAATGGAACTACTTATAAATTAAAAATTAATTCTCTTACATTTCTTGACAATTTAAGTCTCCCTGCAGATGGAACCCAAGTAATAGAAGATATCTGCAATCTTTTTATGTCAAAACCTTTAGAACAGAGTAAAAAAGATAACCTACTGGATATTTTAACAAATGGACTACCAGTATTTGAGTGGACAATTCAATATAACGAATACCAATTAAACCCTGGTGACCCAAATTATTATGACCCGGTCCGAATTAGAGTCGAATTAGTTTTAAAAGAATTATTTATGTTTCCTGAATTTCAAATTATCTAACAAATGAAAAGAAGAGATTTTGTTAAAAATATAAGCCTTGCATCTTTATCAGCACCTTTTGTTGTTAACAATATCTCTTTTCAAGCAATTCACAAAAAACTTTTTGACATTCCTAAAAGTTCAGATGATCATGTTTTAGTGATTATTCGTTTAAATGGAGGAAATGATGGATTAAATACTGTTTTTCCAATTGATCAATATGATCACCTTCTAATTCAAAGACCAAATATTTTAATTCCTGAAAATCAGATAATTCAAGGTACAACTGAATTAGGATTTCATCCAGTAATGACGGGCATAGGAAACCTATTTAATAATGGAAAAACCACAGTGGTTCAAAATGTAGGATATCCACAGCAAAATAGGTCTCATTTTAGATCTATGGACATCTGGACAAATGGATCACTTGATCCATATGAAACTAGAGGTTGGTTAGGAAGAAATTTTGATGATCAGTATCCCAACTTCCCTAATGACTATCCTAATAATCAATATCCCGATCCATTTGCAATAACAATGGGTAATTCTATATCTTCTACTTGTCAAGGAATTATGTCAAATTTTTCTTCCTTGGTTTCTAACCCAGCTAATACCGTAAACTTAAATCAAAATCAGGGTTTAAATGATGGTACTTATTATGGTTGCAACATAGAATATGTTTCTATTTTAATTGAGCAAACAAATCTATATGGAGCTCAAATAAATGCTGCTTACTCTGCTGGCAACTCCTTATCCTCACTCTATTATGAAAATAATGATCCACAACAGGATTTTAAAAGTCAGCTAGCAAAGGAAATGCATTATGTAGCACAAATGATTTCGGGTGGATTAAATACAAAGGTTTTTGTATTAAATATTAATGGTTTTGATACACATGGAGGCCAGGTTGATAGCTTAAATGTTGGTATGGGTGAACATCCAGATCTAATTAAAAATGTATCTGATGCAATTGAAGCTTTTCAAGATGATATTGAACAGTTAGGGCTAGACCATAGAGTTCTTGGCATGACTTTCTCTGAATTTGGTAGACAAATTGCATCCAATGATAGCTTTGGAACAGACCATGGGGATGCTGCACCTCTATTTTTATTTGGAAGTTGTTTGGCAAATCAAATTATTGGACCCAATCCTATAATAGAAGATCAAATAACAAATCAAAAAGCAGTAGATATGCAAATTGACTTCAGAGATGTATACGCTTCTGTTTTAAAAGATTGGTTTGGTGTCTCTACAAATAACATTGATTCAATTTTTGATAACCATACCGTTACTTATCACAATTTTATTCAGGGATGTGGACTTGGAAATAAAGAAAATGAGATAGGAAATACTGATATTGTTATATATCCAAATCCTGCAACTGAAAATTGTATCGTCAAATTTAATTGCAAAAAAGACCATATTAGAATTCAATTAATTGATTCACAAGGAAGGCTAATCAAAACCTTCTGTAATAAAGGTCTTTTGGAAGGCAATCATGAAATTTACTGTGATCTTAAAAAGATAAATTCAGGATACTATATGATTAAAATTCAATCTTCTTCAAACTCTGAATCAAAACCAATTCAAATTATTAACTAAAAAAAAAGAGTCCTTTCGAACTCTTTTTCAATTACTTAATAACTGTTACTGTTATCTTAATAAAGTAATATGTCCGGTGACAATTTTACGTTCATCTGTGCTAGGTACTTTATAAGAAATATGGTAAGAGTAAATCCCTTCTTGTGCTGCATTACCTACTAAACCATGAGTTCCATCCCATCCTACTTTACTGTCATTTGTTTCAAAAACAACTTCTCCCCAACGATTAAATATTTTCATATTAAAAGAGTTTGGATCATAACCTGAAAAGAAAATAGGTTCAAAAACTTGATTAAAATTATCTCCATCAGGAGTAAATGTATTTGGTATATAATAAACAATCCCTTCCTGAAATGGTATTGCTATAGTAGCTGTATCAGAGCAACCCAAAGTCGTCATTGCTATTAAAGTTACCATATATCCACCTGTTGTATTTTGAAAAAGGTGTGTCGGTTCAAATTCAATTGATGTTAAGTCATCACCAAAATTCCACAAATAAGAATCTGCTCCAGCCGAATTATTTAAAAATGACATTTCTTGAGTAAGTTCATAAAAATGATTTTCTGTAGGTAAAAAAGATGCAACAGGTATATTATCAACACAAATATACTGAGGTGCAAAGCCTGTATTTATGCAACCATTACTATTAGCAACAAGTGTAATATCATAACAGCCACCAGATGTGAAAATAGGATTTACTTGATTTCCATTATAAGTACCCAAACCAGTTGTCCAAAAATAATTTGTATTTGGATCAACTATATTTGGTGTTAATGTAATAGTTAAAGGCACACAACCTTGAGTGGTATCTGCTGAGAACCCAACATCTGGTAATTGATTCACCAAAACATGAGATGTGTCAGTAACAGAACATCCATTAGCTGTATATGTAACAAGATAATCTGTTGTATTACTTGGATTAACAACAACAGTAGCTGTAGACAATCCAAGCGTAGTCCAATCATACGTTCCTCCTTGTTGTCCATTAAGTGGTATTGTAACTGTCAAAACTGCACTATCTCCAATACATATTGCATCATCGTTAACAATTATAGTTGGAGAAGGGTTAACAACAACGGCACCTGTATTGGTTGCTGGAAGGCAACCTCCTAAATTATAGGTTACTGAATAATTTGTATTAGTCGTTGGGTTTACTGTAACAGATTGAGGTCCTAACCCACCTGGATTCCAAGTATAAGTTCCTCCAGAAGGTAAAGAACCTCCTTGATCTGGAGTAGCAGTTATAAGGATACTATCTCCTTCACATATCGTATGACTTGACACTATAACCGTAGGTGCAGGATCTACAGTAACAGTTGACACAGTAGATGATGGAGGACAAACAGCAGTTGAATAAGAAACAGTGTATTGTGTATTTGAATTAGGACTAACAGTTATTGTTTGTGTAGAATCTCCAGTTGGTGCCCATGAAAAAGTACCTCCAGGTTGTGTCGCATTAGCCGTTAATTGAGTCGATTCCCCCTCACATATTGTAGGATTATTAACCGTTACAATCGGAGCATCAACTATCACATATACAGTATCGTAACAAGTAATTGAACCATTAGACATTTGAACAACATAAGATGTGTTTTGATTAGGGCTTACACCAGTAGGATTTGTCCCAGTATAAACTCCTTGGCCCAAAGAGTAATTATCATGTAACCAGGTAATTGTATAACCTCCACAAGTTGTAGCATTAATACCAATGTTATCAAGTCCCCAATGATCAAAATTACTGTTGGATGCAGATGCTTGATTCCATCTAACATAAGTAGCTGTAGTCTGTGCACCTAAAGGTAAAGCTTCACAATATTGAGCCCATTGTGTCATTGGAGAAGAAGAAGAACCATTATTTAGCGGTGGCCAATATGCAATCTGAGTCCAATTTTGATTATCTAATGAATATTCCAAATAAACTCCTTCATTAGGTAAATCTGGTCCTTCACACGGAGCAGACTGACCCTGAATCGCATAACGCATTTCAAAACAAATGTCTCCACCACAAGATAAATCGACTGCATTTGTTGTCATTGTTCTTGGATATGTTGCAGATGAACCCATCCACATAAAATCAGTATTATCCAAAGATGGAACACCACATGTATTATTACCTATAGTAACTGATTGTGTGAATTGCCAGCCAACAGGTTGTCCTGAATTAAAATCTTCACCAAATACAAGAGAGCTACCATTTGCAACAACAGATAAAAAAGCTGTATCTCCACAAGGAAGAGGTTGTGGTGATGCAGATCCTGTAAGTGAACATTGAGAATAATACCCCCCAAAAAAGAATAAGCAAAACAAACACACTAAAAATTTTTGATTTAATTTTCTATACATGTTTTACATTTTTAAATTAATTTATAATTTTTGAATTCAATAATTTTATTTTATAACCGGTTAGAAATTGAAACCCGTTTACAGTCTTATAACAACCTTTTAGACGCAAAGATTTAAAATTAGTTGCCTCTAAACATGTCCCTTTTAAGCTTTTATGGGGACCTAACATCAATCGATATGAAATATCAAGATCATCACAGGTTAAACAATCACCATCATAATACAGCTTTTGAATAAAATTTATCTCTATTTTTTTATTTGTTTTATTTATAACTTCTAAAAAAACGTCGTTAGTCTTTCTTTTATAGACAGAATCATAACATGGTGCTGAAATAGCTCGAAATGTCACCAAATCATTAGATAAGATCACATCTGATTCTTTAAAATTAAAAACATTCTCCTGGCTATAAATAGACAAATGAAATAAACAAACAAATATTAAATCAAATCTCATATCAAATAGCTTCAATAGTAAATTTAAGAAAAAAAAATTATTTAATTAAATTCACATGTCCAACTATTATCCTTCTATCATCTCTAGAGGGTATTTTATACAAAATATGATATGTGTAGACACCTGTAGGCACTACTTCTCCATTCAAACCATAGGATCCATCCCAACCGATATTACTATCATGGCTTTCAAATATAACTTCCCCCCATCTATTATAAATTTGCATCGTAAACTGACTTGGATCAAAGCCAGAAATAAAAATTGGAGTAAATAGCTGATTACTTAAATCTCCATTAGGAGTAAATGTGTTAGGGATATAATAAATCAACCCTTCTTCATAAGGGATTTCAACTATTAAAGAATCATAACAACCTAAGGGGGAAAAAGCTACCAAACTGATAGAATAACCAGAAGATGTATTACTAAATAAATGAGATGGATCAATTAAAGTAGAAGATGATCCATCTCCAAAATCCCAAATATATGAATTTGCTCCAATAGAATTGTTGGTAAATAAAACTTCTTCTGTTAACTCTGAAAATAAATTTATAGAAGGAAAAAATAACGATTGAGGAGAATCTTCAACATAAATATAATCTTGAATTGTTAATGAATTAAAACAACCATTATCAATTATTGACAAAACAACATCATAGTAATCAGCTGCTTGAAGGGTAATTTGAGCAGGATTGCCAGTTTGCGTTATAACATTATTAAGTTCCCATAAATAATCAGCTGTGGAAGAAACATAATTCGCTGTTAATGTAACGTCTAAAGGTGAACACCCAGATTGCAAATTACTAGAAAAACTAACATCTGGCAATTGATTTATAGTAATAATTGAAGAGGAAGAAGGGCTTATGCAACCATTTAATTCATAAATCACATCAATATTTGTCGGTGAATTTGATGTCACTGTCACAGATTGAGGTCCAACTCCACCAGGAGTCCATAAATAAGAGCCTCCAGGAATGGAAGGATTCGCCGTTAAAAGCACTGTATCTCCATCACATATTGTCAAATTTGATAAAGAAACCTGAGGAATAGGGTTTACTGTAATTGAAGCAGAAACAGTTGAGCTTGAGCAACCATTTAAATTATAATCAACTGAATAGTTACTTGAAGATGATGGAATAACTAAAAGAGTATCAGAACCAATTCCACCAGGAGTCCATATGTATGAACCACCAGAAATATCAGGCACTGCTACTAATAAAGCCGTATCACCGGCACAAATAGTGGAATTAGCCATAGTTACATTTGGAATGGGATTCACATAAACTGTTACAGTATCTGTCGCTGAACATCCACTACCACTTAATCCTGCAACAATATATGTTGTTGTTTGAGCAGGATTAACAGTATTTGTAGTTGTAGTAACTCCATTAGACCAATATATATTACCTAAATAATAAATATCAAAAGTCAAACTTCCTGAATTATCATTATACCATGCTACTTGTTGTTCAATAAAGGAAAATGTCTGAGAAGATCCACCATTAAAATAAAAATGATAAACATGGTTAGGATTGTAAGAACTTGGAATTTGAGCTTGAGTTGATGGGTTAACCCCATTCCATTTCCATGGATAAGCAGATATAGGAGTAATATTATTACAATTTTGATAAAACCAAAATCCACCATCACGTAATTCACAAGGACCATTCCCTGAAAATGTTCCAGAAACAACCGCATAATATGTTCCTGGTAAATTTGTATTTATTGAACTATAAGAAAATGCAGTATCAAAGGTCATGGTAAATTGTTCAATTGGAGGGCCATTAATATATGCTGTATCAACAAATAAATCTATAGTATCTCCTTGACATATTGTAGTGTCTTGACTTGCTGAAATATAAGGTTGAGGATTAACAACAACGTATGTAGACGTTGGCATTGAAGAACATCCATTAGCAGTATAAATTAATGTATAATTAGTGTCAACAAGTGGATTTACAGTAATATCTTGAGTTGTTTGTCCTGAAGACCATAAAAAAGAACCACCAGAAATTGATACTGTAGGTGTTAATGTAATGCTTTGTCCTATACAAATTTGAGGTGATGAAAGCGTGAATATAACAGTAGGTGAAGGATTTACTATTAAGTTCATATTTATTAATGAATCACAACCGTTAACACTAGTTAATGTATCTACTTGATTCCCTGAAGAATTAAAAATTATTCCATTCCAGGTATAAGGCAATTGGTTATCGCAAATGGTAAGATTAGTCGAACTTGTTACCGTAGGATTTACTGTAAGGTTCAAAGTTGCTAATGAGTCACAGCCAGCTGATGATAAAAGAGTAGCTGTTTGGCTTCCTCCAGATGTAAAAGTTAAAGTGTTCCATGTATATGGCAATTGATCATCACAAATCGTAAGGTTAGTTGCACTTGTTACCACAACATTAACGGTTAAATTCAAAGTTACCAATGAATCACAGCCCAATACACTTGACAAAGTAGCAACTTGACTTCCACTTGAATTAAAAGTTAAACCATTCCAGCTATATGGAAGTTGATCATCACAAATAGTAAGATTGGTGCTACTAGACACTGTTGGGTTTACTGTTAAATTTAATGTTGCTAATGAATCACAGCCCAATGCACTTGACAGAGTAGCAACCTGATTTCCACTTGCATAAAAAGTCAAACCATTCCAGCTATATGGAAGCTGATCATCACAAATTGTAAGACTAGTTGTACTGGTTACTGTTGGTGTTACTGTAAGATTCAAAGTTGCTATAGAGTCACAACCCGCTGAAGTTGTAAGCATTGCTGTTTGACTTCCTGCTACATTAAATGTTAAG
>Ga0163108_10000089_pt1 | contig 62276 bp, 60 predicted proteins | sample Fk1155metaG_FD_109644 | JGI IMG/M metagenome (GOLD analysis project Ga0163108, IMG submission 109644) | Marine microbial communities from the Central Pacific Ocean - Fk160115 155m metaG | ecosystem: Environmental > Aquatic > Marine > Oceanic > Photic zone | place: The Central Pacific Ocean...
ATCAAATAGTGACCGAAGTGTGCTTGCTCGTGTCACTCGCCGTGGCCGTGACGCGGCGCTTATGCTCTCAGAGTCTTGTTGGCTCTAACCGACGCAGACATGAAGACTAATTGAGACCGATAATGACTAGAGGTTGAGATATGAGCGAGGCACGGCTCAAGATTTTCACTGCGAAGAAAATCATCACAATGAATCCAGCGTTGCCGTTTGCTACCGCAGTGGCAGTCCAAGGTGAACGAATTGTTGGCGTGGGAACGACCGAAGATCTCGCTCAGTGGGGTGATCACGATGTTGATGACCAGTTCAAAGATCACATTTTGCTTCCTGGGTTTGTTGAAGCGCATACCCATGTGATGGCGGGTGGTGTTTGGGAGTTCCCTTACGTTGGGTTTTATGACCGTGTCGATCCGAGCGGTCAAACATGGAGTGGTTGCCGAGACATCGACTCGGTAGTCGAGCGTCTCGTCGAATGCGAAGGAAGTCTTGAGGATCCGGAGCAGCCGTTGAACGCCTGGGGACTTGACCCCATTTTCCTTCAAGGCGAACGGCTTGTAGCGAAACACCTTGATCGAGTATCACAGACCCGCCCAATATTCGTGTACCACGCGAGTGGTCACCTTGCGACCGTCAACTCCGAGATGATGCGTCGCTCCGGTATCGATCGGCACACCCCGACACCGGGCGTAGCTAAAGATGCGGAAGGGGAACCGAATGGGGAACTTCAGGAACCACCGGCCATGTTGTTAGCGCAAGACGGATTTTTGTCGATCGGTGCCGCGATCATGTCATCTAACGCGAAATGGAACTACGCACGCGAAGCGCGCAATTGTGGCGTCACGACGGTCACGGACCTCGGTACGACCCGTTTGGCAATGGAAGGCCAATTGGAAGCGTGGCGTGATGCCACTGACGATCCGAGTTATCCGGCTCGGGTAGTCGTCGCCGTCGGACATTTCGACTTCGGGGGAAAGCCCAAGGAGTCAAACGAGATGGCGTTACTAGCGGTGCGGTTACGGGACGAGGAAGAGACTGCGAAACTTCGTTTCGGAATAGTAAAGCTGGTTCTCGACGGATCCATCCAAGGGTTCACTGCCCGAGTTTCATGGCCCCACTACGTTGATCCGCCCGCGGGGCACCCCGGGAACGGGCTTTGGCTAATTCCACCTGAACAGATGGCGGACATCGTGAGCTCGTACCATGACGCTGGTCTCACCGTTCACTGTCATTGCAACGGCGATGAAGCTGCGCAAGTGTTCATCGATGCCGTCGAAACGGCACTGGAAAAGCACCCCCGGTGGGACCATCGACACACAGTTCAGCATTGCCAACTGACAACCGCAGCTCAATACAAGAAGATGGCCGCACTAGGAATGAACGCAAACATCTTTAGTAACCACATCTTCCACTGGGGTGACCAACACGCCTCGGTTACCGTTGGGGAAGAACGTGCGGCTCGAATGGACGCTTGTGCCACTGCCGAACGAGAAGGAGTGAGATTTTCCGTCCATAGTGATGCGCCTATTACTCCCATGGGTCATCTCCATACAGCATGGTGTGCTGTTAACCGTCTCACCGCTTCTGGCAGAGTTCTCGGCCCTGAGGAACGAATCAGTGTCAGTAAAGCACTCGAGGCCTGCACCATTGACGCAGCCCACCAACTCAAGTTGGATCACGACATTGGTTCTCTCGAATCGGGAAAGCTTGCTGATTTTGCTGTTCTCGAAAGCGACCCGTATGAGGTGAGTCGCGAAGAGCTCAAGGACATTGCGGTGTGGGGCACGGTGCTAGGGGGAGTCCCACACCCCGCCGACTCAGAATAAGGAAACAGCGACATGTTCCCCACGGAGGCCGCGATGGAGGTGTCGGTTATCGGTGGATATTTGGGGGTCGGAAAAACGACGCTCGTCAACCACATTTTGCGCAACGCCTCGGAACGCATAGCGGTCTTGGTGAACGATTTTGGAGATATCAATATCGACAAGGAGCTGATCGACGCAAGTGATGACAGCACCATCAGTCTGACTAACGGATGTATCTGCTGTTCGCTCGTTGACGGCTTCGCGACGGCCTTGGAAACGGTGGCGTCTTTCCGACCGCCGCCTAGTCGACTTGTCATCGAAGCGAGCGGTGTTGCTGACCCTGGAGCTGTAGCCGCATATGGGCACGCTCCCGGCTTGGCGCTCGACGCGGTCATCGTAGTAGCCGACGCAGCTCGACTAAGAGAACAAGTAGCGGATCCACTCGTTGGACAAACTGTCGTCAGCCAGTTAACTGCAGCGGACGTAATCGTGCTCAACAAAGTCGACCTCGTCGATGACCTGGCAACCAGCCACCAGCAAATCAGTGAGTTAAACCCCGATGCCTTGCTGATTCAGGCGAGCCACTCCGAGGTGAGCCTCGATTTGCTTTTCGGTCGAGAGGTGCGCAAAGCCCAACTCTCGAACAGTCATATCGGTGAATTCGAATCACGGACTCATGAATCCGATCAACCGCTCTCGAGGAAGGCGCTCGAAACCTTGATTAACGAGCTACCGAAAAATATTCAGCGTGTCAAAGGGATCGTTCGTCTCACCGAATCCCCCCAGGTTCCAATGGTGTTTCAACTCGTCGGCCGAAAGTGGGAACTGCGGGCTTTAGCGGACCGATCAAATTCGCCTGAAGGGAACCAGTTGGTCGCTATAGGCCCGAAAGGGTCTGTACCAACTGATTGGGACCGGACTCTCCGCTCAAAGAACTAGGCAGCGGCGCAATACAAAATCGTCACGAACCATTGCCCGTCGACGCCATATTCATGATCCCAGCCAACTTCTGCACGCCTTCCCGGATCGCTTCAACGGAAGGATTACCAAAGCAGAGCCGCATCTTGTTTGCGCCCCATGCCGGATCAACCGACCAACCAGCACCGGCATTGAATTCAATTTCACTGCCTGCAGCTTCAAGCGAGAAGTCGGCAGTATTGACACCGTCAGCAAACGTGAGCCACATGAAAATCCCCCCTTGCGGCATATCAAAATGAACTGAGTCCCCAAAGTTTTGACGGATAGCTTCAGCCATAGCTTCAGCTTTACCGTGGAGCACCGACGTCAAACGTTCCGCGTGTCTGTCGAAGTGGGCGCTTGCATATTCGGCGACCACCATCTGTTCCAACGCCCCGGAGCCAGCATCTGTCTTTAACGAGAGAATCTGCTGAAGCACAGGGGATTCAGCAACGAGGTACCCCACCCTCAATGCGGGAGCAATCGATTTCGAAAACGATCCACAGTAGATAACTCTCCGATTAGGGCCATCAAGTTCCCAAAGAGTTGCAGGCCGATCACATCCCCACAGCAAGTCGGCATAACAGTCATCTTCGAAAATCGCTGTTTGGAAACCGTCCATCGCAGCCAAGATCTCAAGCCTCCGTTCCAAGGGCATGCAAGAGCCCGTCGGATTTTGGACAGTCGGAATCGTGTAGAGATACTTTGCTGGTCGACCATGTGACGAACAGCTTTCAAGCAATTCAACAAGATGATCAGGGCGCACCCCATGCTGGTCAAGACCCACGCCGTGTACGACGACCCCTAAGCGGTTTAACCGGCTGATCATCCCGCCGTACGTTGCCTCTTCAACGATCACGTTGTCACCGGGCAACAACAAAAGGTCATTCACGAGATCCAAAGCCTGCAACGACCCTGAGGTAATGAGAACTTCGTCAACATTCACGTTTGTCGCAGCTCTCACGCCGAGCTTTTCACAGATGAATCGGCGAAGATCCTCATGCCCTAGGGGGCTACCCCCCAGGTTATATACCGCCAATTTGCGACCCTCACGTTGAAGTACCCGCTGAACAGCCTCTGTAAGTCCCGCAACAGGAACGTTGTCTTCGTCGTTATTCCCCCCGACAAAACTAAATGAGGGAATACCACCCCACGTAGCCTCCGCAGGAGGAAGATCTTGTCTGTAAAGCTCGCTGATTTCGAAACCCACTGATCCCCCTCGGCTAAATCACGATCCGCATCGTAGAGCCGAAAACGCTGATCAGTGCCGCTAGCGTGCATTTTGAGCCTCCCAACACTGAAGAGAGAAGGCCCGGTGTTCAACTACGAGGTCCATGCCATCAAGTACGCCGAACGCGACGCGGTTCGTGCCGAACATTTCATTGGCGGGGACCCGCACGACAATGCGCCGATGCCCATGGACTATTTCGTTTGGCTGATTCGCAGCGCCGACGGACGAGAATGGGTCGTCGACACCGGCTTTGAACAAGATGACGCCGAGTCTCGAAACCGTACGTTGCTAAGAACCGCAGCAGAAGGGGTGGCTCTCTTTGGGGTCGACGCCCAATCCGTGTCCGATGTGATCATGACCCACTTCCACTACGACCACGCTGGCGGCGTGAACCAGTTTCCCAACGCAACATTTCATGTTCAGGACGACGAAATGTCCTTTGCCACTGGACGTGACATGACTCATAAGGTTTATAGACAAGCGTTCAATGTTCGCCACATTCAAGATCTCGTAGGACGCGTCTTTTCTGAAAGAGTGAGATTTCACACCGGGGACGTCGAACTTTCGCCCGGGCTGACGTTGCACCACCTTGGCGGACATACCCGCGGTTTGCAGGTGGTTCGCATAGACACGGGACGTGGTGTCGTGGTCCTAGCCTCAGATGCCAGTCATTACTGGGCCAATATGGAAGAGGGTCGCCCGTTTCCGATTGTTGACGACCTGTCCCAAATGATTGAAGGCTGGGACACCTTGAGACGTCTCGCTATCCCAGATGGTGTGATCGTTCCCGGGCACGACCCGTTGGTTTTCGAACGGTTCCCGGCGTCTTCTCCTGAACTCGAAGGGATAGCCGTGCGTTTGGGCTAAGTGATCGCCATCGGAGAAACAGGAAACTAAAAAGCAGGATCCCCAGCATCAAGGCCAAGCAACACGCGCCCAGCTGTGTCGACTTGGTAGGAACCGACCATGAAGTGTCCAGCGACGGCCCGAGCATCATCAAGCAAGCTCATCAATCCCGAAGCTTCAAAGTTGGCGGTGCTGCCGGCAGCGTCCACTAGATGTTGAATAGCGCTAATGGCGTTCTGCACAGACCATGAGCATGCCAAACGCACCCGCGCGTGAACGTCGCTGCCGACAGGCTCATCGTTTTTGGCTGCTTTCCATATCAAATCAAGCTGTTCGTGAACCCACGCCTGCCCAGATCCAACGAGAGCTTCGGCTTTCGCTATAGCCGAAGCGGCATCTGGCCGATCACTCAAAGGACGTTTCGAATTCAGAGGCTGTTTCGTCCCAGCCAACGACTTGAACTCAGCCATAGCTCGGCGAGCTAAGCCACAAGCCACTCCAGTCTTAGGAAACGGAAACCTCAACGCAGACGGCAACCTGTAAAACGGCAAATCGGGGAGGGGCAACGAATTATTCGGAACGACACCGCACCAGGCATCATCAACGAAGACATCTTCGAGGACAACATCGTGGGAACCGGTACCCCTCAAGCCGACCGTATGCCATGTGTCTTCAATAAATTGCTGGTCAGCGTCCATCACAGCGAAACAGAGCTCAATTGGTGAACTTTCGGTCACGACACTGTTTAGGACCCACTTATTAGCTGCTGTGCAACCGCTGACGAAATTCCAGCGGCCGGTGACGCGCCACCCGCCAGGTGCACGCACAGCGCGCCCCTTGGGAACTCCGGACCCCGCGAAAACAAGATTTGGTTCTTCGTTCCAAACTCGGCGACAGGTCTCCGGTGGCAGGTATGCCGAAACTAGCTCTGCCTCCTCGTTGCATGTCATCGCGACCCAAGCAGTGGACCCATCTATCTGAGCCAGCTGCGCGGTGAAGTCAATAACAGTCGCAGGATGAACTTCATGACCGCCGTACTCTTGGGGAACCAGAAGCCTCATCAGGCCGGCATTTGCGAGAGCCGCAATCACGTCTGGGTCGGGACGTCTGGCCGCGTCTGACGACTTCGCTCGTTCCACAATCAGGTTCTCTATGTCCGAGATCAGCCGGTGAATCGGCAACGAGGCCTTTGCCATAAGGGCAAACTATCGTCTCAAGTCGCTAGTGAAGGAGGGGCATGTTGAATTCAACAGATGCAATCACCGCCAACGCGAGTGATGCACAACCGCCAGCTGAGCGACCGCTGGAGGGAATCGGAGTCTTTGACCTGACGGATCACCGACAAGACATCGGCACGATCTCGGGTGACCTACTCAGAGTAAACGCAGACCAGATCGCGGAAATTGCCTTCAGCGGGGCGTTGAGATGAACCAGACAACTTTTTCGGATCTTGTAACAATCGGGAACCAGATCGCTGACGCTCTTCGAGGCCAGCAAGCATCAATCGCTGTGTCAGAGTCGGCTGCTGGAGGACTCATCAACGCAGCGTTAGTAGCAGTTCCTGGAGCTAGCGATTTCTACCGCGGAGGCATGATCGTCTACACCGGCGCTGGCAGAAAAATTCTCGCTGGCGACGAAGAATTACCACCAGGGTTGAAGGGCGCCACCGAGGCCTTCGCTCTGGTCCAGGCAAATCGGGCCAAGCTTTTGTATCGAGCCGATTGGGGCATAGGCGAGACTGGCGCCACCGGCCCTTCAGGCAACCCGTACGGTGACCCACCAGGCTTCGGATGGTTAGCGTGTAGCGGAGCTTCGAACGCAACCCTGCAAATCCGGACCGACAAAGATGACCGCACGAGCAACATGCACGCTTTCGCCCTCGCAGCATTGCAACTCGCGGTCAAGACGATAAAGGCGTAGATTTTGAGTGTGGATTCCATACCGCTGTCGGTCCTCGATTTAGCGACTGTCTCCAGCGACGCGACAAGTGCACAAGCACTCCAAGAGGCGACGCTTGTCGCACAACGGGCCGAAGAACTCGGGTATTTACGGTTTTGGGTAGCTGAGCACCACAACATGAACACTGTCGCCAGTACATCGCCAGCTGTCCTAATCGCCCATGTGGCTGCTTCAACCGAACGAATCAAAGTGGGATCGGGCGGTGTGATGCTTCCCAACCACGCCCCACTTGTTATCGCAGAACAATTCGCACTTCTCGAGGCTTTACATCCAGGCCGTATCGATCTGGGTATTGGTCGGGCACCTGGTAGCGACCGTCAAACCATGGCAGTGATTCGAGGGTCCGCGGCGGCATTGTCGGTAGAGGACTTCCCTCGCGACCTCATCGATGTGATGGGCCTCCTCGGAGACGTCCGAACTGATCATGGATTATGGAACAAGTTTTCTGCAACTCCGGTAGCGATGTCGTCTCCGCACGTCATTCTTCTCGGGTCAAGCGGCTTTAGTGCCCAACTGGCAGGGGTGTTGGGTCTCCCGTTCGCCTTCGCGAATCACTTCGACACCGGAGGCACACTCGAAGCCGTTCAAATGTATCGTGACTCTTTTCGACCCTCACCCATCTTGGAGGAGCCGTACACGATCGTCTCGGCGTCAGCGATCGCTGCCGGCACCAGTGAAGAGGCCGAGAGACTTGCTGCCCCGAGCCGACTGCGAAAATACGGTATGCGGACAGGCCGATTCTTACCCCTGTGCTCTCCCGATGAAGCGATGTCGCATTCTGAATGGGAGCGCGCCGCAGCGATGCCAAGCAACGCTCTCAACGGTACCGCCGACCAAGTCGTCGCAGGCTTGAACCAGCTCGCCGAACAGACCAAAGCGAACGAACTCTTTGTCTACGGCGCCACGTACGGGGTCGCAGAACGACTCATGAGTCTCGAACTAATCGCCAAACGATGGGAGCTCGAAGCCTCGCTAACGGATGCGGAGAACAACCTTTCTAAATGACTGACAACAAAACCATTGCCTTGGGAACACACTTCGGTCCCTATCGAATCGATGCCCGAGGAAACGAGATCACCGCAGTAAGGGGCCACGAACTTGATCCCCATCCATCTGTCATAGGCCAGGCCTTCATCCACAGCAAACAACTACGGATCGAACGTCCAGCTATTCGCCGATCCTGGCTAGAAGAAGGCCCCGGATCCAACACTGAGCGTCGCGGACGCGAAGCCTTCGTAGAAGTTGAATGGGATGAAGCCATAGATCTCGCTTCAAACGAACTCACCCGAGTACGTGCAGAATATGGAGCACAAGCTCTATTTGCCGGCTCCTACGGTTGGGGCTCCTCGGGCCGAGTACATGCCCCAAGTGCACTTTTATTCAGGTTGCTTCGAATGTACGGCGGCTACACCGACGTATGGGGTACCTACTCGTCTTCCGCCGCCGACGCCATCGTCCCGCATTTTCTCGGAATGGGATACCACGCCGCGATCGGTCAAGGCACTAGCTGGTCAGTCATCGCCGAACACACCGACTTGTTTGTGTCCTTTGGAGGACTTCGACTGTCCAACACCGACGTCACTTACGGAGGGCAAGGTACCCACCACACACAAGATTGGATGGAAAAAGCAAAACGCAACGGGACTGAGTTTCTTAATGTCGGGCCACTACGCGACGATGTGGACCCCGGGATTAACCCACGCTGGCAACCCATTCGCCCCGGCACCGACGTCGCGTTCATGTTGGGATTGATTCACACCCTCGCCACAGCGGGACTCATCGACCCAAGCTTCGTCACCGACTGCGTTCACGGGTGGGACCGCTTTGAGGATTACGTGGTCGGAACCGTCGATGGAATACCAAAGTCAGCCGAATGGGCATCGGAAATCACCGGTATCAAAGCAAGCGTCATCCGGGAATTAGCCCGAGAAATGTCAAGTCGACGGACACTAATAAATGTTGGCTTATCGGTCCAACGTGCCGATCATGGCGAACAAACCTATTGGACTGCAGCCGCACTAGCGTGTGCTCTCGGCCAGATAGGTCTTCCCGGCGGTGGTCTAGCGTTTCCATTCGGAGCTCAAGGCAATGTCGGGGCTGGGCAAGTACGCAAACGTGTTCCTGGGATACCACTACCACCCAGACCCAAGGACTCCCACATCATTTCGGTTTCCAGATTCCGAGAACTATTGGACAAACCAGGGGAGCGATATGACTTCAACGGCAGAAGCGACAAGTTCCCCGACATCAAGATGGTGTGGTGGGCGGGTGGAAACCCTTTCCATCACCATCAGAATCTGAGCGAGCTATCCAGGGCATGGCAACGACCTCAAACAATCGTCATCCAAGAACCATTTTGGACTCCGACAGCCAAGCGAGGCGACATCGTGCTTCCCTCTTCAACGCCGCTCGAACGTAACGACATCGGCGGCGCGGAAAATCTCTTGATTGCCCACGGTCGAGCGGTTGACCCACCCGGCGATGCGCTCGACGACTACGAAATCCTTGCGATGGTTGCACATCGCTTAAACCTTGAGACCCAGTTCACAGAAGGCCGCAGCGCCGATGACTGGGTCGAAGTTCTCTACGAACTATTTCAAGCAGAGAACGACTGGGCACCCGATTATCGCGAATTTCTCAAAGCCGGCCATCTGCGCTATCCCGACATGGCCGAAATGGGAGAAAACAACCAAGTGCTTCTTTCTGAATTTCGCGCCAACCCGACGAAGTTTCCACTAGGAACCCCAAGTGGGCGCATCGAACTTTGGTCAGAAACCATCGAACAATATGAGTACGAGGATTGCCCACCACACCCAGCGTGGATGGAACCCTATGAACGGCTAGGGGGGACTGGATCGGATCGTTGGCCTTTACACCTCGTCTCCAACCAACCCACCGTGCGACTGCACAGCCAGTACGACCACACCGAACCGAGCACCGGATCCAAAGTGGCCGGTCGGGAACCGGTTCGTATTCACCCCCACATAGCTCAGCAGCGCGGAATCGCCGACGGTGACCTGGTACGGGTCTTCAACGAACGCGGCGCTTGTCTCGCCGGTGCAGTCCTAGATGACGCGTTAATGCCGGAAGTCATCCAACTTTCTACAGGCGCCTGGTATGACCCAGACGAAGAAGGAATGTGCCGGGCCGGAAACCCTAATGTCCTCACACGAGACAAGGGCACCTCCAAACTGGCGCAAGGCCCGTCAGCGCACACTTGCCTGGTAGACATTGAGCGTTTCGACGAACCAGCACCTCGGGTCGAAGCTTACGATCCTCCTGAACTCATCCAGCGACCGCAAGGTGAAACCGATGCCTAACGAGAATTCATCTGCCCACGAATGGCTACAGGGCTTCGCTCACGAGCTAAAACTCGACGCACCCGATGACCGCACCATCGAAGATCTTCTAAATCTCGCGGGAGTTGCAGCTCACGACTCCGAACGAATCGCCGCTCCGATCGCATGTTGGATGGTCGGAGTCGCTGGTATCGATCCCCACACCGCACTTGCGATCGCTCAAAAGTATGCAAGCGAACGCGCGACCTGACGATTTACCTACAATCAAATGCTGTGAACGACCGCAACTGGGGTTTTAGAACACGGGCACTGCATGCCGGCGCGAGACCCGATGCATCCACCGGGTCTAGGGCTGTGCCTATTTACCAATCGACAAGCTTCGTTTTCGAAGACACAGCCGATGCAGCAGACAAATTTGCTCTCCAGAAGTACGGCACGATTTATACCCGCATCTCCAACCCCACCATTAACGCGTTTGAAGAACGAATGGCCAGTCTTGAATGCGGAATAGGATCAGTTGCGACCGCCTCGGGTATGGCCGCCGAATTCTTAACGGCGGCGGCTTTGGCAGGAAGCGGAGATAATTTCGTCACCTCCTCTGCCCTCTACGGCGGCACACACACCCTTTTCGATGTCACGCTTGGACGTTTCGGGATTGAAGCCCGGTTTGTTGACGGCGATAATCCCGACGCCTACGCCCAAGTCATAGACCAAAACACGAAATTCTTGTACACAGAGATCGTCGGCAACCCCCTAGGGTCAATTCCTGATCTATCAGCGATCGCCGCAGTTGCGCATTCACACGACCTTCCACTGGTCGTCGATGGGACATTCGCAACCCCGTACTTGTGTCAACCCCTCAACCACGGCGCCGACATCGTTCTGCACTCGGCTACAAAATTCATAGGCGGTCATGGTCATTCGATAGGCGGAGTCGTGACCGAATCGGGCCGCTTTGACTGGGGGAGCGGACGCTTCCCCCACATGACTGAACCGGTTGAAAGCTACAACGGATTGAAATTTTGGGAAAACTTTGGAGAATACGCCTTCTGCACCAAATTACGAGCCGAACAACTACGCGATGTCGGAGCTTCAATGTCTCCAATCAACGCATTCTTACTTCTCCAAGGGATAGAAACCCTGCCCTTCAGAATGGACGCTCATGTTGCCAACGCGCAGGCTGTCGCCGAGCATCTTGATCAGCACGAAGCCGTCAACTGGGTGAACTATGCGGGTCTAACAACATCTCCCTACAACGATCTTGCAAATATCTACTTACCTAAAGGCCCCGGCGCCGTCTTTACCTTCGGAGTGAAAGGCGGAAGACCTGCGGGAGCCAAGTTCATCGAATCTCTCCAAGTAATTAGTCATCTAGCCAATGTCGGAGACGCTCGCACACTGGTCATTCACCCAGCCTCCACGACCCACCAGCAACTCTCAGACGAGGCGTTAGCTTCGAGCGGGGTTAGCGACGACATGGTTCGGCTGTCGGTCGGACTAGAAGATTTGGAAGACATCATCTGGGACCTCGAACAAGCTTTAGCGAAAGCGAGTGAATCGTGACTGTCATCCATGAATCAGTACCAGGTTGGAGTGAACCAACCGCTAGCAAGAGACTCGATCTACTGAAGCGAACCAACACCATAGCGATGGTCGGGGTCTCTGCTAATCCATCTCGCCCAAGTAACTTCGTTGCAACATATTTGCTGAGTTCCAGCACTGACTTTGACGTCTACTTTGTGAACCCCATGGCAGATGCGATCTTAGGAAAGCCGTGCTACCCAACCCTGTGTGACCTGCCGATAGTCCCAGACATGGTTGACGTATTCCGCCGATCCGATGATTTACCTGAAGTCGCCGAGGAGTCCGTGGCCGTGGGCGCAGCATCATTTTGGGCGCAGCTTGGATTGTGGAACGTCGATGCAGCCAACATTGCTATCAGCAACGGACTCGACGTAGTCATGGATCGTTGCCTCAAGATCGAACACGCCCGATTTCACGGAGGTCTGCACCTAGCGGGATTCGACACCGGCGTAATCGACTCACGACTAACCCCATAAATTCAGCTTTTCAAAGGGCGGACGTGCACACTGGTTGAGTGATGTCTGGTCGAATCGCTGCGGCTGTCTGCCTTGCAACAAGCGCGTTGGCGATGTCTTGCAGTACACCATCCACCGAAGCCGATAACGGCGCTCTCCTAAGTTCAACCACTAGGTCAAGGCCATCTACCACCCCACCTGATTCGGCACCCAATGACGTCACTGAATTCACCTACAAGGGCGAAGTAGCAGCACCAGATGTACCCAACGGTCTCGACTGGTTCAATGTCGCGAGACCACTATCTCTAGTGACAGATCTACGCGGGAAAATTGTCATACTCGACTTCTGGACTCAAGGATGCGTCAACTGTCTTCATGTCATCCCGGACCTGCACAGACTTGAGGAAGAGTTCCCAGACTCACTGGCCGTCATTGGAGTTCACTGGGCGAAATTTGATCATGAACGGACCAGCGAAGCCATAGGAAAGGCAATACAACGGCTTGGCATTCAACACCCAGTTGTAAACGATGATCACGAATATCTACGCAGGTCCTACCGGGTGCAAGCCTGGCCAACCCTTGTATTAATCGATCCCCTTGGCCGAGTCGTGGGGGTCCACGCAGGGGAGGGCGTCTACCCCCTATTTGAGCCGGTCATCGACCAAATGACCCGTGAGTACGGAGCCGCAAATCTGATCGATGTCCGTCCGCTGGAACTGATAGCGAAGAATCCGGACTCGATCCCCACAGTTTTGAGCTTTCCCGGGAAAGTACTAGCCGACCCTGTTGGTGATCGGCTATTCATTGCAGACTCCGGCCACCATCGCGTGGTGATTACGGAACTCGGCGGCCGAATACTGGACGTCGTAGGCGGCGGATCACCCGGGCTAGCTAACGGAGCATGGGTTGACGCCCGATTCAACCAGCCCCAAGGATTAGCACTTTCGGCCAACGGCAGGTTCTTATACGTCGCAGATCGAGGAAACCACGCGATTCGCGTCATCGACCTGCTTCTGCGGAAGGTTCGGACATTTGCTGGAACGGGTCAGCCCGTCCATCGGGTCATCCCGGGGCCACCTCTGTCGACGTCAATAGCGTCTCCTTGGGATGTTGAACGAATCGGCAATCAGCTATTTATCGCCGGAGCTGGTCGCCACCAACTATGGATCATCGACACGTCAAAAGAAGGACGACAAGCAGACTGGATCGACATCTTTGCGGGCACCGGAGCGGAAGGCATACAGGACGGACCACGCTTGACGGCAACCCTTTCCCAACCCTCGGGTCTTTCGACCGATGGATCGACCCTATGGTTCACCGATCCCGAGGCAAGCGCAATTCGATCCGTCGAGCTAAAGGATGGTGACGAAATAACGACCCTGGTGGGCACTGGACTGTTTTCTTGGGGGGATTCGGTTGGTGATGTTGCAAGCACCGAATTACAACATGCCGTAGGCGTCGAATTGGTAGGTGACAGCCTCTATATCGCTGACACCTACAACCATCGAATCAAAGCGCTTCACCTTTCAACCGGTAACTCCGTGCTGGTCGCAGGAAATGGATCTCCGGGATTGAAGGATGGCTACGGCCAAAATGCTCAACTCGCTGAACCCAGTGGACTCAGTCTTGCTAACGATGTCTTGTTCATCGCAGACACAAACAATCATCGAATCCGCATTCTGAATATCAAGACCAGCGAAATCACCACTCTAGAACTCAGCAATCTGCAAGCGGCACCGCTGATAACGCGCGAAGCCGCAGATGAAACCGTTACTTTTGCCCAACAAGTCGTAAGCCCGGGAACAGTGAAATTGTCCGTCGAATTGCTTCTCCCGGCCGGATACGAATTTAACGACGAGGGCACATTTGCTCTTGACCTCACAATCGAAAACGCAAGGAAATCCCATGTGGTCGGCAGGAGTTCCTACCGAGCGCAGGGACCCCAAATGCCACAAGAGTTCAACCTATTCATAGGAGACGAGAAGCAACTCAAGATTGAGGTAGACGTCACGGTCTTCTACTGTCCTGCGCAGAACGCTACCTTCTGCCTCTTGCGTCATCTTCTCTTGGAACTCCCGATCGAAGTCGGCGATGCAGGGACCCAGAAGGTAACGCTAACGCACCCACTCCCCTCCGCAGAGGAAATTGATCGCAGCATCGAGAGCGGCAGTGGCTAGACACTCACGGCTCCCGAAACAGGCAAAGAGCTTCTTCTGTGCCGTTGCCATAGCAGCAGCGGCGGCGGCCCCAACTTTCCCTAAAGAGTCGACCGCCGAAGCCGAAGAAACCATTGAAACGGTCGCGCCGGACCCGACCGTCGTAGCGGTAGTCGAAGGTCCAGGAGGCATCGGGTATTGGATTGTCGCGGCTGATGGATCAGTCGAAATTATCGGCACCAGCATTGTCCCACCTCTCGGTGACCGAGAGCCAATAACGGACAGGGTTCGAACCGCATATGCGGGCGCTCCCGGAGCACTGGGGATTTGGCTCGAACTTGCCGACGGGACGAAGCTCGCTGTGGGTGACCCCGGTCCCAGCATCTTCACTGGAAATGACCGCCCCCCCGGATGGCTTTTTGGTCTCGCGCTCAAACAACTCATGAAAGGTCGCTGGATCGACGAAATAGATCGTGGCTGCGTAACTGAGCTTCCCCGAGCCGTCCGAATCGGACAACTCCTGCTGCCAACAATGACTGAAAGTCAATTCGGTGCGGCAGTCGAAGAGTCACGAGACCATCAAATCGCAGGAATTCTGCTTTCAGGTGGGGCCACTCCGTGGATCGGTCGCCGAATCAACGAATTGCAGGACTTCGCTGGACGGATCCCCTTACTTATGGCCGCTGACGAAGAAGGCGGCAGAGTACAACGGCTCCACCATGTCTTACCGAATCTGCCGAGCGCAGCTCGTCAAGTAAACGAACGCTTAGAACTGGTAGCTCAACGTGCTGAACGTCATGCAACTCAAATGCTTGAATTCGGCTTCGACGTCAACTTCGCACCCGTTCTTGATGTCGGTGCCGGACCAGGGATCGGTGACCGATCATTTTCTAACGATCCATCGCTGGTCGCGGACTACGGAATGGCAACAATCGAAGGTCTGAGCGACGGAGGTGTACTCCCAGTCGTTAAACACTTTCCTGGACATGGGTCAGCTAGCGCAGATTCACACCTAGGACGTTCGGTTGGACCACCATTGGCCGATTTGCGTGAAAACGACCTTGTCCCATTTAAGGAAGCAATATCATCGAGAAAAGTTGCGGTCATGGTGGGGCACATTGAAATACCGGACCTAACCGGTGACCTACCAGCATCATTATCGCGGGCCGCTATCGATGGTCTTTTACGCAACGACCTAGGATTCAACGGACTGGTCGTAACTGACGCGCTTAACATGCGCGCGATATCTGACCGTTGGACCGTTGAGGAAGCGGTCGTCATGTCGCTTGAGGCAGGTGCAGACTTAATGGTTCTAGGCACATTGGCCGAAGTGGGCGCTGCCTTCGACGCCATCGACCGCGCAGTTCATCAAGGAGAGGTACCGGTCGACCGGGTTGATGAAGCAGCCACCCACGTGCTCAGAGCCAAGAAAGTTAACGCGTGCACGCTAGTGGGGCGGGTGCGCGGAGTATTCAACACCGTTTATGACTGGTGATGAACGGCATTGGTTTGAAATTTCAGTCGAAGGTAATAACTGATCTCGTAACTGATCCAGCCTTCATGGCTTCGAAACCTTCGTTGATTTCTTCCAAACTGATGCGCGCTGACACCATTTCGTCAAGCATCAATCTGCCATCCAGATACATGTCCACCAGTCGGGGCATATCAGTCCGAAACTGATTCGAGCCCATGCTGCACCCCTGAATCTTTTTCTCAAACAGAAAATCAAGACCATGAAGTTCAACGTTGGTGCCTATAGGGATCATTCCGATGACAGTGGCCGTGCCACCGTTGCGCAAGCTCTGGAAGCTTGTTCGGAGGTCTGCTTAAGGCCCACTGCCTCAAACGATTTATGAACTCCGCCTCCGGTCATCTCGTGAATCGTGCCAACAGCGTCAGTGTCGGCAGCATTTACAGTGTCGGTTGCACCCATTTGGCGGGCAACCTCAAGCTTGCTGTCAAGCATGTCGACAGCGATAATTCTGCCAGCGCCCGCGATTCTCGCTGCCTGAACAGCAGCAAGACCAATACCGCCGGCACCAAATACTGCCACTGTCTCTCCCGGTTCTACCCGAGCGGTTCGAAACACCGCCCCGACACCGGTCATGACCCCACATCCAATGAGAGAAGCACGGTCGAGAGGCATGTCCTCCCGGATCTTCACAATGGCATGCTCATGCACCAACATCTGTTCTGCGAACGACGAGAGATTGAGAAACTGCCAAACCGGGGCGCCGTCGATCGTTAAGCGAGGAGTTTCGTCGGGACCTCGATTGCACTCCACGTCTTTGTTGGAGCACAGCGACAAACGGCCCTCAATGCAGTACGAACAGTGACCGCAAAACACCGAAAGGCACGTAATGACATGATCGCCGGGCTGCACGTAACTCACGTCCGAACCAACTGCCTCCACAACCCCAGCGGACTCGTGCCCAAGCACGGCCGGAGTCATGTACGGGTAGCTGCCCTCCATAAAGTGAAGATCACTGTGGCAAAGACCAGCAGCCGATGTACGGATTAGAACCTCCCGTGGCCCGGGTTTGTCGATCCCCACCTCACTTATCTCAAGCTCACCTGGAATTTCGTTAAGAACTGCTGCCTTCACACCAAACCCTTTCGGTCACGAGACTCGTTTGATTTACTAGCCTCATCCTCAACCTCGTCGAATGAGGAGGCTAGTCCTAGTGGTCATGATCAGTAAAACGGCCCGCAATGTTGTCCTGCTATGAGGTACCGATAGACAACAAGTTTTCGACCGGCCGATACAGCTCTTCTAAGTGGTCAAGCTCCTGCGATGACAGTTCGATACTGCAAGCTTCAACCAGTTGTTGCAGCTGCTCAACTCGCGACACCCCCACCACTGGTGCGGTGATGCCTGGCTTAGCAAGCAACCATGCAACAGCTATCTGGGCCGGCCGGCAACCGCGGTCGTCGGCGAGAGCGATGACGCGATCAGCGATTTCGAAATCCATTTCACCCCTGTACAGAGACTCGGTTCGCGTCCGATCTTGGCCGGTCGAACGGGCCGTCGTCCCACCATCGAGACTTCCCCGGTATGCACCCGCCAAGATACCGCGCGCCAAAGGAGACCAAGGCTGCAGAGCCACTCCAGTGCTCAGGCAATAGGGGTTCATCTCCCGCTCTTCTTCTCGGTAAATGAGGTTGTAATGGTTTTGCATACTGATGAACTCTGTCCAACCATTGATACGAGCGGTCAACTGCAACTCAGCGAACTGCCAAGCGAACATCGAAGAGGCACCGATGTGAAGAGCTTTGCCTGCCTTGACAACGTCGTTGAGCGCTTCAAGTGTTTCTTCAATCGGTGTGGAGGCCGCACCTCTAATGCCGTGTGGGTGGCGGTGAATAATGAGTTGATCCACATAATCAAGTCCGAGGCGACGAAGCGAACTATCGATGCCTTCGATGACGTGTTTTCGAGAAAGCCCGCCTTGGTTGGCTCCGCGACCCATGGGCATCGCAATCTTGGTGTTAATCACGTACTCCTCGCGGGGTAATAATTCACGCAACAACTGTCCGACCACCTCCTCACAAGCCCCAACCCCGTAAATATCAGCGGTATCGAAATAAAAAAGTCCGGATTCAATCGCAGCCTGGAAAATCGGCCGGGCATCGTCAATGCCTAGAGTCCAATCGCCTTGATGACCTCGGCCGGGTTCACCAAAGTTCATAGTGCCAAGACATAGCCGAGGCACACGCAGTCCTGTTTTTCTCCCGAGGGTGGTGGTTTCAAGCATGGCCGCTCCTTAATGGAAGATCGATGGCAGCGTCAGACAAATCTGAACGGGTGTCGCCAATAGACAGCGGCCACTACTCTACGGCAACTGCCATCTGAGGTCGGAGGCGTATTCGTTGACTGAACCAGTGCTGTACGAAGAACGCGACGGTGTCGCAATCATCGCTATCAACCGACCTGAAAGGCTGAATACTCTGACGGCTGAGGTCATCGAAGGAGTAGCCGACTGCATCGACAAGGCCACCCAAGCCACCAATATCTCCGCCATCGTGCTGCGAGGCGAGGGAGACAACATCTCGGCTGGATACGACCTACGAGAATTCTTGGAATCGTCGGTTCTGACCGAAGGAGAGATCTGGGACCCCGTAGCGGACTATCAATCGATGTCAGCTAATGTGCGCCGATTCATGACGATCTGGGAGTGCCCTAAACCAGTTATCGGTGAAGTTTCGGGTTGGGCTCTCGGAGGAGCGACCGACCTAATACTTTGCGCCGACCTGCTCTTTATGGCCACCAACGCACAAATCGGTTACGCACCCAGCCGGATATATGGAACACCCACCACCATGATGTGGGTACACCGCATTGGGCTAGAACACGCGAAACAATTCCTGTTGACGGGTCGCCCGATCGATGCCAAAACAGCATTTCGGATCGGCTTGGTTTCACATATCTGCGAGCCCGATGAACTATCAGAGGCTGCGGAAACCGAAGCGCGTCGCTTCGTCAATATCCCAGCTAACCAGCTTGCCCTCAACAAGCTTCTCATCAATCAAGCTTTCGAGAACATGGGACTCCGAACATCGCAGATGCTGGGCACATTTTTTGACGGGATTGCCCGCCATACTCCCGAAGCTCAGGAATGGGTGTCGCTCATAAACGAAGGGAACTTCAGAGACGCCGTCGCAAATAGAGATCGCCCTTGGGGCGATTACGGCCAGAGTTCTGAGGACGGCGAATAAGGTTCGCGTTGATCTCAGGGTTACTCAGATGGCAATGTCACCTCAACGATGGGCGCTAATGGCTCCTCGCCGGCTGTCACCGCATCGACAATTTGCTTCCAGGTCAGCAACCACACTTCCCACAGCGGTCCGATTCGCCATTCATCTACCGGGATAGCAGTCACCTCCACCCCAAATTGGCGCCAAGCGTCTGTACGAATGATGTCGGTTCTGGCTGGACGACTACCGTAGCGATCAGGAACTCCGTACTGAAACAGGGGTTCAACAAAGGCGTCGACTAGTCGACCGGCGTTTCGCCTATTTGGTGTATTGCTGACAACGCCGGCGTAGTTGACAATCTTTACGCACCCGTTATCAATGACAGCTACGTCGACCTCGTCGGGAAGTTCGGGAAGAAATCGCACGCTAACGGCCGGCATCCCCGAAGAACCCCAAGTCAACGAACGAGAGTCCGTATTATTCACGCTCGCCGAAGGCTGGAAACGACTAAACCACGCCACTTCCCAACTGGGGGCGATCTCAACTCCCCAGCGGAGCATCTCTTCAACGAACTTCGGCCAGGGAACGACACCTTCAACGTTCTCTCGGTGAAGGCGTTCAATCGCCACCAAGAAGTAAAGACCCATGCGACTTGAAAGCGGATCCGGAATGACCGCAGTTTCAGCGTGTCGAGGGTCGGTAAGATCATCAATCTTTTCTGGCGCCCGCAACGGCAAGTCGCCAGGCTCGGGTAACTGATCAACGGGACGCGGAACAGCGTCATATCGAGACTTCGATCGATTCAAGCAGGCCGCCAACTGGCTTACCGGAGTGAGCATTCCGTCTTGAAGTATCAATGAAGGATCAAGCCGATCTGCCGAGATGGGTCGGTATGGTTCAACCAACTTTTTTTCTGTGACTAACCGCCGTTCGAGGCTGTCGATCCCGAGGACAACGTCTGCGATCGGATTAGCGGCAGTCCGTTCAAGCAAATTAACCATCGCTGTTGAGTCTTTTTCGACGAACACAAGCACTTCGATCCCCGTGCGGCTTGTGAAGTCGTCGATCGCATCGTGAGGCAAATGGAACTCTTCATGGGTTAACAGTCGAATGGTGTCCGCTGTCTTCACACTCGGTGCGCAACCAGCAAGAAGACAACTCACCACACCTACAGCAACGAAAGCCGTGCAGAAGTGAAGGAGAGCCCTATTCATGACGGGAAGTCACCACTACCAAAACGATGCCGCTTTGGACAGAAATTGTCGGCCTTTGGATCACTTCGTTACTAAGACCCAAGCTAGTGAACGGCGGAATTTCGTCTGCTGGTCCAAGATCCCAACGTAACCCTTCAGTCGACACCCTTGTGTCGCTGCCAAGAGCGAGAAGAGTCAACCAAGAACCTGCTTGGACTACTATATCGAAAGGTTTTCCGGGCTTCAAGGCCACAGACCGACTTGCGCCACAATGAGTGATTATGCGCCGGTTGATGTTGTCGTCGTTAGCTATGAGCATCGAGCCGACCAGTAAGTGATCGAGTCTTCCCTGGCCTCCCGTAAGAATGTCGACACCCGTCGCGCCTGCGGTCCAAGCGAACTTCAGTGCCAGGGCAAGGTCACTCGCATCTTTGTCTTGGGCGTGCCGCTCTAGCACTAATCCAGGATCCGTTTTTCGGAGAGTGTCGAAATTCAGAGAATCGAAATCTCCTACGACGACATCGACTGGTAGTCCTAAATCCCGGGCGTGTTGGTATCCAATGTCTGCTGCGATCACCAATGTCGGTGGAGGACCTGACGGAAGTGACGGGATTCCCGGACCTCCATCGATAACCCAAGTTCGAGTGGGATCGAAAGAAGTAGCGCTGCTTGGCGACGTAGACACAGACCCATGATTGCTAAAAACCGCAGCGAATGGCAATGAGTATCGCGTGAGCGACCCATTCTGGGGTCTGGCTGCCGGTACCTTCGAGGAATGATGCGCGCGCTCCGACGGCTTCTCCGCTTGCCTGTTCTCGTCGTAATGGCGGTGGTGTGCGCTGTTTTCTTGACAAATGTTGGCGTCGCGATCGCGCCACATGCCAAAGAAGCATTATTTGCCGTCGAACGAGAACGGATTGACGTTGCCCTGAATCTTTCACCGGGGGCGCAACGAACTGAGGTCTACGACAGTGTCGGGAATGAAATAGGAATTTTACGATACGACATTGACCGTGAACTCGTCACGTTCGATCAGGTACCGGAAGAAGTGCTCGCAACATTGCTTGCTGTAGAAGACAACAAGTTCTGGCTGCACAACGGGGTGGATGTTCGCGCTATCGCTAGAGCGATGATTCAGAACGTTACGAGTGGCGGAATCACCCAAGGCGGTTCGACGATCACTCAACAAATCGTGAAATTGCGGGTCGTAGGGGATGAGAGTTCGATTAGCCGGAAAATCCGCGAAGCCGTGCTCGCCGCGAGATTAGAAGAGGAGTTCTCCAAGCAAGAAATACTTGAGTTCTATCTCAACGAAATTTACTTCGGGAATGGTGCCTACGGACTTCAGGCTGCAGCCGAAACCTATTTCGGGAAGGATGTTGCAGCGCTCGATATTGGCGATGCCGCATTCCTAGCTGGACTTATCCGAAGCCCTGGCATCTATGACGGTTTCGAAGATGTTGAGATAGCTGGCAAACGTCGGAGCATGTCGCTACACAGCGCGGAAGAAGCTGGAATTATCGATACCGACGAACGCGAACGCTTCGAACAACGCGGTCTGCCTGATCGAAACAGAAGTCCCCAACGGACGGACGAAACCCTCCGCCGAGATTATTTTCTGGACGAGGTAACGGAAGCTCTACTCAAGCACCCGGCGTTAGGTGAGACGTATCAAGAGCGGTTCGCACAGGTCTATAACGGAGGTCTTCGAGTATGGACCACATTCGATCCGACTCTGCAGAAGCATATGGAGCAGGCCGTGCGAGAGGTGTTGCCCGAAGGTTCGGACGACTTTGAGGTTGCGATGGCATCTGTCGATCCGTCCACAGGTGCAGTGCGAGCATTCATTGCCGGCCCCGAGTTCGCTGATTTTCAATTCAACCTTGTCACTCAAGGGCGACGACAGCCGGGCTCATCGTTTAAGACATACGTCCTTGCCGCCGCGGTCGAGAAAGCCGGACTATTTCCGTTCGACACCATCAGTGGAAAGGGACCCTGCACTTTTCCTAACCCACCGAACGTGGACTATGAGGTCAGTAACTTCAATGACAGTGACGGGGTAGTGGGGACGGTTCAGTTCGCAGTGTTGAAGAGCTCGAACTGCGGATTCGTCCGACTTGGACTACGAACTGGTCTAGAAAATGTCGTTGAGGTTGCCAATAGACTCTTGGGCCGAGATAGCGAAAATTCCTTCCGCCCATACCTATCTATGTCGCTTGGAGCGCAAGAAGTTACACCCCTGGAGCAGGCCGTAGCGTATGCAGCAATCGCCAACGGCGGTCTACGGATGGAGCCCTACTACATAAGCAAGATCGAAGATGCATCAGGGTCGGTGATTTATCAGCATGTTCCAAGAGGCCGCCGGGCGATCAAATCGACGACAGCGGCGTGGGTCACCAAAGCACTTGAAGAGAACGTTATTGCAGGGACAGGACGTCGAGCCCGTCTCGAAAGCGGACAACCTGCCGCGGGAAAGACCGGTACCGCACAGGATTTCAGCGACGCGTGGTACGTAGGGTTCACGCCCCATTTGAGTACTTCAGTTTGGATGGGGCACCCAGAAGAAAAGGTGCCCATGGACGACATCCAAGGCCGCAACGGGACAGGTGGCTGGGTTCCGGCGCGCATCTGGGGGGCATACATGACGCGTGTCCTGGAGGGAGAACAGATTTTGCCTTTCAGCCGTCCGCCTCCACCTCAACGAAGTGCTCAGCATTTGTACCTGCCTGAGGAAATGTGTGCAGTTGACATACAGCTAGATCGAGACCGCGGCCCGATGCAATTTGATTTGCCTTGTTCAATGGTTGAGGTGGATCTCAACGTCGGCAACTTCGTGGCGCACCCGGAGGCGAACTGTCGAATGACCGAGCTGTCAAGCACGGGCGTTCTTAGGGATGAGTACCTCAATTGTGCGCTAGTGGCTAGCCGTAACCCGGTGACCACTACTACGTTGCCCCCAGAAGAAGGCACGGATGGAGCTTGACGGCGCCTTGCGTGCTAGAACCGGGACAGGTTGAGAGTAAACCATTCGGGTTGTTGGGGAGGCAACATTGAGCGAACTTGAGGTTTTAGTGGAACTTCAGGAGCTAGATATCCGGCTCTCGCAGCTTGCCCACCGTTCAGTGACGCTTCCTGAGCACCAGGAAATAGCCGAACTCCAAGATGAAGATAAGAAACTTCAACAAGAAATCGCTGAGGTGTTGACGCACCTTGAGGTTCTTAGGAAGAGTCAGGGTGAGCGAGAAGCAGAGGTGCAAGATCTAGAAGACAAGATCGCCAAATCGACGAGCGCTCTGTACGGCGGCGAGATGACGTCACCGAAAGAGGCGACCGCCCTGCAAAGTGAGATCGATTCTATTTCGCGTCGCCAATCGGTTCTAGAAGATCAGATTATTGAAGTGATGGAACAAATTGAGCCCTTCGCCCTAGAGGAGGCTCGGATTGTAAGCCAGCGAAATGCTGGCGGTGAATCGCGTCAGAAACTGGAAAAGCAGCTAGCTGAGACTCAAGATGAAATCGAAGGCCAGCGAGAAGCAGTGATCAAAGAGAGAGTTCACCTGGAAGAGCGTGCTGGTGCTGACTTGGTAGCGCTCTACGAACAGAACCGAATCAGGATGGGGGACCACACAGCGGTGGGTCGCCTAGTGGGCACATCGTGCGGCGCCTGTTTCTTGGGGATCTCAGCCGTCGAACTTGATCGAATTCGGAGGTTACCGAGTAACGAACCTTCGGAATGCCCAGAGTGCGGCGCACTTCTCATTCGGTAACGGCCCCCTGATGCTGTTGTGGTTTGCAGGCACCGCGTTCGCAGCGATGTGGTTCACCTTCCGAGACGCCGCCATAGATCACCGCCTAGTAATACTGGGCGCTCTTCTACCCGGTCTGATCGACGGGCTCTATGGTCAAGCATGGGTTCTGCACACACTTTTTGCTCCGATTGTCCTCCTGGCGGCGTTGATGGTGGGCACTATTGGACGTCGTCATCTGCGTCGACTAGCCCTCGCTCTTCCCATTGGGATGTTCTGGCATCTGGTATTCGATGGCGCGTGGATGGATACCCAACTGTTTTGGTGGCCGGTAACGGGACTGTCTTTTGCTGAAACTGCGGTACCAGCCAGTGAGCGAGCGTTCACTACGGTTCTCGCCCTGGAGTTAGTTGGTCTCGTCTCTCTTTGTTGGACGTGGCGCCGTATGGGTTTGACCAATTCCACGCGTCGCCGGTTGTTCATTCGAAGTGGACGTCTGGATCGCGTCATAACTGACCCTCCAAGGAAGAGTCATTAGTGCTGTTCATCGTTCGACACGGAAGGACAGCGGCTAACGCCCTCGGTCTCTTGCAAGGCCGTGTAGATAACCCTCTTGACGATCAGGGACGCAAACAGGCGGAGCAGATAGCTGAGGCATTAGGTCAGGTGGACAGGGTCGTTTCCTCCCCTCTTCGGAGAGCTACGCAAACAGCGGAAGCGTTGGGGCAAACCCCCCTGATAGACGAACGCTGGGTCGAACTCGATTACGGCGATTGGGACGCCCGGCCCGTCGCAGATATCACTCCCCAAGAATGGGCGGCGTGGAGGGAAGACGATTCCTTTTGTCCTCCCAAGGGAGAGTCTCTAGCTGACCTAGATCAACGGGTAGCGGCGGCTTGTGAGGAACTGATCCCTCAGGCCGAAAGCGAAAACGTTGCAGTCTTTACCCATGTTTCGCCGATTAAGTCAGCTGTCGGATGGGCATTGGGTGTGTCGGAACAGATTTCTTGGCGCCTAAATGTTGCTCAGGCGCAAATAACAAGAATCGCGATACGAGGCAACAGACCGATCTTGACTGCGTTCAATGAGACAGCGCATTTAGAAACCAAAGTTCTTGACTGAATTCAGGCAGCCCTAAAGTTCCCGTCGTTCAGTTGGATTACTCGTCCGTCGTTAACCATTCGATCCAGGTGGATCTGGGCGGAGCTAAGTTCGACGTGGTTCACGAACTGCATCTCAACATGGGGGCGATACACGAAGCGGTGTGCAGCGCACTGATCCAACGACCGAGGTTCTTTCAAGAATTCCAGCATGGACAACTCTCGATTCGTAATTACGTTCGCGAATTGGTCCAGGAGGGCAAGAAAATTCTCTCGGCCCGAAACCACCCACTTGTGGTGGAACGTTACAAAGTGATCAGCGTCGATTGAACGGCAGCGCTCAATAGATTGTTCGAAGTCGTAAAGAGATGACCATTCGTCGAAGTAGTAAGGACCGAATCCAGACAAGTCGATGTCTCCGAGGTACGCGGTGCGTGCTTGGGGGATTACGAACGCGCAATGCCCCTTGGTGTGTCCGGGTGTGTGCAGTACTTCAATTTCGACTCCGCCAAGATCGAAGATTGCCGCATCAGTGAAAGTTGAGACCTCCGTTCGGGGCGCATAATAGAACTCGTCGACAACTTCTCGGCGGAAGTTCTCCTCGACCGCAGCGGGCATTCCGTACATGGTCATCAAGCCATCTAAAGAAGCCAGCCCTATGGCATCTGCCTCGTGACAGTGCACGGGTACATCCTCTAGCTGGCTCAATCCAGGTAAGTGGTCCTCATGAACGTGAGATAAAAGCACGTGATCTACGGAGAAAGACAGTCCACGCTCCGCAATGGTTAGCGAAGGATCAATGAGAGCAACTTGGCGTGTTCCGCGCACCAGCAAGGAGTTCCCGTGAGGGTATTTACCTCGATCCGCTCCTGTGAGAACTGTGGCAGCGCCAAGGTCAAGCCCTCCAGGCCAATCAACATCGAGAAAATCATCACCCATGGCTGTGAGGGTACTTGTAGCCCCACTCTGAACTTTCGGGAAGGTATTTGACGGTGGCGGTGAGTCAGCCTGTAGGCGGGATTCTGTCCAGTGACGAAAGTCACGTGGGTGACCATCCATCTCAGCGGTCTACCCGGAATCTTGAGGCGAGCCGCCTGATTCCTGCTTGACCTTGCTCCGGGCGGGGTTTGCAAGCCGCGCAAGTCACCTTGCACGCTGGTGCGCTCTTACCGCACCGTTTCAGCCTTGCCTGTGACTAGCGGAGCTAGTCCATCGGCGGTCTATTCTCTGTTGCACTTTCCGTCGTCTCGCGACGCCTGGTCATCAACCAGCGCCCTGCCCTATGGAGTCCCGACCTTCCTCAATTGACCTCATCTCTGAAGGCAAGACCAACTGCGGTCACCCAGCCGACTCACCGCCAATATCAACTGTATCGCCGGCTCGAGAGACTGACCCGAGAAGCTTCCGTTTACTCGAAAAGTGAGCCTCGCTTGGGCGCCCAACGGCCACCGAGTACTCCGCCAAGAGTGGCGAGAGAGATAGCAAGTAAACAGACGAATATCAGGCTCAGCCAAGACACGGAACGGATGCTGCGGGCCACTCGCACAAATTGTGCAGCAAAGGCGAGCAACACTGCTGGACTGGCAGTGAGCATTCCATGGGCAATGTGTGCCCGTGGTGCCCGCCAGGCTGCGATGAAGCCGCCAAGAATGAGGCCGACAGAAAGTGCTGCGGTGACCACGAGCGAGTTGTCGCTATCTTGTTCTACCAAGTTGCCGATTAACAACCCGAGTATCACTACTACAGAAAGTGAGAAAAACGCGCCGGACAGCCACGAACTGCGGTTAATTCGATGGCCGAAGAACAAAAAATCTTCACGCAACGGGCTTTTCCTCCTACTTAGTGATCGAACGCTTAATTAGTGTGGACAATCCGGTAACGGATGGGAAAGAATCCTGATTGAAATGAGTATCAGCGAACCAGTCCACGACACAGTCTTACATCCGAATCGTGGCGTCGCGATTGGCGAGGCTTACCAGAGTTCTCTCGCGTTCGCGCCAGGTTCGAAAGCATGGCAGCAAGTCGCAGCCTGTCGTGGAATTGATGCTTCGGTATTTTTTCCAGATGACGAAGACGACAATGCAGAGACAGCCAAACAAATTTGCGATGATTGTTCCGTAGCGCAGCCGTGTCTCGAGTACGCCATAACAGTGCGGGAAAAAGAAGGCGTTTGGGGTGGAGCGACACAACGTGAACGGCGAAGCATTATCCGCCGCCGTCGACGTGCAGCGGCGCGACAGCGCTCCCAACGCGAGCTCGGTTCGCGGAACTGAAGAATCATCTGGACGATAGAGTCCGAACCGTGATCAATGACAAGAACGCTGCGGAGAGCCAAGAGACGTTAGAGGCGCATGGCGGCTGGTCGACTGTCCTCAGTGATCTAGTAGCGGGAATTGATTTGACGCCTGCAGCCTCTCGCTCTGCCCTTGGAGCGATACTTCGAGGTGAAGCTACCGATGCACAAGTAGCAGGTTTCATCATCGCATTGGGAATGAAGGGGGGGTCGGTCCTGGAACTGACTGGACTTGTCGAAGCGATGATGGATGCCGCAGCACCTCTAGAACTACCCGATGGAACAATCGACATTGTTGGAAGCGGGGGAGCGCCATCACGACGGAAGCATGCCTTGAGTGTTTCGACAATGGCGGGCATCGTTGCGTCAGCCGCGGGAGCTGTTGTATGTAAACACGGTTCGGTTGCGGCGTCATCAAGCAGTGGGTCATTCGACACGCTGACGGCACTGGGTCTCGCTATCGACTTAGATGGCGACGGAGTGGCCCGCTGTGTTGAAGAGATCGGTCTTGGTTTCGCTTTCGCTAAGACGTTCCATCCTGCAATGAGATTCGTGGGTCCAGTGCGATCTGAACTTGGCGTTCCGACAACATTCAACTTTCTTGGACCACTATCGCACCCAGGAGGTGTCCGCCGCCAAGTTGTTGGTGTCAGCGATCCCACGATGGCACCCCGGGTCGCTGGAGTCCTTGCGGCAAGAGGCAGCGAACACGCTTTAGTAGTGCACGGAGGCGATCGGCTTGACGAAATCACCACGACCGACGTGACTCGAATTTATGAGGTCCGGGATGGAGAGGTGGTCGGCGATACAGAATTTGATCCCGAATCGGTAGGTGTTCGACGAGTCAATCGAGCAGAAATTCAAGGCGGGACCCCTGAGGAAAACGTTCGGATCATGCGTGAACTCTTCTCGGGGGCGGACAAAGGCCCTAGGGCCGACATCATCGCGGTGAATGCAGCGGCGGGACTTCTTGTGGCAGGGATTGTTGATGACTTCGGTTCCGGAGTAGATGCGGCCAAAGATGCCATGCTTGACGGTCGTGCTGCTGCCCAAATCGAGGCAGTCGTCGACCTAAGTAACGAGATTGCTAGCTGATCATGGTTATCGGCCAGTCTCTACCTTTTGGGGTGGGGGACGTTGTTCGCTTGACTGCCACATCCGATGAGAGCCGTCAGCATCTAGTGGATCAAACAGGAACAGTGGTAGCCGTGCAACCTGGCAACCGCTTCGTTATGGCTGCGGTCAAGTTCGAAGATGACGAACGGCGCTGGACCATGGTTTATGACGTAGATGAGTTGGAACTCATTGAAAGATATGGGCATGGCGTGAGGTTCTCAGGTCGCGGTCTCAGTTCGTGATGACTTAGCAACCTTGCCTCGCCGGTCGGGTGCTGCGGATCTGAAAATCATCAAGGCCTGGATACCGGGACGACAATGGCTGGTCGCAATACACCAGACGTAATTCGTGTGCCTGGCTATCGAGCCAGTTAGCTACACATCGCAGTTCATCCACCTCATCCTTTCCGGTGATGCCGGTCACCTGACAAGGACGGACATCAGTTCCCTCGTGTTCGGTCCACTGTTCTGCAAGTCGCCCCTCCTCCAACGTCGTGACGCCGATTCCGGGACCTTCCACCACCATGCGCCCGGCGGAACGGATGCTGTCAAGCTGATACGCGCGTCGCAGAGTATTAGACAAGGCTGCAGCGCGGCGACGAACATCTGCTGCCTCCTCGAAACGCTGCTGACTGGCTAATTCGATCATTCGATCTCGAAGCGGTTCAAGTAGTCGTTCAGGGCGCCGGATGAGAGCTTCTAACGCGTCTTCCACGACGTCGTTATAGGACTGTTCAGTTACCTCGCCAGAACAAGGGCAAAGACTCGCTCCAATTTGAGCGGCGACGCACTGGCCTGCAACATTTCGACCCGTAACCCGCTGAGTGCAGCGCCGTAACGGGACCACACTCTCTATGGCGTCAGCTATGTCTCTGGCGACCCTACGAGAGGAAACGGGACCGAGGTAGAACGCTCCGTCATCGCGGGACTCGCCCACAATAGATAGTCGAGGGAACCGCTCTCCTAGGGTCAGTTTCACGTACGCGTATTTCGGCCAATTCTTGGCTCGACGGTTAAAGCGCGGGCGGAGTTGATGAATAAGGCGAACTTCCAATACCTCGGCTTGAAGTGGAGAGCGACATACCGTGTAGTCAATGCGCTGAGTTTCACGTAAGAGCTGGTCTACTTTGCGTCGCCGATCGCTAGAAAAATACGACCGAACGCGCGCTCGAAGGTTCGTTGCTTTGCCGACGTAGAGCACTTCGCCGCGCCGATCGATGAAGCGGTATACGCCAGGGGAACGGGGGAGGTCTTCGGTTAGACGTAGTTTCGTAGCTTGAGGATGATGTTGGATTTTCGGAAGTTGCTGGAGATCGTCAAGTCCCATCACACCCAAGGCCGATGCTTGCTCAAGGAGCAGGTGAAGTAGGTCGGCAGTAGCTTGAGCATCGTCAAGAGCGCGATGGTTCGGTTGATGAGCTAGTCGAAAATACTTCGCCAGTGTGCGGAGTTTGTGGTTTGGGACTTCATGGCGAATCAAACGGCGCGCGAGGGCGAGCGTGTCAACCTTGCAACCTTCCCAATGGGTTCGTCCGGAACGTCGCAATGCCGCATTTAGGAAGGCGAGGTCGAAACCAACGTTGTGCCCCACAATGACGGAAGCGCCGACGAACTCCAATAGAGATGGAAGAACCTGTTCGATTCTTGGCGCCCGGCACACCATCGCGGTTGTAATGCCGGTTAAGACTGTGATTTGAGGAGGTATCGCCCTTCCAGGGTCAATGAGCGTCTGGAAAGTTCCGATTTGTTCGCCGCCCTGATACTTAACGGCGCCAACTTCGGTGATCATGTCAGTGTCGCGACGTCCTCCCGTCGTCTCAAAATCAAGTACGCAAAACGTAACTTCGTAAAGGGGGGTGCCGAGATCATCAAGCGATTGCTGAAACACATAGACGAATATAGCGAACAAGTGTTCGATAGCGGTGACCCGTCGGCAGCAGGATTTGAGAGCCTATGATCGCCCGGCGATGCGCCTTAGTAGCCCGCGCTTTCGCCCGACGGGAGTTGGTAGTTCTATGGTTGCGAGCGCTCCAGCAAAATCTGCCCCACTCTGAAAGCGCTGTTCCGGATCTTTTGACATGGAACGCAGCACGATTTCCGCCAAGTCGCCTGAAACACCGGCGTCACGGGGATCAGGTGGAGGGAGTCTTACGTGAGCGTGTAACAGCTCATTGCGCTCACCGTAGAAAGGAGCGGCGCCCACCACCAGGCGGTACAGCGTCGCCCCCAAGCTGTACAGGTCGGTTCGTCCATCCACGGAACCGCCGACTGCCTGCTCTGGAGCGAGAAACATTGGGGATCCAAAGACTCGGCCTTCAGGGGGAGGCGGCCCATCTAGATCGTGAGCTAAGCCGAAATCGAAAAGGACCGCGCGGTCGTGTTTCTCGTCCAGCATGATGTTCGATGGCTTTACGTCGCGATGGACGATGCGATGATCGTGCACGTGATCGAGAGCGGAGCACATTTGCTGGATGATTGCGATGGCATGACTCAAGTCGATTGTCCTCTGGGACTGAATGCGATCCCAAACAGTCTCACCTTCGATAGGTTCAATTTCGATGTAGTGGGTACCAGCGATCACCCCAGCTTGTGTCACTTTCAAAACGTTGGGATGTTCGACCCGAGCCATTAACTCAAACTCTTGCTCGAATAGACCGCGGATCTCTCCTCGAGCCTCGGCGAAGGGAGTCAGGACTTTGAGAGCGACCTCTCGTCCATCGCGCACTGTTGCACGGTACACGTGCGCGACGGTGCCACGACCCAGCAGTTCGGTGATGCTGTAAGGGCCATACTGGCGCCCCACCCAAATGTCTGCGTCATCGCCGAACATTGTTAACCCCGAATTGAAGCGTACCGGTCGTATCGCCGTTGTTTGATTTTCTGACGGTTGGTGGTCCTACCCCTGTTCTACTTTGCCTTCGTAAGAAGAGGGAGGATAGAGACGGATGAGTAACGACGGGGTATTTAACAACTCCCAAGGGGCCGTTTCCGACACCGACGGCGCGGTGCTAATTGATTGCGATCTATGTGAGTTAAGTGGTTCCGATGTGTGCGACGACTGCTTAGTCACGTATTTATGTGGGTCCCGCAGCGGCTCTGTAGTCATTGAGTTGTCCGAAGTTCGAACCTTACGCCCGATTGAACGGGCTGATTTTGTGTCGGGTTTAAAGCTGCGCAAGCCTGCTGGATTGGAATCTGGACGGTAAATTTTGTAGGAGATACTTCTGACAAGCGTCTGCGACGCAGCGATGGGTTTATGTCTGAGCATTCTGTGGTGTCGAGTCCCAATCTTGAAGAGTTGAGGCAGATAGGGAAAGGCGCTGGCTTGAGCGATCTGGCGGTCACCGGGGTTCAACCAATTCTTGAGGCTCGTCAAGCCATCCAAAATAGAAAAGCTTTGGGGCTTCACGCCGGTATGACGTTTACCTACGGGAACCCAGTTCGAGCAACGGACCCTTCCCAACTGTTGGAGGGAGCCAAGAGTGTTCTTGTTGGTATTCGTCGTTACCAAGCTCCGTTGAGGAACAAGAATCAAAGGCGAGCAGCCGCAGACCAACAAGACCAACGAGCCGTTGGTGCGGTGGCCGCATATGTGACATCTGATGAATACGGACTACTGAGAGATGGGTTGACGGCGGTAGCTACCCGTCTCAAAGCGGCCGGGGCGCGGGCCGATGTTGTTATGGACGACAACAGGCTCGTCGATCGAGCGGTTGCGAGCAGATCAGGCCTTGGATGGTTAGGTCGCAACACCATGCTGATACATCCGCAACTCGGATCATGGACGGTCATAGGTTCCGTCGTCACGGATGTATTGATTCGAGAAGAAGTCAAAATAGTCGATGATGAATGTGGCGCCTGTAATCGATGCAGTGTGGAATGCCCTACTGGCGCCATCGATAACTTTGGGGTGTTAGACGCGAACCGCTGCTTGGCATGGCTACTCCAAGCCAAAGGAGTCTTTCCCCGCAGTCATCGGGTAGCGCTCGGCGACCGGCTCTACGGGTGCGATGACTGCCAGGTGGTATGTCCGAAGAATGGAGACGCTCAGCCCGATGTTCTGGTCGCTCCCAAAAGTGAATCTGATGTCGACATAGTTGACTTGCTCAACGGCTCCGATGAACAGCTAATCGCAAGATATGGTCATTGGTATATCCCGAGACGTCGCGCCGAATACCTGCGCCGCAACGCGTTGGTGGTACTGGGCAACATCGGAAGTTCCATCGATCCACAAGTTGAGAGAGTCCTAGAAAACTGCTTGGATTCGTCGTCTCCGCTGGTTCGAAGCCATGCGATATGGGCAGCATGTCGGCTAGGGAGGACTGACTTGGTTGAAACAAGGTCGTCTGATGCTCTTCTAAACAACGATCCCGATGGATTTGTTGCCTCGGAATTGGCGGACTGGGGAATCACGCCAACGTTGGATCCACGATGAAGCGTCATCTTCTTGTCACCAATGATTACCCCCCCAAAGTAGGTGGTATTCAGAATTATCTTTGGGAGCTATGGAGGCGTCTCCCCGGAGACAGGGTCACAATTCTTACCCCCAAACATCCGGCGTCTGCTTCTTTCGATTCGACTCAAAAGCATCGCATTGTCCGGGACTCCCGCCGAGTGCTCCTCCCGACTCGAACGCTAGCGTCGCAGATAGAAGACCTTGCGCGGGAGGTAGATGCTGAACTGGTGATACTTGACCCCGCGTTGCCTCTCGGTCACCTAGGCCCAACAATTAGTTTGCCGTACGCGGTAGTCGTGCATGGGTCAGAGGTGACTGTTCCCAGCCGTTTACCGATAGCGCGTAATCTCTTGGGCCGGGTTCTTCGAGAGGCAGAGTTCGTTATCTCCGCTGGTGGCTATCCAGCGGCGCAAGCATCGATCGCCGCGGGCCAACCGTTGAAGACGATAGAGGTACCGCCCGGTGTGGACCCAATACGGTTTGCTCCCCTAAGTGCCGAAAGGCAACGAGTGGAGCGCCTTCGATTTGGTTTGACTCAAGGCCCACTTGTTCTCAGTCTCAGCCGGCTGGTTCCTCGCAAAGGATTCGATCGCACCATCGAAGCAGTAGCGAGTCTTCGAGACGAGTTCCCTGGAATACAACTAGCGGTCGCGGGTTCCGGCCGCGACGCGGGGCGGTTAGCCCGTATCGCACGACGGTTAGATTTCCCGGTCAAGTTTTTTGGTCGCGTCGACGAATCAGATCTTCCGTTGATCTTTGGAGTAGCAGATGTGTTCGTGATGCCATGTCGAAATCGTTGGGGTGGGCTCGAACAAGAAGGCTTCGGAATCGTGTTCGCAGAAGCAGCCTCGTGTGGTGTTCCTCAGGTGGCGGGACTCTCCGGTGGAGCCCACGAAGCCGTCATAGATGGGATCAGCGGGCATGTCGTCGAACGGCCCAACAAGTCCGGCGACGTTGCTGATGCCATCCGCTCGATCCTCGGAGACCTTGACGTTGCCCGGCGTATGTCGAATGAGAGTCGGAATCGCGCTACGAGCGAGTTGTCGTATGAGCTTCTGGCACAACACTTAGAGAAAGCGTTGTCGTGACCGAAGATGGCCCAGACCGGACCATCGTCAAGGGTAAAGCGCTAATCGCTTTGGCCTGGCAGTCGACCGTCGCATTCGTCATCGTTCTTCTGGGCGGAGTTTTTTGGGTCGACCGCTTTGGGGTGGTTGTAGTCGTAGCTTCGATCTCGATGTTCGGTCTTGGTCTGGTACTTCTCGTGCTTGCGTTCGCCCTAGGGCTAAGGCGAAGTCGATTCGAACACGTAAGCGTCGCTGGTCTGTTTCTTCTTCACGACTCCTCGCCGGCGGTTGCTCGAAGAGTCTTAACTGGGTCGATTCTCATCCAGCTCACTGCCGCATTTACAGCTGCCGGCGTCCGAATCTATACAGATGTTGCATATGCGGTATTGGCACCAACTTTTGTGTTCGGAGTTGCTGCTTTTTGGGCGGGTCGATATGGGACATTTCCTCCTCGCCCTTCCGACCCCGGTTGAGGCCCTTAGCGTGGCAGAATGAAATAGGTGTGCAGACGGGAGGCGCGTCATGATCGACAAATTAAAAGTCTCTCGTGTCATCAATGCTGACCTTGAAGACTGCCATGCGCTGGTTTCTGACATCGAAAGATACGAAACGTGGGTGAGCGATCTCCGAGAGGTGGCTATAGAGAACCGAGACGACGAAGGTCGGGTCACCGAGGCAACTTTCCGGGTTGCAGCGATGGGCAGGAGCGCTACCTATTCGTTGGCGTACGACCACTCTGAGGCCCCATCGGCTATCCGGTGGGAGCTTGTTACTGGGGATATCGTCAAACGTCTGGATGGTAGCTACCGATTTGAGAGCGTGCCCGACGAACCGGACCAAACGGAAGTCGTTTACGAGTTGGCTCTCGAGTTGGCTGTGCCACTCCCTGGTTTTGTGAAACGTCGAGCAGAGGGAAGAATCGCTCACGCTGCTCTTGACGACCTGCAGGCTCAACTAGAGGACTAGCCCCGGAAAGCTCCGCGGACTAGCAACTGAGTGCTTTTACAAAAGGACTCCCGGTAATGGCCCACAATATTTCTTGCACGATGTGATCTGGTCATAGGGCTAGTGCTCGGTACCCTCGAACTTCGTGGAGTTCAGACGTATCAGCAACCTGCCACCGTATGTTTTTACAATCATCGACTCTCTGAAAATGGAGAGGCGTCGCGCTGGCGCCGATGTGATTGATTTGGGATTCGGAAATCCCGATATCCCCTCCCCGCAGACAGCGGTGAACAAGCTAAGTGAAGCTGCTCAGAACGACCGCAACCACCGGTATTCTGCAAGTCGCGGAATTCCCAAGCTTCGTCAAGCCGTGGCGGATCTTTACGCTCGTCAGTGGGATGTCTCACTCGATCCCGAAACGGAAATAATCAACACAATCGGGGCGAAAGAAGGCTTCTCTCATTTGATGTGGGCGCTGCTCGGTCCTGGTGACGCGTGCTTGGTTCCGGCACCTTCGTATCCAATCCACATATTCGGACCGTTGTTCACGGGGGCAAATGTTCGCGAAGTGCCGTTGGCAACGGAAGAAGATTTCTTTGAGTCCCTTGTCGAGCGGTTCGAGTATTCCTGGCCTCGGCCCCGCGTCATCGTTCTTTCCTTTCCTCACAACCCGACGACGACCTGCGTTGACTTGACCTTCATGCAGCGACTCGTCGACTTTGCCCGTGAACGCGAGGTCGTGTTGGTGCATGACTTCGCATATGCCGACTTAGGTTTCGACGGGTATCGTCCCCCGTCGATTCTCCAAGCCGATGGAGCAAAAGAGGTGGCTGTAGAGTTTTACAGCCTCACGAAATCTTTCTCGATGGCGGGCTGGCGGGTGGCGTTTTGCGTAGGCAACCGCGAAGTTGTTGGTGCCCTAGCGAAACTAAAAAGCTACCTCGACTACGGCACTTTTCAGCCAATCCAAATAGCGGCAACGGTTGTTATGAACGAAGAGACGAACTTTCCTGCCGAGGTAAATCAGATTTACCAGTCACGGCGGGACACTCTCATTCGAGGGCTTGAACGTGTCGGCTGGAATGTCGAACCACCTAAAGGGACGATGTTCGTTTGGGCCCCCATTCCTGAGGCTTACCAGGAGATGGGATCAGTTGGATTCTGTACGCACCTTGTGGAGACCACTAACGTTGCGCTTTCGCCCGGAGTTGGCTTCGGGCCAGGGGGTGAAGGTTTTGTTCGGTTTGCTCTTGTCGAGAATGAGCAGCGCATCCGTCAGGCAATAACGCAGTTAGGTGCCGGTCTCGAAAGACTCAGTTGAGTTGGAACTCGAAACAACTACTGGCTATTAGACCAATTTCTTGATCTGGCAACTGCTCGCAACCACTCCTCGTGCATGGCATCGGACTCTCGGCGGTTGTCACGGGGTTGGAAAGCCTGGTCGAGTTGCCAGGCATCACCAATTTCTTGAGTGTTGGTCCAAATTCCTTCAGCAAGCCCTGCGAGCATCGCTGCACCTTGCGCTGTCGTTTCAGTGATACGGGGCCTCGCTACGCGCACCCCAAGTTGGTCAGCTTGAATTTGTAGAAGTAGGTCCATGACGGCGGCACCTCCGTCAACTCTCATCTCGCTCACTGGCATGCCGCCCGCTTGGATCATCGCGTCGACCACATCACGCGTCTGGAACGCCATTGCTTCTACGACTGCCAACGCCAGTTCTTTCCGTCCGGTGCCCCCGGTTAATCCGATAATCGTTCCCCGAGCACGTGTATCCCACCAAGGACTTCCTAACCCAGCGAAAGCCGGTACGAAGAAAACGCCACCGGTGTCGTCGGCCGATTCTGCAAGGGGCCCAATTTCGGAAGCGTCGCCGATAACTCCTAAACCATCGCGCAGCCACTGGATCGCCGCGCCGGTCGCAAACACGGAACCTTCCAATGCGAAGACGGGTCCGTTACCTAGGTCCCATGCGACCGTTGTAAGTAAACCTTCGACCGCTTCGGGGCAGGTAGTACCTACGTTCATCAAAACAAAAGATCCCGTCCCATAGGTAGTTTTAGTCATTCCCGGCTCAAGGCAGGCCTGGCCAAATAGTGCAGACTGCTGGTCTCCTGCAACGCCGCTAATTGGGATCCCAGCACCTAATGCCGTGGTATCAGCAGTTACGGCGAAGCGTCCCGCGGAAGGTCGCACCTCAGGCAGACTTGAGGCCGGGACTCCAAGCAGTTCACAGAGATCAGGGGACCAGCAACCTTCGTTGATGTCGTACAGGAGCGTTCTAGAAGCGTTGGTTGCGTCGGTTGCGTGCGTGGAGCCTCCGCTCAACTTCCAAATGAGCCAGCTATCTATGGTGCCAAAGGCCAGATCCGGGTTTGCTTGCACCTCGCCGTTCTCAAGTAGCCATTGGATTTTGGTGCCGCTGAAGTAGGGGTTAATCACAAGTCCGGTGATTTTGCGGAACTGATCCAAATGGGCGCTTTCTAAGAGTTGGTCACAGCGATCCGACGTCCGAAGGTCTTGCCACACGATTGCGCGACAAAGGGGCTCATTAGAAGCTCGACTCCAGGCCACGATCGTTTCGCGCTGGTTGGTGATACCCACCGCCGCTATCGGTTCCTTGATAGTGCTCATCAGCTCTGAGAGCGTGGCCTGAACAGAGGTCCATATCTCAGATGCGTCATGTTCCACCCAGCCTGGACGGGGATAATGCTGCTGGAATTCTTTGTATGAGAGTCCAACCTGTTCGCCGTTCTCATCAAGAGCAAACGACCTAACACCTGTTGTGCCCGCATCTATAGAGACCACTACTGCCATTAGAACAAGCTACCGCCGCCAGCTACTGACCCAATTACCTAGAGCGAGTAGGTTCTCAGCGCCTAACTCTGCCGCTACCGTTAAATGCGTGAGAATCCTCGTAGTCGGTGCCGGAGAGGTGGGTAGCTACGTGGCAGCGCGGCTATCACGCGAAGGGAACGACGTAGTCGTCATTGATGAGCTGCGAGAACCGCTGATGCGCCTGGAACGCGACAACGACATTCTCACCGTGACCGGAGATGCGACCAATCCGAGTATCTTGAATGAGGCGGAGGTAGACAAAGCCGAAGTTCTGGTGGCGGTAACTCAGAGTTACAAGACGAATTTGCTCGTCTGCCTGCAGGCGCGACAAGCACGTGCCGACGAACCGCTGTCGACTGTTGCCAGGATCGACGACGCGGAACTAAGAGGACCTGCGGGCCGCAAGATTCGTGACGCGATGGGAGTCGATCTCGTTCTCGATCCTGACGAACAGACAGCCGGAGCAATACACGAACTCTTGCTGTACAGGGGTGCAAGCAATCTTTATGAGATGGCCGGTGGAGAAGTTTTGTTGGTAGGGGCGCGATTGACCGACGAGGCCCCTGTCGTCGGCCGCTCTATAGGCGAAATTGGTGCTACTTACGAGCCTGAATGGGACTTCATTTTCGGTGAAATTGTCCGCGACGGTGACAGCCACGTCGTTCGTGAGGAGATCGTGTTGCAGTCACATGATCTGCTTCGTGTCGTGTGTCTCCGCAAAGGCCGACGTGAGTTGATGGATTTACTTGGCTTGCACCGAGCAGAGGTCAAACGAGTGATGCTCCTGGGCGGCGGCCGAACAGCTGAACTCTTAGCTCGGCGGCTGATCGATAGAGGCGTTGAGGTTGCCATTATCGAGTTGCGGAAGGAACGCTGTGAGCAGTTAGCCGAGAAGTTAGCTGGATGTCTAATTTTCGAGGGAGATATCACGGACACCGACCTTCTCTCCTCGGAACGAGTCGGTGACTTTGACGCTGTAGTTGCCTCGACAGGACAAGACGACGCGAATGTACTCGCGTGCTTATATGCCAAATCGATGGGCGCCCCCGAAACGATCGCGGTGGTTCACCGACTCAGTCTGCTTCCCTTGTTAGAACAAGTTGGGATTGACGCGGCATTGTCGCCGCGAACTGCAAGTGCCAACAGCGTTCTGCGTTACGTACGCGGGGATGTAGCGGCGGTAGCGACGTTCCTAGACGGCGACGTAGAAGTCGTAGAATTTGAGGTGGCACCCGAAGCCCCTGCTGATGGAACCGCTGTTCGAGATCTGGGTCTTAGCGGGAGCGTGCTGCTTGCGGCCATTGTGCGCGATGGCAACGCGCACATAGCTCGGGGTCGCAGTGTCCTGCGCTCACGCGATCATGTCATCGTATTTGCAAAACCTCATCTTGTAGATGAGGTGAAGCAGGCCTTCGGGTGACACCTAGGCCTCCCGCGCGAGCTACGGCTCGAGGGTTTACTCAGCGGCTGACAGGAAGACTTTTGTCATGGTGCGCATCGCTGATTCAGGCGCTGTCAAGAGGAAAAATCGAATCCGCTGTTGGAGTGACAATTGGTGTGGTCTGGGTTCTAAGTGCGCCGCTACTTGTCGCTTGCTCTATAGCTGATTTCATAGATGGCGGACCCGACTATCTGGCTTTGTTGGTAACTGGAGTAGCCATCGAAATCGCCGGATTACTAGTTGTTCGCCTTTCAAGTTTCCCTTCAAGTTTGCCAATCTCTCGACTGTTCGCCGCAGTGGCATGTGGCGCATCCGCTGCGCTCGTAGCCGTGACTGCAGCTCATCTAGCTACGGGGGCAACAAGCAATCTCGATGTAGCAATAGTTGAAGCTGCGGCGACCATTACTGGTACTAACGCATCGACCATCAATCCCGAAGTGCTGTCTTTGGGGATGTTGCTGTTTCGAGCACTGGGTCAATGGTTGTCAGCAGCGGCGATCATCATCGTACTTGTGCGGGTACTTCCGCACCTCGGAGTAGGAGGACTCGATGCCGACGGGGGAGTCGCAACTCGTTCAGCTCGACGCCTAGCGCCTCGAAGTGGCTCGACAATGGCTCGACTCGTCACCATTTACGTCGCGTTGACCGGACTTCTTGGGCTGGCTTTCTTACTGGCCGGAATGCCCTTCGTGGACAGCCTCGTCCATTCCTTGACCACTATTTCTTCGGGCGGCTTTTCTAGCCGTATGGGGTCCATAGCTTCATTTGATTCTGCGACCATCGAATGGATCACGATTGTTGGCATGTTCGCGGCGGGCACCAGTCTGCCTCTAATTTTCAGGGCGATGCGCCGAGGTGACCTTCATCGTTTCGTCCGCAGCCTGGAGTTTCGCGTGTACGTGGGATTGATCGCGACGGTCACGTTCGCTGTACTTGCTTGGTCCGACGGCTTACCCACCGCAAGCACTATTCGACACGCAATCTTTCTCACCGTGTCGTCCATTTCCACGACTGGTCACATCGCCGGCGATATGGCCAGCGTTTCCTTCGGTGGCGAGGCGTTGCTGTTGGTTCTAATGGCCGTGGGCGGGATGTCTGCATCAGTAGCCGGTGGATTCAAAGTGATGCGATTTATGGTCTTGGGGCAATACATTGGTCGCGAGCTGCGGCGTAGCATCCATCCGACTGCAGTTGAAAAAATTCATCTCGGCCGGTCTTCGATAGGAGAAACAGCGCTCGCGCGAATTATCGGGGAGTTGTTCCTGGCGACGATGCTGTTAGTGCCAACCGTTTTGGTGCTCGGCGCAGACGGCCTAGATATCGAAGGCGCCTTTACATTCGCTGTTTCAATCATGTCGAACGTCGGAGTGGGATTTGGAGAATTCGGTCCTACAGGACACTTGGGCTCGGTGGGGGCCATTGGCCATGTTGCGGCCGCCCTTCTCATGGTGATCGGAAGAATCTCTGTAACACCTGTTCTCGTAGCTCTTGGAGGCGTCGGCGAACCCGCACAAACTGCCCTTCGGCGCTGGCGGATGTCTAGAAGTGAAGTGGTCGTCCGGTGAGACGGGTAGCAGTTACCCCGGTTCGTGTGGCGGGAGCGGCTTTGATCGCGGTCGCGTTGGCAATGGCCTTTTCGGCGATCGTGGCGTTGGCAGACGGCGGCGGAGGCTCAGAAGGTCTGTTCTGGTCATCCATCATCACGGTGTCCGTCGGTGCCGGACTGTTTTTCGGGTCGAACGTGTCCCCTTCCGCTGATTCTGCTCTCGCCTTTGCTTCGGTCGCATGGAGCTGGGTGGCAGTTTCGTTAGCGGGTGCCTTACCCTTCTTGCTGACCGGGGTCATTCCCTGGATTCGATTTGATGATGCCCTGTTCGAGTCTGTCTCCGGGTTTACGTGTACGGGGTCGACGATCCTGTCTAATTTCGATTCGATTCCGCGAGGCGTGCTCTTCTTTCGCAGCATGATCCAATGGTTTGGGGGTATGGGTCTCATCGTGTTGGCGGTGGCGATCCTCCCGGCCTTAGGGATTGGGGGGCTTGATTTGATAGCTAGTGAAGCGCCCGGCCCAACCGCTGATCGACTTTCGCTGCGCGTGAGAGATACAGCGCGACGGCTATGGCTGCTGTATGGAGGCGTCACCTTATTGATAGCGGCGGCGCTTTTGGTAGTGGGGATGTCAATTTTTGATGCTGTGACTCATGCGTTCACTACGGTCGCAACGGGCGGCTACTCGCCATACGGAGAGTCCATCGCCCACTTCGATTCTTTTGCGGTTGAAACTGTACTGATCGTCGGCATGCTCTATTGCGGAGCGAATTTCTCCACTCATTGGCACGCCGTGACCGGGGGACTTGGGGCCTACCGTCGGGTGTCTGAAATTCGCTGGTACTTGTGGCTGATCTTCTCTGCCTTCGGTGTGCTGGTTTGGGTGAACACCGGGGAGTTGGAATGGTTGCAAAATCTTAGAGAATCGCTCTTCTATGCGGTTTCTCTCGGCACCAGCACTGGCTTCGGCACCTCGGACTACGTAGCGTGGATGCCTGCGGCACAATTAGTGCTTTTGGTTCTGATGGTCGTTGGCGGCATGAGCGGTTCGACTGCTGGGGGCATGAAGGTGCTCCGATTGCAGGTCGTGTTTCGGTACGCGTTCAGAGAGTTAGTGCGAGCGCGACATCCGAAAGCCGTGGTTCCGATTCGTCTGGGTCGTACGACCATTGAAGAACAGATCGCGGCAAAGGTAGTGGGCTTCGTTCTGCTCTATTTGGGTTTAATAGTGGCAGGGGGAGTAGTTCTCACTGGACTCGGGGTGGACCCGGTTACAGGTTTCAGTGGGGCCATATCTGCCCTAGGGAACGCCGGACCCGCCCTCGGCGATGCCGGTCCGACCAACAATTTCCTCGTCTTCCCAAGAGCAGGCAGAGCGGCCCTCATGGCGCTGATGTTTTTTGGTCGACTCGAAGTCTTCCCCACGATGCTGATGCTTGTTGCGTCCACTAGAGGAATAGCGCAGGTTCGTCGACGCAGGCGCCTTACCCGTTCAAACTTCGGTTAATGACTACTCGCTGGTTACGACAGGTGACAGAGAGGAGTAGTCGCCGATAGTTAGCGGTGCGGGAAGTCGGCCTTCGGGGACTTCTTCGATCGTCCCTTCCCCATCAGGAAGCTGAACTGGCTCTCCCTCCAAGAAGAAGATCACTCCCTGGGCGTCGTTGACTAGTGCCGACGCTGTAAATACCAGTTGAGCGGAAGCGCGAATTCGTTGAGCACCTTCGATTTCGAAAAATGTTTGGTTGAGGTGAATCGAGATCGTGTTGTTTCTCATTAGAGCGACGTCAACTACCTCAGTGCCAGCAGGTATCGCCGACACAAATCCCCGCTCCGCTTCGGCCTCTGTTGGACCCTCGAGGAGGTTATTCAATGGTGCATCGAGAAACACCGGCGGAGGTAGGGGCCTTTGGATCTCAGCTAATGCGTCATCACGCAGAAAATAGACCGGATGGAGGGTTGCGTTCGGGACTAGGCGGACCCGGTCGCTGTCCCCAGCATCTGAAGGGAACACGTCTTTAGGGACGGAAAGAGCCGTCGGCTGGCTGTCAGAACTGAGGCCACAGCTTGGGAGGGTTATCAAGACCGTCGTCAGGATCGCTAAGGCGACGCGAAATCGGTGTGTAGTCATCGTCGACCAGCCCTAGGAAGCGTGATGATGAAACGAGCCCCCGGTCCTCCATCAGCTTTGCCCTCAACGCGTGCGCTACCTCCGTGTCGGCGTGTGTGTTCGTCTACTAGCGCCAAACCAAGTCCAGCGCCATCGCCCGCACCTCTCTTGCGTGCGGCTGCACCGCGAGTAAATCTTTCAAAGATTAACGAACGCTCCGAGGGAGCTACCCCGGGTCCCGAATCTTCGATTGTGATTTCAATGTTCCCTCCATTAGGAGCGACGGTTACCCCGGTCGCACCACCTCCGTATTTCTCGGCATTACGTAGCAAGTTGTCCAACACCTGAGCTAATCGTCGTTTGTCGCCCATTACCAATGCACCACGAGCAGTGCCAATTACTTCGACCGAAGTATCACTTTCGGTGAGTGCCAAGCTGGCTTTCACCAACTCTTCAATGTTGACAAGGTCGTTTTCCATGGGACCTGAATCTGATCTGGAAAGGTCAAGAAGGTCCTGCACGAGATGCTCGAATCGAACTACTTCATCGTTCAAGAGTTCCAGAGCTTGCTTTGTCCGATCGGACAGTTCTTCTCGGCGATGTTGGATGACTTCAATTGATGTTCGAAGGGTCATCAGCGGAGAACGAAGCTCGTGGCTGACGTCGGAAGCGAAACGAGCGTCGCGAGTAATTCGACTCTCCATGGCAGCTGCCATTTCGTTGAAGGAATTGACCAGAGCTGCGAGATCTGGATCTCGCACTTCCTCAAGGCGAGTGTCGAACCGGCCATGAGCGATAGAGGTCGCGGCATCAGAAATATCGGTGAGAGGCCTTAGAAGCCCGCCGCTCGCCCACAGCCCTATCCCAACCCCCACCAGAACTGTAAGCGCGCCACCCACTAGCAAGATTAAGGCCAGGCTCTCTAAGGTGTTCTCGACCTCCTCCAAAGGGACTAATTCGAAATAGGCGACTTCATCCAGGGTTGACGCGGCTCCCGGTTGAAGCTGAAGACCAAACGCAAGTACCGGTTGATCATCCAGCCGATATCTCATTGTGAGTGCATTGCTTGTCTGGATGACTGCCGTCACCAACTCCGAGGGCAAGTCATTTGGCGTCAGCGAAAGCGATGTCCATGTCTCGTCACCGGTGCGAATGATGGATCTGCTGCCGCTTAGGCTTGGCAATGACTCGAGTAACTGAGTGAGATCAGGGTCCTCAGCTCGCAAAGCGCTTTGTACTTGGCGGGCGTTCGCGAAGAACTGCCGCTCGGAGGACTCTTCGCGTTGTTGAAGCATTGATTGTCGAGACAAGCCGTAAGTGATGACGACGAGTACCAAAGCGGCTACCGCCGCACCGAGAGTAAATGCTCCGATTACGCGGGCGCGCAACGGCAGACGGCGCCACGATAGGCCGCCGTTTTTCACAACTACGCTTGCAGTTTGTAGCCCATGCCACGCACGGTTACTACATGGCGCGGGTGAGCTGGGTCGGTCTCGATCTTGGTTCGTAGTCGACGGACGTGCACGTCCACCAATCGACCATCACCGAAGTAGTCGTAGCCCCACACTTGTTCCAGCAAGTGTTCTCGGCTGAGTACCTTTCCCAAATGGTCAGACAGTTCACACAGCAGATGAAATTCGGTCTTGGTGAGATGAATCTCGTTGCCACTCTTCCTGACTATGCCTTCGTCGGGAATGATGTCGAGATCACCAATGCTTCTCGGTGCGGCACTCGTGTCCTCGGATCTGACCCGTCGCAAAAGGGCGCGAATACGAGCCGACAATTCCTTAGGAGCAATGGGCTTCGTTACATAGTCATCAGCTCCGGCTTCTAGACCCGCAACCACGTCGTGAGTGTCGTCTCGTGCAGTGACCATGATTATCGGAACGTCGCTGCTTCGTCTTAGAGACCGGCAAACTTCAAAGCCATCCATGCCTGGTAGACCGATATCCACCAGTACGACGTCGGGGACAGCAGAATTGAAGTATTCCAGAGCATGTTCTCCGGTCTCTGCTTCTATGACGCTCCAGCCCTCATCTTCCAGAGCGAACCGCACCGCCGTACGAATTCGTTGGTCGTCCTCGATCGTTAAGATTCGAATACTCACATCCTAAATAGTGGCCGATGGTGGAGGGTCTTTGGGGTCAGTAACGATTTCTGCTTGATTTACGGCCTCACAGAGTTGTTCCCAAAGCAGCGGACCCGAAGCCATTACCCGCTTTTGAGGAGGTTCGTAGACAGCGACGCCACCTGCTGCTCTTATGATGGCGAGACCCGCTGCGACGTCCCACCACTGCACCCCAGTCTCATAAAAGGCATCCAGACGTCCGCTCGCTACTAGGCACAGATCGATAGCGCACGAACCCGTTCGTCGAATGTCTCGCACCTGAGGAAGCAACTTCGTTAGAACTAAAGCCTGCTGGACACGGATCGAGGAATCGTACGCGAAACCGGTCCCAAGCAACGCTGTTGACAGATCCATGCATGAAGTCACGCCAATGCTGAGTCCGTTGCGTGTCGCCGTGGAGTCGATTCGCGCCCTGTACATGTCATCACGAGACGTGTCGTACACAACTCCGACGATAGGTAGACCATCTAGTTCTATAGCGATTGACACTGAGTAGTTGGGAAAGCCGTACAGATAATTGACGGTGCCATCGAGCGGATCAATAACCCACTGCAAACCAGAACTACCTGCTATGAGAGTTTCTTCTTCTCCTAGTATCCCGTCATCAGGACGAGCCGTCCTGATTCCGGCGGTGATCACCCGCTCGGCATCATGATCGACTTGACTTACAAGATCCGTAGCGGTCGACTTGGGACTCACCTCACCGGTTTGTCGGTCACGGTGAACTTCGGCGGCCTGTCGCGAAAGGTCGACGGCGAGGTCAAGGAGCCTTTGAAGTTCAGCAGATGTTGGAAGTGAGTCGTTCAACGTCTGCGTGCCTTGAGCGAGGCAACGTCTGCCCATTCCGACATCGCCCGAAGCACCAGTACAGATACAACCGCGACGCCCAGGGCAGCTAACGCTGATCCGGCGGCTCCCGCGACGAAGATCCATGCGGATCGACTTTCGCTCCATTGGAGGCTACCCACAGCGAATCCCATTAGACCTCCGCAAATACTTGCGACCATTACCGCCGAAAATGCAAGGACTCGCGCCGTAACCGACGGCAAAGCCGTGGGCGCATGAGCGTCGCTGGTTGAACCCAATCTCGAACAAGGCTCTAGGGGGTCGACCACCCAAGCATCGTATTCCGATGTCGCGGTCAAGTAGACACGGATGGCAAACTGCTGAGGTGCGGAACTGGACTGTAGGCGGTGGGATTGTTTTTGATGCAGGTCGAGTTCTAATGGTTCACAACCAGCGACGTCGAGGACGTACCGATTGGAGTACCCCCGGAGGTGTTATCGATGAGGGCGAAACCGTACTGGAAGGACTCACCCGAGAAGTCAAAGAAGAGACAGGGCTCGTTGTCGATGACTGGACTGGTCCGGTGTACAGAGTCTCTGTAGAAGCCCACGATATGAATTGGTTATTGCGTGTGGAAGTTCACTTGGCGTCTCACTACGCAGGAGAAATCAAGATTGACGATCCCGACGGAATTGTTACAGCGGCTGAATGGATTCCCAAGACTCAGCTGACGCAACTGCTGGCCGGCCAACAACTATGGCTAAGAGAACCATTACTTGAGTATCTGTACGGGGAACCAGAAGAAGGTTACGAATACAGGTACCGAATCGACGGCGTTGACTTGGATGATCTTCGAGTGCGGCGACTCTAGTTTGCAAGGATCAACTCCGTTCTACATGACTCTCGATCATCGTGGTTAGCTGGATTTATGGACGACCTGCCAATCCTCCACGTCGATATGGATGCCTTCTACGTTGAAGTGGAACGCCAAAACGACCCGAGTCTTATCGGCAAGCCAGTCGTGGTTGGCGGCGAATCCGACCGCGGAGTCGTTGCCTCCGCGAGCTATGAGGCGCGTTCGAAGGGCGTCCGATCAGCCATGTCGAGCGTGTTGGCCAAAAAGCTATGTCCAGAAGCTGTATTTGTGCGCTCAAACTTTGGTCGATATCGAGAGATTTCAAGACAAGTCCACGAAATCTTTTACACCATCACCCCTCATGTCGAACCAATTGCGTTGGACGAGGCCTTCCTCGATATCAGCGGTGCACACAAGCTTTTCGGCAGTTCCGAGACGATTGCCTGGCAGCTCCGAAACGACGTCTATCTGGGGGTAGGTCTGGACTGTTCGGTTGGAGTCGCTCGGTCGAAGTTGTTGGCCAAGCTTGCTTCCGTAGCGGCAAAACCCATACCTGCCCCATCGGGAGTCCAGTCGGGTCGAGGGGTTTTCGTGGTGCCCCCCGAGAGAGAAACAGCGTTCCTGCAGGCCCACCCCGTTGAAGCCCTTTGGGGAGTTGGTTCTGTGACCTTAGCTAGGTTAAGCGCATTAGGTATTTCAACGGTTGGAGAATTGGCGTCGGTTTCAGAGGCATCATTGGTGGAAGCCCTTGGAGCGTCCCACGGAGCGCACCTAGCTGAACTCAGTCGAGGGATCGATCGCAGGCGGGTTCACACGGAACGAGAAATTAAGTCGATAAGTCACGAAGAGACATTCGCTCAAGATGTATTTGAGCGAAGCCACTTGGTCAGCGAGATCGTCCGACTCTCCGACGCTGTCTCAACTCGTGCCAGGCGAAAAGGATTAGCAGGTCGAACTATCCACCTGAAAATCAGACGCCCCGACATGCGATATCTCACGAGATCAACGACGCTAAATGAGGCCGCCGACACCCTCTCGGCTATCTCAGAAACGGCTATCGAGATGCTAGATCACCTCGATCTCGCGGAAGGGGTCCGGTTGTTGGGAGTGGGTTTGAGTCGCCTTGGTCCGCCGGGCCCGCGACAACTCACCCTTCTGAGCGAACAATTATCTGATCCCGCGTGGGGACAGCTTTCTAAAGCGATCGACCGTATAAGAGAGCGATACGGCCAATCCGCGATTGGCCCCGGACTCCCCGCAAATGATGAGCACATAAAACCCCGTTGACGGCACTGATGTCAATCTGGAGCGGCTGTCGTTCTAGACTGGAAGAACCGACGAACGGAAGACCTTGTGCCGCTCTCTGACGACGAACAGCAGATCCTTCATCAAATAGAGAAGGAGTTTTATGACTCCGACCCTGAGTTCGCGCGCGAAGTCGGCGAGACGACTCTCTACCGTCATGCGCTTCGCAACATTAAGTGGGCAGTCATTGCTGGAGTAATCGGTCTAGTGGGTGTCGTCGCCGCGCTGCAGGTCCATTTTGGGTTGGCTTTTGTGGCGTTTTTGGCGATGTTCGTGTGCGCCGTAGTGATCGAACGAAATCTGCGGAAAATGGGTAAAGCGGGTTTCCAAAAGGTCACCGGCCAAGTTCGGAGCGGTCAAATCAGAGCCAACATGGGTGGACTGTCCGAACGAATGCGGAATCGCATGCGACGGGATGACCTCTGACTCACGGCGTTCATCCGAATATCGCTCTCGCAATCGATATCGGGGGTACGAAGCTTGCTGCGGGCGTAGTAACCGATGAGGGCCAAGTTCTAATTGCGAAGCGGGTCCCCACCCCTCAAACGTCGCAAAGCGAGACCCTGTTCTCGTCGTTGCTGGCCTTGGTCACGGAGGTTCTTGACGGCGATAATGAAATCGCTGTGTGCGGAGTTGGTTGCGGGGGTCCGATGACCCTTGACGGACAACAAGTATCTCCGCTCAACATTCCTGCATGGCGAGGATTTCCTCTTCAGGACCGTCTCCACGAAGGCTTGGAGATGACTGTGGCCATCGACAACGATGCTAAAGCCTTGGCCCTAGGAGAAGCCTGGTTCGGCGCAGGGAGGAACTTCTCAAATTTTCTCGCGATGGTGGTCTCTACAGGGATAGGAGGGGGGTTATTTGTCGATGGGCAACTTCTAGACGGTGCTGCCGGAAATGCCGGCCATATTGGCCATGTCGTCGTTGAACCAGATGGAGCTGACTGCGCCTGCGGTTCGCGGGGATGTCTAGAAGCCGAAGCCTCCGGTCCATCTATCGGCCGCAGACTTGGCGCTGATCCCAGCACGGCTGGCCCAGAAGAAAAACGACGGGCAGGAACCTTAGTGGGGCGAGCCGTTGCCTCGGTCGTGAATCTGCTTGATCTAGAGCACGCCCTCGTCGGTGGTTCGGTTGCCCTTTCATTCGGAGAAGAGTTTTTTGAGGCAGCGAACATCGAACTATCTGAGCGTTGCCGACTGGAATTCTCTCAGGGGGTTCGAATTTCACCGGTCGAACTTGGCGCTGACGCTCCACTGGTGGGAGCCGCAGCCATCGGTTTCCGGAGTTGCGGAATCAATGTCCGACCGAGATCGAACTGATTAGGATTGGTGTCGTGGCCGATCAGTCGGATGCTCTTCGATTGTTGTTAGGGGCGACGCGCGTCGCACTGCGACACCCTAAATTGTGGGTGACTGGTGTCTCAGCTGGGGGTCGCATGGCTCGCTCACGGTGGTGGCAGCGGTCACCGTTTCTGCCCGTTCCTGCTGAGGAATTTCTTCACTTCCGAATGGTCACCATGTATGGCGGTGATGGTTCCGCGGCCGTAGATCAGCGGGCAGATGACATAGTTGCTTGGTTGCAATGGTGTCGCACATGGAGGGCTGTGAAATCATGAGCAGCGACCGACGCTCGGTCCTTGCTGAACGGACCTTGGTTCTTGATGTTGGCTTTCGGCCGTTGTCGATCGTCTCTGTACGAAGAGCGCTCCTATTGGTGCTCGCTGAAAAGGCAGAGATTATTCACGAAAGTCAACGTATCGTGCGCTCAGAAAAGCTCGAATTCTGGGCTCCGTCGGTAGCTCGCCTTCGCTATCACGTTGGCGCTCCGTATCGTCGAAGAGCGGCTTTACATCGTAAAGCTGTGTTCGCGCGCGACGACTACCTTTGCCAGTATTGCGGTCGCAGGGCTGAGTGCATCGACCACGTTCACCCGCGGAGCAAAGGTGGTGAACACACTTGGGAGAACGTCGTAGCTTGCTGTCGAACCTGCAACGTGGCCAAGGGTGACACACTCCCTGAAAATTCTCGGTTCCATCTTCAACGTGTTCCGCGTGCTCCAGAATCGATAGCTGTTGCTGTAGCGCTGAGGCGCGGCGGCCCACCTGAATGGGACAACTATATTTCGAGTCCACTGTCGCTCTCGGCATGAGCCCTCCCCGAGACTGGGTTGTAGAGAGGTGGAGCGGCGGGGTATCAGCGCTTCATCATCGCCCCATCCCACTCGATGGCCGCCGGAGACTTTCCATTCTTGAGTTCGAGGAGAAGGCTCTGGTGCTGGGTTCGAGAGGACCCGACCCACAGCTGTTTGAGAAAACCATTCGCCGGCAAAGCGGAGGGGGAATCGTTTGGCTCAACCCGCAAGAGTCAACCTGGATCGATGTTACGGTGCCCCGTGACGACCCGTTGTGGTCTGACGATTTAGGGCGGTCCTTTTTGTGGTTAGGCGAGACCATAGCGGCGGCCTTTACCGAGCTAGGCCTAAAGGCAGACATCCATGAAGGCACTCTTTCAGGTGATGGTGTCTGGTGCTTCGACAATCTCGGAACTGGAGAAGTCAAATTGTCGGATCGCAAACTAGTGGGTATATCTCAGCGCAGAACCAAGCGGGCCGCACGGTTTCAATGCATCTGGTATCGACACTTTGTGCATCCGCCAAAGGTACCGTTGCATAACTCCAAAGGGATTGGTTGGGCCGATGCGGGTCTCAGCTGCGCAACGACGCTGGTACTCGACACGATCGTTTCGAAGCTACGCACTCGCTAAAAACCGTAGCAGCAACCACACAGGGTAGCTAACGAACGCTAATAGTGAGAATTATGACGACGTTGCGTGACAAATTACACGGTTGTCATTCAAAATTATTTACACAAAGTGGTGAAACTGCCGATAAATGGCTGGACTTGAGCCTTGTTGACCCATAAAGTGTCACGAAGTGGCGCGATAGGGAATGAAGTGGGTTAAAGCCTAAAGAACTTCCCAGCCACGAAAGTCTTTCCCACACAAGGTGGGACTAACTCGTGAGGGCAAAAGTGGAAGAGCTATTCGTCGGCCAGTTTGAGCACGCGCTCGACGCCAAAGGACGAATTGTGCTGCCCGCTTCCTTTCGGTCTTCTTTTGACCAAAGCGGCTTCTTGATCAAAGGAAGCGAAGGCTGTTTGGCGCTACTCACTCCAGAGCGGTTCCGAGAGATCGCTCAAACAATGGCTTCGCGCTCAGAAGAAGGTGACGTTCGCCACCGATCAGCGAAGCGGTCGTTTGGTGCAGGCGCTGCACGCATTCTGCCGGACAAGCAGGGACGGATTGCGGTTCCAGAAGACCTGCGTTCTTTCGCCCACCTCGAAAGGGAATGCGTGGTTGTCGGTGTCATAGACGAGGTCGAGATTTGGGACAGATCCAGATGGGAAGAGATCACCGAGGTGGGGGACTCGCTATTGGAGTCACCCGATGAGTTCACCGAAACGGCAGGCGGGGCCAATAGTGATCTCAACACCTAACGAGGCGGGGCCAAGCCCTGAGAACGTCATGGGGGCGGAGGTGACTTTTGAGCACCTGCCGGTGATGCTTACCGAAGTTCTCGAGGTTTTCCACGCCATAGAGGACGGACTGATCGTTGATGCAACCGTCGGGGGTGCAGGTCATGCGCGAGCGCTACTCCGGCAAGCACCCGCAATCCAGCTATTAGGAATCGATCGAGATCCCTCGGCAGTCGAGATGGCAACGCACCGTGTAGCTGAATTTGGGTCTAGAGCCCAGGTGATGCACGGCAGATTCGACGAAATCGGCCAAATACTTGACCTCGACGGAAGAGAACTCAGTGGAGCAGTCTTCGATCTTGGTGTCAGCAGCCACCAGCTCGACACGCCGTCTCGCGGGTTCTCTCACCGCCATTCGGGTCCCCTCGACATGCGAATGAACCTTCACGACCAATTAGACGCTGCGAAGATCATTAACACCTACAGCGAAGATGAACTGGCGCGTTTACTCCGCGACAATTCCGATGAGCGATTTGCGCGCAGGATAGCGGATTCGATCATTTCCGCCCGCCCGATCGAGTCAACGAAAGAACTGGCCGACGTGGTCCGTGCTGCAGTTCCTGCAGCGGCGCGTCGAAAGGGACGACATCCCGCTAGGAAAACTTTCCAAGCGATTCGTATAGCGGTGAATAGCGAACTTGACCTGATAGAGCCCGCTTTAACTCAGACAATTGAACGACTCAGACCGGGAGGTCGACTAGTCGTTCTTTCTTATCATTCAGGAGAGGACAGAATAGTGAAACATGTTCTACGTGACGCGGCCGACGGCGTTTGTGTGTGCCCGTCAAGCCTGCCCTGTGTATGTGGTTCTGAACCTAACGTCAGGCTCCTTAGGCGAAAGGTAATTCGCCCAGGTGTCGAAGAAATCGAGCGGAATCCCAGAGCGGCAAGCGCCCGGTTTCGAGCGGCAGAACGCCTGAGTGTAGGAGAGGTATAAATCCGTTGGCCGCAGCGATCATCACAGACCTACCCGTGACCCCTGATGTCATCGAATCAGTGGACGGATCACGGCTAACGATGCGCAGTAATCGTCGATCATTCGGCAATCGCGTGTTGGGAGTGACCACCCTTTTTGGTGTCACTGCCCTGATGATGCTCTTGGCCCACACAGTCATCGGTTCCATGATTCTTGCCAGGCACGTGGAACTTGACCGTCTAGATAAATTAAAGGACCAAGAACGAGAGTCAGTCCGCGAACTTGAGATCGAACTCCAAACTCGAACGGCTCCCACAGAAATCGAGCTACTGGCGAATGGGGACATGGGTATGGTCCCTGCGAAATCCACCACACAAATCTCAGTTCTTGCCGAACACCTCGATTCCGGTCATCAACTTGAGCCGATCCTTTTCAAACCAAGGATGGGTCGCGAGTGGTCGTCGGTCGATCGGCTATTGACAGAAGCACTAGCTATCGCCGCCTCCAACAGCGGTCGATAGGAAAGAATCCGGGCATTCAGTGGCGTCGTCTGTTGAAACCCGACCAAGGCCCTCATCGGATTCGACGAGTCACATAAACGCTTTTCGTTCTCCGATAGGAGCCTCGCTGCTATCGGAACCTCGGGGCCGGGTCGGCTACCGCGGCAGACGAATCGGACTGTTCATTCTGGGTACCTCTTTACTGCTATGTCTGATTGCAGCGAGGTTGGCGGATATCCAAATTCTCAATAGTGAACGGTACATAGGCGACATCGATCGGCACATAGCGGTCTCCTCGATCAGCGGTTCGCGCGGAGCAATTCTCGACAGAGATGGGTCGGTTCTCGCCGTTACCGACACCTTGCCCACGATTGGCGCCAACCCCGAGTTTGTGGCTTACCCATGGGCTGCAGCTAAAGCGATAGGCCCGATACTTGGTGTGTCACCCGAAAGTCTTATCGACAAACTGACTAGCAGTAGGGATTACATCCACCTAGCGCGACAAGTAACCCCCGATACCGCCGAATCGATTCGGAAGCTTCAATTAGCTGGCATCGAAATCCGAGACGAAGTAGCCAGGCGGTACCCCAACGGCCCTGAATTTGCACGAAATATCCTTGGTCGTGTCGATAGGGATCAAACTCCGCTCAACGGTATTGAACTGCAGTTCGCGCACCTTCTCTCCGGGGCACCGGGGATGCGTAAGACTTTCGTGTCGTTGAACTTGGACTCGATCAGACTGCCAGGAGGTGATCTGTCATTCGAACCAGCGCAGCCAGGGCAAAATCTGATTACAACCCTCCATTCGGGGACTCAATTTCAAGCTGAACGCGCTCTGTTAGATGCCATTCAGGTAAATGGGGCACAGCGCGGAACAGCAATAGTTCTAGACGTCCCGACCGGCCAAGTGCTCGCGTTAGTGGACATCAACCGCTCCGGAGAATCCGGTGAAACTTACGTCGCCGGCAGCAGCGGATCCTACATACACGTATTTGAACCCGGATCGGCGACCAAACCCTTCACCATCGCCGCAGCCTTGGAGGAAGGCAGTATTTCCGACGACCAGATCCTTGACGTCCCCCATCGGTACCAGTATTCCGATAAAGAATTCAAAGAGCCGTATGTCAACGAGGATCGACAATTGTCAGTAAGGGAAATACTGGCGCAATCATCCAATATCGGAACCATTCGCATCGCAGAAAGACTCGGCAAAGACAAGCTGTATCACTACCTGAAAAATTTTGGATTCGGACAATTCACAAGTGGTCAGACAGATGCTCCGGCCTGGCCTGATGAAGCGAAAGGAACACTTCGCCTACCCCAACAATGGGAGGGAACTGGATTAGCGACCATAGCGTTCGGCCAAGGCGTCTCTGTCACAGCGATGCAACTAGCAGCAGCGTTCAACACCATTGCCAACGACGGAAAATACGTCGCACCGAGCTTGATACTCGGAACAGCTGGTTCTGATGGGGTGATCCATCCAATTCCGCCTGCAACGCAACGCCAAGTCATACGCGCGACCACTGCAGCCACGATGCGCGAGATGCTTACTGGCGTGGTGACACAAGGAACTGGAAGGCGAGCAGAAGTTAACGGTTACTCAGTTGCTGGCAAGACGGGGACAGCAATGAAGACGTGGTCCAACAAAGGCGAAGACGGAGTTGGCTACAGCGATGACTACACGAGCATCTTTGCGGGATTTGTCCCCGCTAGCGATCCAGCTGTCACGATTGTCATCGTCCTCGATGAACCAGATGAACACCTCGCAGGATTGACCGCAGCTCCAGTGTTCTCGGAGATAGCTACCGGCGCGTTGAGACAACTCGGCATTCCGGAAACGAAGTAGTCGAGGATGAACGGGACCTCTCTTACAGAAATTGTTGCCCACAGCGGCGGCCAACTTGTAGGACGACCATCTTCAAACAGTGACCGACTGAGGGTGTTCGGGATTAGCCATGACAGTCGCGGTGTGAGGAATAATGATCTCTTCGCGTGTATACCCGGAGAAAAACACGACGGGCATCTGTATGCGGCCGAGGCCGTAAAAGCGGGAGCCGCAGCACTTCTGGTCGAACGCGAACTCGATAGCGCGGTTCCTCAGATCATCGTCCCCGACGTTCGTAAAGCCCTAGGCCCGATCGCCGCCACTATTAATGGGCATCCCTCCAAGCATCTGAAGGTGGTGGGAGTAACAGGGACAGCAGGAAAGACCACAACCGCACACGCGTTGACCCAGATACTTAGAAGTTGCGGCCTGAACGCCACCGCTATAGGCACGCTCGATGGCGCTCGCACCACCCCTGAAGCACCCGAATTACAGAGTTCACTTGCTCACCTACTCGATGGGGGAACCGATTGGGTGTGCATGGAGGTGTCCTCGCACGGTCTTGAATTAGGTCGCGTTGACGGCACCGACTTCGTCGCAGCGATGTTCACAAACCTGAGCCCTGAACATCTCGATTTTCACGGAGATATGGACCGGTACTTCGCAGCTAAGAGCGCACTGTTCGACGAGAGATCCCAAATGGCAGTCGTGTCGATCGGCGATGAATGGGGCAGGCGTCTGGCGCACGTTCTGAGCGCGTCGCGCGACGTAGTCGAAGTTGATCCCAACTTGATTCAAGACCCTCAGATCACAGCTAACGGAGCCAGATTCGTCTGGCGCGAGAAAGAAATAACAACGCCACTCATCGGATACTTCAACCTGCTCAACTTACTACTAGCCGCCGAAACCCTGAACGCGTTGGGCTTCGAACCAGCAGCCATAGCGCGCGGACTGCAGCTTGTAGACCCGGTCCGAGGAAGGATGGAACCGGTATTGGTTGCCGGTTCCGATCTGCGTGTTTTGGTCGATTACTCCCATAAGCCCGAGGCACTATCCCAAGCCCTGAAAGCTGCCCGAAGCATCGCAGCTGGACGAGTATGGGTCGTATTCGGAGCCGGCGGTGATCGCGATCGAGAAAAACGGCCCCTCATGGGGGAGGTAGCCAACGATTTGGCTGATGAAGTGATCATCACGTCAGATAATCCACGCTCAGAAAATCCAAGCGACATAGCCGACGAGATTCTTGTGGGAGCAGGAGCAGGAAGCACCAAATCTCGGATCATTCTCGATCGAGCTGAGGCAATTCGGTCAGTAATCGGTGAAGCGAAATCGGGAGATCTAATTCTGGTAGCCGGCAAGGGCCATGAAACACACCAAACGATCGGTGCTCAGCGACGACCTTTCGATGATGCCCTCATCTGCCAGCAAGCTCTTTTGCAGCGGGTTGAAGGTGACGGCCGATGATCGCGCTCCTAATAGCTGCAGGCGTGTCGATGGGAGTGAGCTTGATCGGCACGCGAGCCTTAGTCCCTTGGCTGCGAGACCGCGGCGTCGGCCAACCCATACGTTTAGACGGCCCCGAAGGTCATTACATCAAGGCCGGGACCCCCACCATGGGTGGGGGTGTGATCGTCGTCGGGGCAGTAGCCGGATACCTCGTAAGTCACCTCCGAGCCGAAACAATCGTCACTCGTTCAGGAATAGTTTTATTGGTAGCCATCGTCGCTGCGAGTGCCGTTGGGCTAGTCGACGACTGGATCAAAGTCAGTAGAGAGCGGAATCTAGGGCTCAACAAATCTGCCAAGATCGTTGGATTGTTGGGAGTAGCGATCGGATTCGCGATTCTCGCGATGTACTGGGCTCAAACAAGTCCCGTAATCGCCCTGACTAGAGCCGATTTGCCCGGCATCACGCTAGGGAAAGTCGCATGGGTCATCTGGGCTGCGGTTCTGGTCATCGCTACCGCTAACGCCGTCAATCTCACCGATGGGCTTGACGGACTGGCAAGTGGCTCGGCTGCGATCGGCTTTTCGGCCTTCGTAATCATCGGATACTGGATTTTTCGCCACCCCGCTAGCTACGAAGTCAGTCATGCGCTGGACCTTGCCATCGTGGCTGCTGCGATGACTGGAGCTTGTATCGGCTTTCTTTGGTGGAACGCTCCCCCCGCTCGGATCTTCATGGGAGACACCGGGTCACTCGCGATTGGTACCGCTTTCGCCGGTTTAGCATTGCTGCTGGAAACGCATCTGCTTTTGCCGATCATTGGCGCGCTCTACGTTCTCGAAACCCTCTCAGTGATTCTCCAAGTCGGTAGCTATCGGATCTTCGGGCGACGCGTTTTTCGGATGGCGCCGATCCACCATCATTTTGAGTTAGTCGGTTGGCCAGAAACGACGGTCCTGATTCGAATGTGGATCATCAACGGGATCTGTGTCGCATTTGCCTTAGGGGCGTTTTACGCCGACTTCATCGGACTTGATACAGCTGCCATAGCTAACCCACTGGTCGTTAAGGCGTTGCTGTGAACACTCCAAATCTTTCCCATGTGCTGGTCGGTGGACTGGGGCTAACCGGTCAAGCGGTCATCAAGGCTTTACAGGCCCGCAACCATCAAGTCCTTGCAGTAGACGATCATCCACAATCAGTCCAAGAGACAGCCCGGAAATTGGGAGTTGAACTCATCGACTCTGCCTCGGCGACAGAGCTAAAACGGGCGTTACTAGGCGCCACCTCAGTGGTACCAAGCCCGGGAATTCCGTCCCACCACCTGCTGTATCGGTTGGCTGATAATTCGAATACTCAAGTATTGAGTGAACTCGACCTTGCAGCCATATGGGATGACCGGCCCTGTGTCGCTGTCACCGGCACCAACGGGAAAACGACAGTGACCGAACTCACCTCCCAAATGTTTAGCGCTTCCGGGATGAGAGCAGCTGCTGTCGGCAACACCGAAACCCCCTTAGTGGCGGCAATTGACGACAAAACGAACAGATACGAAATCTTTGTTGTGGAAGCTTCATCCTTTCGTTTGGACAGAGTGGAGCGCTTTCGCGCCCACGCGGCGGCGTGGCTTAATCTTTCCCCTGATCACTTGGATTGGCACGGAGACTTTGACTCTTACGCCACCGCTAAATCCAAGATCTGGGAGACCCAACACACAGATGACATAGCGGTAGCCCCTCACGATGACCCAGCGCTAGCGCCATGGACTAGCAATATCTCAGCGCAGTTGATCACCTTCGGACTCGGTGAAGGAGACGTGCACTGCACTGAGAGAGAGCTCATCGCTCACGGTGAGCGGGTACTTAAGGTTTCTGAACTTCGTAGGTCCCGGCCACATGATCAACTCAATGCATGCGCAGCAGCGGCTCTTGCCTTGTCGATGAATGCCTCGATCGAATCCGTCGCGGAAGTGCTAGCACAGTTCGATGGGCTCGCCCACCGTCTCGAGTTCGTCGCAACAATCAACGGGATTCACTTTTTCAACGACAGCAAGGCCACGACCCCGCACGCCACGGTGGCCGCCATAACCGGGTTTGAGCAAGCCGTATTGATCGCAGGAGGCCGCAACAAGAATCTTGATCTTTTCGACCTCAGAAGGATCGCTCCAAAGCTTGCCGGAGTCGTAGCGATCGGCGAATCTGCAGAGACGTTGAGTCAAGTTTTCGATGGTGTCGTTGCGACGACCGTGGCTCATTCGATGCAAGAAGCAATTGAAAGCGCGACAGAAATAGCGAAAGTCTCCGGGGGGGACGTTGTGCTGTCACCAGCATGTGCATCATTTGACTGGTATCAGAGTTACAACGAACGAGGCGACGACTTCAAGCAGAGAGTTTTTTCACTCGAACGAGAGCAGCTTCAGTCATGACTGCCCTTTCGAACTATCGACAAGGCCATGTCGACCAACATGGCGAATCTCAAGGGCCGCCAATGCGTTACGTGGCGATGCTCGCATCCGTTTTGTTACTGATGCTGACGGGCGTTGTCATGGTCCTTTCGGCATCGACTCCAATCTCTATCGGCCGAGAGGGTGACGCTTTCTCTTTATTCGCGAAACACGCCATCTCAGTAGCAATCTCGGTATTCGCTTTGCTGTTTGCAGTCGGACGCGACTACCGAAGGTGGAGGCGCTTAGCGCCCATTCTCCTTATGGTCGCAGGGCTTTCTTTAATTCTGGTCCTCATGCGAGGACGCGCGGTTAATGGCAGCGCAAGCTGGCTCGAATTCGGTCCCTTTAGCTTCCAACCTTCGGAACTAACCAAATTCGCGCTAGTGATCGCGATCGCTTCATTTTTGGATCAGCGACGCTATTTCCTCGACCGCCTAGATCGGGTCACGTTGCCAGTCGGGATCTGCGTCGCCGCCATTTGCAGCTTGATTCTGCTTCAACCAGATATGGGAACAGCTGCCATGATCGGCTTCATTACCTTGGGCATGATGTGGGCAGCGGGCGTGCCATTCACCCACCTTTGCTTGTTGGTGACGCCTGGAGTGATTATCGGGTTGCTTGGAGTATTTGGCGCACCGTACCGGAGAGACAGGATTGTTGGGTTTATCTCTTCTACGGACAACATAGAGGGAGCGGGTTGGCAAGCAAGTCAGGGTCTGGTCAGTTTGGCGAACGGCGGACTGAGAGGGACAGGCCTTTCTGCCGGCCACGCTCAATGGGGGTGGGTCCCTGAAGCACACACGGACTTCGTCTTTGCTGTGGTGGGAGAACAACTTGGCTTTATCGGAGCATTAGCGATCCTGATTTTGCTTGGCACGATCATCCTGACTGGATTTCGAACCGCGCAAATCGCGCCTGATGTCTTCGGGTCGTTGCTAGCTGCGGGGATATCTGTCTGGTTCCTCCTTCAAGTGCTTGTCAATCTTTGCGGTGTGCTCCGGCTGCTTCCGGTCACGGGCGTGACCCTGCCATTTATCTCCTACGGCGGAACCTCGCTAATAATGAACGCGGCGGCAGCAGGGCTACTACTCAACGTCGCGCGACAGTCACGATGAAACCGAAAAAGACCAAACGAAGCAAACCCTCCAAAGGAGGCTTGGTGGTCGCCGGCGGGGGTACTGCTGGGCACCTGCTGCCTGGGATAGCAGTCGCAGATGAACTTGTTAATCGCGGATGGCCTCCTGAAGGGGTGCTTTTTATGGGCAGCTCTCGCGGGATTGAAGCAGAGAAGGTTCCAGCAGCGGGCTACGAACTCTTAGCGTTGAGCGGTCGAGGACTCAACGGCCGCCAGCTTTCGCTACAAAATCTTCTGAATCTGATGGGCATTATTTGGGCGGTCCTCCGGGGAAGCTGGATGGTGAGGCGAAGGCGTCCCAGCATCGTGTTGTCTCTAGGTGGTTATGCGGCGTTGCCGGCCGGCATTGGCGCCTTGCTTTGCAGAGTTCCACTGGTCTTGGCAGAACAAAACGCCGCAGCATCAGCATCAAATCGTCTCATGACGAAGTTCGCCAAAGCTGCAGCGGTGCCATGTTCGGGAACCGGGCTAAAGAACGAGGTGGTAACTGGGAACCCAGTGCGTCGCGCCGTCCTTGAAGCAAACCATAAAGGTCGATCACTTCGCACTGAACTGGGCTGGCCGGAAGATCAACCGGTAGTGGTGGTGTTTGGCGGCTCCCTCGGATCTCGTCGCATCAACGAAGCAGTATGGGAAGCGGCGCGAATAGGTGATTTGCCATTAGTCCACCACGTGGTAGGTCACCGCGATTGGCGGGATCTACCAACGAGCCTGCCAATCAATGTGATGTCCCACGAATACGATGATGATCTCCCCAAAGCTATGGCGGCATCAGATCTCGTGGTTTGTCGGCCAGGCGGTTCCAGCGTGGCGGAGATTGCAGTCTTAGGACTGCCGGCAGTGCTGATCCCTCTGCCCAACGCACCGAATGACCATCAGCGTCGCAACGCCGAGCGTCTGGTCGACGAAGGATTAGCAGTCTTGATACCCGACGAAGAACTCAACGGGCAACGTTTTCATGATGAAATTGAGCGGATGCTTTTGAGGTTTACAAGCGATACAGATCCCGACATAGCGCGCCGCGAGCGCAGCGTCGGACACGACGACGCAACAGAAAAGGTGGCCGATCTGGTGATAACCCACTGCCTCATGCCACCTATCGCGTTACATGGGAAAGATGCCACGCTTTGAAAGCAGTCGACCCCTCACAGGGGCCCCTGAGCGATGGCGCAGCCATCCACGTGGTGGGCGCGGGTGGAGCGGGCATGAACGCCATCGCTGTGGTCCTGATTTCCATGGGGTACCGAGTGAGCGGAAGCGATCTCCGCGACTCGGCTGGTGTTAATCGGCTTCGATCCCTAGGAGCGAGAATAGAGATTGGGCATGCGGCCGCCAATCTCGGCGACTCGGACACCGTATGCAGGTCGACAGCCGTGCCCGATAACAACGTCGAGATCGTTGCAGCGTTAAAGCGGGGCTCGCCGGTATTCACCCGAGCCCAAATTCTCGCGGAAATCTGCGCCAAAAAGCGCTCCATTGCAGTAGCCGGCACTCATGGGAAAACCACTACCTCCTCCATGTTGGCGCTGGCGCTGATGGCATCGGATCTTCATCCTTCTTTCATCGTTGGGGGAGACCTGAACGAGATTGGTTCTGGCGCGGTCTGGGATCAAGAAGGTGATCTGTTCGTAGTAGAAGCAGATGAATCCGACGGAACCTTCCTGGAGATAGGGGCTAACGCTTGCGTTGTGACCAACGTCGAAGCTGACCACCTCGACTATTTCGGTTCCTTTGAGGCACTAGTAGCAGCCTTCGAAACCTTCGTTGCCTCGACGCAAGGACCGCGGGTGATATGTATCGATGACCAGTATGCAGCGGGCATCGCAGGGGTAGTTCGCGAATGCGTTACCTACGGCACCTCAGAGAACGCCGACTATCGCATCGTTGATGTAGAGACTTCCCGTTACGCATCGAAATTCGGCTTACAACACGGCGGTGTTCAACTGGGAGAATGCGTTCTTCCGATACCAGGCATCCACAATGTCCGCAATGCCTCGGCAGCGTTGAGTGCGGCTGTCGAACTCGGCGCGGATCCCAAGGAGGTAATAGCGGCACTTGGCAGATTCGCGGGTGTGGCGAGAAGATTCGAATTTCGGGGCGAACAATCTGGCGTTGTATATGTAGATGATTACGCGCACCTTCCGAGTGAGGTGTCTTCAGCGCTCGATGCAGCAAAGGCGGGTGGCTGGGGAAGGATCATCGCGGTGTTTCAGCCTCACAGGTACAGCCGGACAGCGGAACTTTGGAGAGATTTTGAGCATTCCTTTGTAGACGCGGATCACCTCATCCTCACCGGCGTTTATGCCGCAGGTGAACCAGCTCGTCCCGGAGTTACAGGTGACTTGCTGCTCCGGGCTGTGCTCGACGCGCACCCCTACGCGTCCGTCACCTACCTGCCAAGTCGTGAACAAGTAGCCGACTATCTGAGTTCGATACTTCGCTCAGGAGATCTATGTCTCACCATGGGTGCCGGTGATCTGACATCGGTAGCGGACGAAGTTCAGCATCGACGCGAGTCGGCACCCACGTGAGCACCGAAAGAGAGTTCCGAGCCGCGGTCGAAGA
>Ga0163108_10000095_pt1 | contig 60731 bp, 56 predicted proteins | sample Fk1155metaG_FD_109644 | JGI IMG/M metagenome (GOLD analysis project Ga0163108, IMG submission 109644) | Marine microbial communities from the Central Pacific Ocean - Fk160115 155m metaG | ecosystem: Environmental > Aquatic > Marine > Oceanic > Photic zone | place: The Central Pacific Ocean...
TCGAGTAACCTTTACATGGTAAGAATAAATAAGACCAAGCATGGAGGTTTGTATTGTTCCTTGTCCTTGCTGATCGTGCATTGCTAAAACACTAATACCACCAGAAAGGCTTTTGGCATAGGTGTCATATGCTGCACTATAAGTAACATAGTTTCCGGTAAGCTGAGGCCATTCGTTTCTATAGTTCATAGAAATCCTAGGGCATCCAGTAGCACCAGCAAAAGCTGGGTTTAAATATACAGGGTTTGCATAAAACTGCGTAAATGTTGGGTCTTGAGCATTTGCTCCCCAACATAAGGTGCATATGATTACGCTAAAAATAATTTTGTTCATGTAATGTTTATAAAATTTCACATAAATGGCATTAACGCAACCAATTTTAACGATTTAATTATTCAAAGGTTACAAAAATAAAGTTATTAAAGAAATAAACAAGAAGAACAACCGTTTTATGAGCATAGTAATTAAATTTGTAATTGTTAAATTTACTTAAATGCATTTGAGTTTACTGAAATCTGTTTTTGTGATTAGTTTTGCGATGTTAGCAACAACTTTTTTTTCACAAAAAAACAAAGAAATAGAAATAATCATTGGTTGGGAAACCCCATCGGTTAAAAAAACATCTTCTGACATTGATGTTTCAGTGCCAAATGCAAAAAATTTGTCGATAGAAAATTTTACTCCAAAAATATTTTACAGAGAAAAAGTTAATTCAGTTTATTATGATTTATCACTTATAAGTTATGAAGTTGATGATGCACATGCATTAGAAAAGAAATTTCTAAATACTTATTGTAAAGAAGATTTTAGTGATATTTCTATTTCGATGAAATTGACAAATTCTAGAAACACTTCTTATGCTGTTTTTGATTTCATTCCTTTTGTAAAAAAAAACAATCAAATTTATAGGATTACTTCTCTCAAAGTCGAATTGATGGAAAAACCAATAAAGAATTCAACAAAAGATTTTGTTTCAAATTCTGTGTTAAAAGATGGGACAGGGTCATGGTATAAGATGTATGTGTCTAAAGATGGTATTCATAAGATTGACAAACAGTTTTTGGAGAATTGTGGAATAAACACTTCAGGACTGAATCCAAATCATATTAATATATACGGAAATGGAGATGGTGTTTTGCCGGTTGAAAACAGTTCATATAGAACGGATGATTTGGCAAAAAATGCAATTTTTGTTCATGGGGATGGGGATGAGTTATTTGATGAAGGGGATTATGTCTTGTTTTATGCATGGGGACCTCATAGATGGGAAATGAGTGGAAGTTTGGGCTTTGAACAAAATAGGAATCAGTATTCCGATGTGTCTTGTTACTTTATAAATATAAATTCAAATGAACCTCCTTTAAGAGTTTCAAACTTTACAGAACCTTCTGGGACACCTACAGTTCAGGTCTCATCATTTTCTCATAGAGATTCTTATGAACAGGATTTGGTTTCTCTTGTTCAGGGAGGCCAAAGATGGTATGGTGAATTATTTGATGTACCTATAAATGATGCGCTAGAAAAAAACTTCCTATTTACTGTTCCAAATATTTCGGCAGGTGCATTGTCTAAATTTAATATAAGCATGGCCTCTAATAAGAGAAATTCAGATGCAGCATCCGTTGATTTTAATGTTAATGGTAGTTTGCTTTCTTCTGCTTCTTTTTCATCGTCTTCTGAAGATTATTCTAGAATTCAACATTATTTTGATTTTAATTCCTCAAGTACATCGTTGAATCTTAAACTAACAGTATCGCGGAGTAATCCTAGCACACTAGCTTATTTAGATAGAATAATTTTTAACACAAGAAGAGACTTGGTTTTCTCTTCAAATGAGCTTTCTTTTAGAGATTTGGAATCAGTTTCACCAAATCAAATAGCAGAGTTTGCAATATCAAATATCCCTTCATCTTCTGTTGTTTGGGACATTACAAACCGACAGATTCCTCAAATTATTACAGGAAATAATCAATCTAATTCATTTACCTTTTTGCAGATAGCAGATACTCTTAGAGAATATGTGGCTTTTAATGGATCGAATTTTTCTAGTCCTGTTTTTATAGGGCTTGTTTCAAATCAAAACTTACATGCACTTGATCAGGTTGATTATTTAATTATTACAAATCCTCTTTTTTTGACTCAGGCTAATCGTTTAGCAGATTTGCATAGAAATAATGGAATGTCTGTGCATGTGGTAACAAATGAACAAATCTATAATGAATTTAGTTCAGGTATGCAGGATGCCTGTGCAATAAGAATGTTTGCAAAAATGTTTTATGATAGAGGACAGCCAAACCCTGAATCAAAGCCAAAGTACTTGCTTTTGTTTGGAGATGGGTCTTATGATCCTAAAGATCGAGTATCAAATAACACGAATTTTGTTTTAACCTATCAGGTTGAGGCAAGTGAAAACCACACCAGTTCTATTGTAAGTGATGATTTCTTTGGTATGTTAGATGATTCTGAAGGATTTGCCGCCACCGATCAATTAGACATAGGAATAGGAAGATTGTTGGCAACAAACCCTACTAATGCAACTCAGCTAGTTGATAAAATTGAGCATTATATGAATAATGGGTCTGATTTATTCAATCAAGAATCAATTTGTTGTGATGGAAATACGGGAAACAAAACCTTCGGTAATTGGAGATTAAAGGTTGTGCAAGTTGCTGATGATGAGGATGGAAATTATTTTATAGTAAATGATACAGAGCCACATTATAATATTATTAAAAACAATCATAGAGAATTTAATTGTGAGAAGATATATTTGGATGCTTATCCCCAACAAACAACAGCAGGTGGAGAAAGATATCCTGATGTTAATTTAGCGATAAATACTTGTGTTGAACGAGGGGCTCTCATTACTCATTATGTAGGACATGGTGGAGAAGTAGGTTTGGCTCAAGAAAGAGTTGTGACAATTCCAGAAATACAGTCATGGAGAAACATTAATGCATTAAATCTTTTTGTTTCAAATACTTGTGAGTTTACTAGATATGATGACCCGGCTAGAATATCAGCGGGTGAATGGGTTTCTTTGAATCCATATGGAGGAGGTATAGCACTTATGACTACAACAAGACCGGTGTTTTTTAACGTTAACACGGTGACTGGACAAGCTTTTTATAATAACGTCTTTAAAAGAAATGCCGACAGTCTTGCATTAACATTTGGAGAAATAATTAGACGAACTAAAAATGAATCTGGAACAAGTGATAATAAGCGCTGCTTTACTTTGATTGGAGATCCTGCACTTTCAATTTCTAACCCTAATTTCAAAATCATTACCGACTCTATAAATGGCAAAGATCCATTAAGCTCAAATGATACAATAAAAGCGCTAAGTCTTGTTAGCATTAAAGGTCACATAGAAGATTATCAAGGAACCAACCTAAACTCATTTTCTGGTGTTCTTTCTCCCGTTGTATATGATAAAATAAAAACGGAGAAAACTTTGGGGCAGGATCCAGGCTCTTATGAAATGACTTATGAAGTTCAAAAGAATATTATCTATAAAGGCAAAGTGTCCATTGTAAATGGGAATTTTGAATATAATTTTATAGTTCCAAAAGACATTTCATTGGCCTATGGAAAGGGAAAAATAAGTCATTATGCAGAGAATGGAACCACAGATGCTTCTGGATTTGATACGACCGTTTTAATTGGCGGGATTAATCCAAACGCAATTTTGGATTCTGATGGACCAGAAATCACGGCATATTTAAATGAAGAAAGTTTTGTAGATGGTGGAGTTACAAACAGTAGTCCAACTTTTATTGCAAAAGTTTATGATAACACAGGAATTAATACTGTTGGTAGTGGAATAGGTCATGATATTACAGTTGTATTGGATCAAAATACGTCTCAACCAATAGTGTTGAATGATTTTTATACGGCGGATCTTGATACGTATCAGTCTGGCGAAATCAGATACCATTTTTCAGAAATTGAAGCAGGTGCGCATCAATTAACATTTAAGGTTTGGGATGTGAATAATAACTCCTCAGAAAAGACAATTGAGTTTTTTGTTCAGGATGATGAAGATGTTTCTCTTGATAAAGTGTATAATTATCCAAATCCATTTACAAGTCAAACTGAATTTCTTTTTGAACATAATCAGGCTTGTAATTCTATGGATGTGCAGGTGCAAATTTTTACTATATCAGGAAGATTGGTGAAATCAATTCATCAAAATGTAAACACCAATGGATATAGAGTGAATGGTGTTTTCTGGGATGGAAAAGATGATTTTGGAGATAATTTGGCTAGGGGAGTTTATATTTACAAACTCAAAGCAACAACCTTAGATGGAAGGTCTGCGAGTAAAACACAAAAATTAGTTTTACTTAAATAAATGAAACAATAATAGTATTTTAAAAACGTATATATACTTTTGTAGTCATAATATGAAACATACACAACATATAATTGTAGTTATAACACAGGTATTCTTTTGCTTTACTCTTTTTGCTCAGCCAACAGGTGGGAGCGGTGTGTCAGATAATGACCTTCAGTTAAATACAATTACAACAGCTTTGCCATTTATGGCAATCACTCCAGATTCAAGAGCTGGAGGAATGGGGGATGCGGGAACAGCTCTTAGCCCTAGTTCAACGTCCATATATTGGAATACTTCTGCATTGACATTTGCTGAAAAAAAATCAGAAATAAGTTTGTCTTATACGCCTTGGCTAAGACAGCTAACCAATGACATTCATTTGTCTTACCTTTCTGGTTATTATAAATTTAACAAAACTCATTCTATAGGTGGTGCTCTTAAGTTTTTTAGTCTTGGTGAAATTACATTTACCGATGCGACAGGGAACGTGATTAGAGATGATAAACCAAGTGAATTTGAATTAACAGGAGCCTACGCTTTTCGATTATCAGATAAAATGAGTGTTGGGATTAATGGGAAATTTGCATATTCCAATTTGACAGGAGGGTTGACTGTTGCGGGAGTTAATACAAAACCAGGAATTGTTGGGGCTACAGATTTGTCTTTTTCGTATAATAATGATGATGCAAAAATAGGGAAAACTGATGGCACATATATGTTTGCTGCAACTATAAATAACATTGGTAATAAAGTCTCTTATTCGGAATTGTCTTCACAGGATTTTATTCCAATGAATTTAAAAATAGGAAATTCATTTAAAGCGGATTTTGATAAATTTAACTCATTAACTTTTTCTTTAGATGTTCAGCGTTTACTTGTTCCCACACCGGCATTTTATGATAAAATTGATGGGGAGTATGTTATGCTGTCCGGTATGTCCGGTGATGTAGGTGTTATATCAGGAATGGTGCAGTCTTTTTATGATGCACCAGGAGTAGTTGCTGTAGATGAAAGTGGAAATTACATCCAAAATACCGATGGAACATATGAAGTTGTCAGTGGATCAAGGTTTAAAGAGGAATTGTCTGAAATTAATTTTGCATTCGGATTAGAATGGTGGTATAATAATATCCTTGCATTAAGATCAGGCGTTTTTTATGAGAATAAAAATAAAGGGAATAGACAATATTTAAATTTAGGGGCATCTTTAAAGTATAACATGTTTGGAATAGATATATCATACCTTGCTTCTTTAAATGGAAGACAAAGTCCATTGGCTAACACCTTGCGATTTACCATTCGTCTAGATCTAGATCAAAATAGTGGGGCAAGTGGATCAAACACCAAGCCTGAATAAATGCAGGGTTTAAGAATAGGGTTTGGGGTAGATGTGCATCAATTGGTAGAGGGTAGAGATTTGATTATAGGGGGAGTTAGGATTGATTCGCCAATAGGTGCATTAGGTCACTCAGATGCAGATGTTCTTATTCATTCAATTTGTGATGCAATATTAGGTGCTTGTAATTTAGGAGATATTGGAAAACATTTCCCAGATTCATCAGTAGAATATAAAAATATTGATTCCAAAATTTTACTTTCAAAAACAGTCGATTTAATAAAAAACAAAGGGTATAGTATTGTTAACTTGGATAGCACTATCATACTAGAAAAGCCTAAACTATCTCCTTATATACCAGAAATGCAAAAACAACTCTCTGCTATTATGTCTGTGCCAGAATCAGCGGTATCAATTAAAGCTACGACACACGAAAAACTAGATTCTTTTGGGTTGTCCAAAGGAGTTAAAGCCTATGCGATTTGCTTGTTGCATAAAAACTAACTAGTTCTGTTTACTTTCCAAGTTGTTTTTTAACCCATTCCATTCCACAAGATGAAGTTTTACGGTTCCAACAGGAATTTTTGCTTTCACTAGGACCGGGATATGATTTTTATCATTAGTTATCCAGAAATTCACATCTTCTTCACTTTTAAAATACCGTCCTGTTTGAACGACGGGAACAAATTTATGACAAGAAAACTTTCCTTTTCTAATCGTAATAATTTCATCTCCTACATATTTAATTTTTAAGCGATAGACTTCATTATCCATAAAACAATCAAATTCAAATATTTTTCCTTTTTGAATGGATGAAAAATCAAGAGTTCTAGCATAATAAAACGAAGAAAGCATGTCTTGAATTCCATGAGGAGTTTTAAATGATTTTGATTTTGTTTGTACTTTGTTTTTATTAGGAAAAAAAGAATAATCTTGACTTATTTTATACCCTCCCTCGTTGACTCTTCTTTTAAAGTAAAGCGGATACATCTCGTCTTTAACAATATAGCTTTCATATTTGTCTCTTACTTTATAAAAAGCATTGAAGCCGCCCAATGTTCTTCCCTCACCAACTACATGATACATTTCTTTGTTGTTGATTTTTTTCTTACTTGATTTAACTTCAAGTGTAACCTCTCCGGCATCAATTATGCCATAGCTTACTCTATAACGCAGCTTTTCTCCCACACCAAAAGCACTATTTTTTTTATTCAGAACATTGAATTCTTTCTGTTTATTTCTAATCGAAATAGAAGATAGAAGAAAAGCAATTATAACTATTATCAGATATTTCATGTTAATGTTTTTTACAAAGCCCATACCAAAAACTAAATATTGTAAAAATTTTATGGTAAAATAATTACATTTTATATTTTAAATCCATTACCTTAGTTTACAATGTTCTGAAAAACCATGTCAAACTCAAACCAGTCAAACTCAAATTATTTATATGATCTTCCAGATGAAAATCCCAATGGAGTAATCAGTTTTGATTCAGAACTAAATTTATTATATTCAAATATAGCTGTAAAAAAAAAGTTTCTTTCAGATTTTAATATATCCAACAACCAGCTTAATGACAAAGAGTTTGAAAGAGAATTAAGCCTTTTTTTAAAGGCTAGCCAAGCTCAGAAGATTTTTCATAAAGAAAGAAATGGAAGAACATATTCTATTGCTTTTAAGCGGATTCTTCCTCAAAACTATATTCATGTTTACACTACTGATATTTCATTCTACATAAATCAGATAAAAATCCAAGACAAAGAACTTGAAAAACTTTCATTGCTTGCTAAAAAAACAAATAATGGTGTTTTGAGCTTGAATAATAATCAAAAAATAACTTGGGTAAATCAATCTTTTATAAAAAGATCTGGTTATTCAATGAATGAGCTGATTGGTAAAAACCCTCTTAACTTTATTCATAAATCAAAAGATAAAAAAGTAACTTCTAATATTAGAGAAAAAATGAAAGCGCTTCAAATGGTTAGGCAGGAAGTTTTTCATAAATCAAAACAAGGAGATTTTTATTGGATTGATTTAACGGTTACCCCTCTTTATGATAATGATGGCAAACATACAGGGTTTATGATGGTTGAATTTGACATTACTGATAGAAAGCAGAATGAACAGATTATACAGGAACAAAATAAAAGTTTACTTGAGATTACAGATGCATTAGATCAAACATCATTGGTTGCGATATCCAGTTTAAATGGAACTATAGTAAGAGTAAATGAGAATTTTAAAAAATCATCAAAATATAAAGATGAGGAGTTAATAGGCTCTAGATTTAATATATTAAACTCTGATTATCATTCTGATAAATTTTGGGATGAAATGTGGAAAACAATTAAGCGGGGAGATATTTGGCGCTCTGAAGTTAGAAATAAAGCTAAAGATGGCACTTTTTTTTGGGTGGATTTAAACATACATCCAATTTTTAATAATAAAAAAAAGATCATTCATTTCTTGACAATAGGATATGATATTTCGCCACGAAAAGAAGTTCAGCAAACATTAATTGATACAACAAAGTTTCAGGATTTATTGATGAAGATCTCATCTGTATATATTAATATTCCCTTAGATACTTTGGAAAAGGAGATTGTGGAGTCTTTAGAAATAATTGGAAAATTTATTAATGTGGATAGAGTTTATGTTTTTGTCTATAACCATAAAAATAAATGCGCTTCAAATCAATTTGAATGGTGTGCTAAGGGGATCTTACCACAAATGCAAAGTCTGCAGGACATTCCTTTTGATGATATGCCCATTTGGAGAAAAAGACATTTTAAGGGACAGGAAATTCATATACCAGATATTCAGAAATTAGCAAGAGGGAAATTCAGGAAAATAATAGAGAGCCAGGAAATAAAAAGCCTTATTTCAATTCCAATGATGGATGGTGAAAAATGTCTCGGATTTGTTGGGTTTGATTCAGTTAGAGAAAAAAGATCTTATACAGAAGAAGAAAAGAGCTTGTTGAAACTATATGCTCAGATGCTTGTCAATGTTAGCAATAGAGTGGATCATATAAAACAAATAGAGGAATCAAAGAAACAAATAGAAGAGATTAATTCAAATCTTGAGCAGATTGTTATTGAAAAAACCAAAAAAACCTTCAATTAAGTAGATCAATTGCAAATCAAGAAAAATTAGTGACTATTGGGGAGATTTCGGCTGGAATTGCCCACGATTTGAACACCCCTCTTGGAGCTATTAAAATAGGTGCTGAAAGTGTTTTATATTCATTGGATAGTTTGTACAAAGGAGTTCTTTTTAAAAGCACAGAGGAGGAGAGAGACTTTGCCTTTTCATATGCAACAAAAATAATAGGAGAAAAAGAACTATTTGTTGGTGGGTTAAAAGCAAGAAAGGAAATGAAGAAAGCTTATAATTTTCTTTTGCAAAAGAAAATGGATAAGCTATTTGATATTGAGAAGTTTGCAGATTATATGGTAAAAAATCGTGTGGATATAAACAATAAAGATTTCTTGAATAAAGTGCTAGACTCATCTAATCCTCTTGTTTTTATGGAGTTAATATATTACACCATAATGCTAAGATCTTTTATAGATACAATTATTGTATCAGGAGAGAAAGCAACAAAAGTAGTTCAAGATTTAAGATCATTTATTAAAGACCCGGCTGTAAGTGAAAAAAGAGAAGTCGTTTTAAAGAAAAGTATAGCGACCGTGCTTAATATTTTTAATTATGAATTGAAGAAAAATATTGAAGTAAAATTTGAGATTGACCAATCTCTTGTAATTAAAGGTTATGATATAAAACTTTTCCAGCTATGGTCAAACCTCATTAAAAATGCAATTGAAAGTATGGAGGGAATGAAGATTTTAAAGAAATTATCAATCTGTGGGGTTAAAAGAAAAGAAATGATTGAACTAGTTTTTGAAAACAATGGTCCTATAATCAAAAAAGAGGTTTTAACCCAAATTTTCGATAAATTTTTTACAACAAAAGCACATAAAAATGGAACGGGATTAGGTTTAAGTATTGTTAAAAATGTTGTGGATGAACATGATGCGAAAATTACTGTAGAATCTAAAAAAGGAAAAACAAAATTTATTATCTACTTTCCATTATAAAGTATTTATTAGATCTTATAAATCAACAGATTTATTGTTAAATTTGCGGCATGGAAGATGTTCAATATGCCGCCATTTGTGTAGATGATGATCCATATATACTGCAAGTGTTAAGTTTTCAACTTAATAAAATTGTGGACCAGCGCTATACTTTGATGGAATATTACACTAATCCTGAAGATGTGATAAAACATATTGATGACTTAGCTAGTAATAAAATTGAAATAATTTTTGCTTTGATTGATTTTCAAATGCCAACAATGTCTGGTGCGGATTTAATTAAACAAATCAAATCTAAATATCCAGATTTAAAATGTGTAATGCTTTCTGGACAAGCAAATCAGAAGTCCTTAAATGATTTAAAAAAAAGAAATTTACTCGAAAGTTTTATTACGAAACCTTGGGATGAAGAGGTGTTGTTTAATACTATTCGACCTATTTTACTTGAAAGAGCTCTCTAAAAAAATACATGAAAAAAATATTAATACTTGGTGCAGGACTTTCTGCATCGTCGCTTATTAGATATCTTCTTAAATATTCTGAAGAAGAGAATTGGAACTTAACCATTGTGGATAAGGATGTCTCATTAATAAAAGAAAAAATAAAAGGCAGTAAATATGCCAAAGCAGTTACTTTTAATGCATTGGAACCAGAGGAAAGGAGGCCTGAAATAATTAAATCAGATTTGGTTATTTCCATGCTTCCCGCCAGATTTCATGTTGATGTTGCTAAAGATTGTGTTGATTTAGGTACAAACTTAATTACTCCCTCTTATGTGTCTTCTGAGATGAAAAAGTTAAATGAAAAAGCAAAAAAAGCAGGCGTCCTTATTTTAAATGAAATTGGTGTTGATCCGGGGATTGACCATATGAGTGCAATGAAAATCATTCATTCTATAAAAAATAGAGGGGGAGAGTTAACTTGTTTTAATTCTTTTTGTGGAGGACTTTTAGAACCTGGAAGTGATGATAACCCATGGAAATACAAATTCACTTGGAATCCGAGAAATGTCGTTTTGGCTGGCAAAGGAGGAGCTGCAATGTTTATTGATCATGGTGAATATAAGTACATTCCTTATAACAAGTTATTTAGCAGGTTAGACCATATTAATATAGAGAAGTATGGAGATTTTGAAGGATATCCAAATAGAGATTCCCTTTCATATCGTTCACTTTATGGCTTGGAGGATATCGATACAATTTATCGTGGAACATTAAGAAGGCCTGGGTTTTGTTTCGGTTGGGATGTTTTTGTGGAATTAGGAATGACTGATGATTCATATGTGATGGAAAAATCAGAGGAATTAACTCCAAGGTCTTTTTTAAATGCTTTTTTAGCTTATGATGCGACGATTTCAGTGGAAGAAAAATTTAAAACCTTCTTAAGAAAAGATAGGGCATATTTATATGACCAGTTTGAATGGCTTGGAATATTTGAAAAAGATTCATCTTTTGGTGAATTAAATGCATCTCCAGCAATGATGTTACAGAAGTTGCTTGTTAACAAAATGTCTTTAGAATCTGATGATAGAGATATGCTTGTGATGTATCATGAATTTGAATTTAATCTTAATGGAGTGTCAAAAAGAATTACATCTTCAATGATAAATATAGGTGAGGATCAGGTATATACAGCGATGTCTAACACCGTTGGCCTTCCTATAGGAATGGCTGCGAAATTAATATTAAGAAATAAAATAAATCAAAAAGGAGTTTGTATTCCTGTTACATCCGAAATTTACGAGCCTATCCTAACGGAATTAGGAGAAAATGGGATAATTTTCAATGAAGATGAAATAGAGATTTAATTTTCATTGTTTCAAAATTAAAGGATGTTTTTTTAAAACTAAGTTATTTCGTATCTTTAAGGCAACGATTTTATTATAAAAGTCGTTTTTATTAAACCAAACTAAACCAAATCAAAATTATATGGCAACATGTAATTTTATTAACTTAAAACTATGTCTTTTACAAACCGATTTTTCCTTTTTTCGATTTTCTGTTCTTCACTTGTGTTTTCTCAACAAGGAGATGGTGGATTGCCCAATGCAAGAAAATCAAATTTTGACCAACCTATTCAAGCAATAAAGTTTTCGGAACCTAATTTAGATCTACTAAGAGCTGAAGATAAAGCTACAGAAAACAACGGAACATCTCCTTGGAGGTTTGGCTATAATAACTATACGGACTTAAACACTAGCAACTCAGGCACTTGGATCGATTTGCCTAATGGAGATAAATTATGGCTATTAAAAATAACTTGTAAAAATGCATTAACGGTAAACTTAACTTTTGCAAACACACAAATTCCAAAAGGAAATGAATTGTATATATATAATCTCGAAAAAACATTTGTTTTAGGGAAATTCACATCGCATCATTTGTATGAAGGTCAACTTGGAGCAGAGATTGTCGTAGGTGAAACAGTTGTGGTTGAATATTTAGTAAAGGCTAAAAATAATTATGGGCACATAGAGATTTCTACTGTAACTCATGGATATAGAACTGCGGGTGAATTTTATCAAAAAGCATTTGGATCATCTGGCTCATGTAATATGAATGTTAACTGTAATGATGGAGTGCCATGGCAAAATCAAAGAAACAGTGCGGTAATGCTTGTCTCTGGTAGTAATGGGTTTTGTTCAGGAGCATTAATAAATAACACTCAAAACGATGGAAAACCCTATGTTTTAACAGCAAATCATTGTTATTCCAATCCAGCAAACTGGATATTTAGATTTAACTGGCAATCCCCTGACTGTAATAATCCAGGGAGTTCACCTAGTTTCGTTTCTCTAAGTGGAGCAACCTTAAGAGCCAAGAGGCAACCTTCTGATATGTGTCTTGTAGAAATTACTGGAGGTCTTCAAAACGGAACAGTCCCTTTATCTTACAATCCTTATTTTTCAGGATTTAATCATTCCTCTACTCCAGCTTCCTCTGCTGTTTCTATTCATCATCCATCAGGAGATATTAAAAAAATTGCGTTTGATGATGATGCTTTAGTTGCTGTTCAGGCGATGAATTCATCCGAAGCAAATAGTAGCTGGAAAGTTTCGTGGGATAGAAACACCACTACAGAAGGAGGTTCTTCAGGTTCTCCATTGTTTGACCAAAATCACAGAATTATTGGGCAATTATGGGGAGGAGGAGCTTCTTGCAATAATTTGTCATCACCCGATTATTATGGTAGTTTAAATAAATCATGGGAACCTAATGGAAGTGCTAATTCCGAACAATTAAAACATTGGCTTGATCCAAATAATGATGGTGTAACGTTTATAGATGGTTTTGATCCAAACGGAACTGGAACGACTCAAAATGATGCATCATTAACAGACCCTTTAGGTGTCTCAGGAACATTTTGTGGCACAGACATTACTCCTTCGATAATTATAACTAATAATGGCACACAGGTCCTTACTTCTGCTGTAATCACTTATGATTTTGGAGGGCCTTCCAATAACTATAACTGGTCAGGGTCGCTAGCTCAATGGCAATCAGATACCGTTACTCTTCCTACAGTTGTCTTGGCAGCAGGAACGCATACTTTTTCAGCATCAGTTGATAACCCTAATGCTTCTGTGGATGAAAACCCTAACAATAATGATGTTTCATCATCTTTTACAGTTGTTGTTAATGGTCAAACAGTTGAGCTTGATTTAACATTAGATTGTTATGCTAGTGAGACTTCGTGGACGCTAGAAGACTCTCAAGGTTCCGTATTGTTTTCAGGTTCAGGTTATCAAGATAATACTCCTGGTGTGCTAGTTGAACAAGACTTTTGTTTAAATTACGGATGCTATAAATATATAATTAATGATACTTATGGCGATGGCATCGCTGGTGCCCAATGGAATGGCTGTAATCAGGATGGAAGTGTGTTTATTACTTATAATAATGATACTTTGGCTCAAATTACTCAAGCCAATGCTGATTTTGGAAATCAGGAAGAATTAGATTTTTGTGTGGTTGATAATAGTGGTATTAATGATTTGTTAATTAATAACATTGTTTTTTTCCCAAACCCTGCATCAGATTTTTTTACTGTTTCTTCATCTTCTGAAAAAATTTCTTCTATTCAGGTTTTTGATATGTTAGGAAAAGAAGCTTCTTTTTATAATGCAATTAATAAAGGTAAGGTGACTTTAAATATCATGAAGCTTAACACAGGAGCATATTTGGTTAAAACGACTCTATCATCTGGTCAGAAAGTTTTTTTACGATTGATTAAAAAATAATTTTATTCTCCGTAGGTGAATTTGTATCCAACACCTTTGATTGTTTTTACATGATTTGACCCGATTTTAGATCTTAATTTGCGTATGTGAACATCAATGGTTCTGTCTCCGACAATTATTTCGGTGCCCCAAACAGAATTTAGTATAACATCGCGTTTAAAAACATGGCCTGGTTTTGAGGCAAGTAAAGATAAAAGTTCAAACTCTTTTCTAGGAAGGTGAATCTTGACGCCTTCTTTTATTACGAGGTGTTTTTCAGGAATAATAGTAATTTTTGAATCTGTGGAGTCTTCAGTGCCTTTCTTTGATCTTCTTAGAAGAGCCTTTATTCTACTTAAAAGAACTTTTGGCTTGATTGGCTTTGTTACATAATCATCTGCTCCTGCTTCAAATCCGGCAATCTGAGTGTAGTCTTCACTTCGAGCACTTAAAAAGCATATTAAAATGTTTTTTGTTATTGGATTGTCTTTTAACTGTTGACAAACTTCTACACCATCCATTTCAGGCATCATGACATCTAATAAAATTAAATCGGGATTAAAACTTAGGGCAATTTTGATTCCTTCGATGCCATTTGATGCAATCTTCACATTGTAATTGTTATTATCAAGATGAAATTTGATTAATTCCGTAATATCTGGCTCATCATCAATTAATAAAACTTTCTGTTTTGGATATTCAGTCATTTCCAATGTGGAATTAGAATTTAAATTTAATCAGAAATTTTTTTTAAGCATTATTTTTTTGTGATTAATAAATTATAGCTGTCTTTTTGTGCATGGATATTTTTTTGTTTCAAATCCTATTTTTAATTTGGTACTAAATAAACCCATTTACAATGGAAGCAAAAATTTTGTTGGTTGAGGATGATGTTAATCTCGGATTTGTAATATCAGATCAACTTAGTTCTGAAGGTTATCAAGTGTCCCTCTGTACCAATGGTGTTGATGCACTTGTTAGATTTCACCAAGAGTCGTTTGATTTATGTGTTTTTGATGTCATGATGCCATTAAAAGATGGCTTTACATTAGCCAAAGATATTCGTAAAACCCACCAAAAAACGCCAATACTTTTTTTAACAGCTAAAACAATGACAGAAGATAGGTTAGAAGGGTTCAAGTCTGGTGGGGATGATTATCTGACAAAACCATTTAGTATGGAAGAGTTTAGTTATCGTATTAAAGCACTTTTAAAGAGAGTGGAGATTACTCCTCAAAAAGAAGAAACTTCAATAAAAATTGGATCTTATACTTTTAATGTAGAAAGTTATCTTTTAAGTAATGGGGAGAATGAAAAAAAACTAACAAAAAAAGAAGCTCAAATTTTGAAGATTTTATGTAAATATAGAGATCAGGTTTCTCCTAGAGAGGTTATTTTGAATTCTGTATGGGGTCAAGATGATTATTTTACTGGTAGAAGTATGGATGTTTTTATCACCAAATTAAGGAAATATTTAAAGAATGACCCAGATGTTAAAATTGAGAATATTCACGGAATAGGGTTTAAATTATCAATTGCTCATTAATGGCTTTATTATTACATATTGAAACCGCAACAAAATCTTGTTCAGTTGCATTGTCTAGAAATGGTGTTTTGATTTCTTTTAAGGAAGAGCATACAGATAAATATATTCATTCTGAAAAATTAACCAGACATATAGAAACCTTAATAAAAACTGCTGGAGTTTCTTTTGAGGACCTTGATGCTGTTTCTTTATCATGTGGTCCGGGATCATATACAGGTTTGAGAATAGGATCATCAACGGCTAAAGGCCTTTGTTTTGCATTAAGTATTCCTCTGATCTCTATTTCTACTCTTGAAGCATATGAAAATTGTGCTCGATTAAAAGGAGTAAAAGAAAGGGTTTGTATAATGATTGACGCTAGAAGAATGGAAGTTTATAGTAGAATTTCTGATTTAGAAAATGGAGTAATAAAAAAAACTAGTCCTGATATATTAGATAAAAAAACTTATTTAGAGTTCGATCCTTTTATGGCTATTGGAGATGGTGCTGAAAAAATGATGCAGTTATGGGAGCATCGTCAAATAAGCTATGATTTATCGATAAAGTTATCAGCAATAGGTCAGGTTGTCTTAGCTTATAATAAATATCTTAAAAAAGAAACGGAACACATTTCTGAATTTGAACCAAATTATATCAAAGAATTCATGATTACTCCATCCAAAAAATCAATTAACTAAAAAGAATTTATCATTTATAAGGACTATTTTTTTAGAGTTCTTTGACTTTTGGTTGTGGAATGTTAAATTTGCATATTGCTGTAATCTATGAATGAAAAAACGCTACATAGAATTAACAAAATCAGAGAGAAAGTATTTGCTCTGCATTCTGCTTTGCTTGTTGAAAAAGAAAAAAACGAGTCATTGCATTCTGAAATTGCAGAGTTGAATAATAAACTAGAAGATCTAGAGTCTGATAAGGACAAATTGCTTTCTGTTATTGATAATAACAAGATCGAGTTAGAAAACTTGAAAAGCGAAATGGTTGCAGCGGAAAATCAAGAAATTAAAACTCATCAAATGACAGGTAAGTCAGATGAGGAAATTGATGAATTAATAGAAGAAATAGAATTCTGTATCGAACAGTTAAAAAAATAGTTAATGGGAAAAGTATCATTGGATATTATGATAGGCGGCAGACCTTATCCTCTTAAAATAAACAAAGGAGAGGAATCGGGAATAAAAAAAGCAGCTGATGATATTAACCGTGCGATAGAGATACTTCGTGATAACTATGCTGTAAAAGACATGCAGGACTTAATGGCAATGGCATCATTGCAGTTGATTTTAAACCCGAAAAAAGAATCTTCAAATCCAGCTTTAGCGTCTGAAAGTATTTTGGAAATTGAGGAAGCTTTAAGAACTTTGGAAGAAGATATAGAGGGCTTAGATTAATTACTTCAAATTAGTTTCGTTATTTAATTTTCTTGTTACAATTAAAACAGTAATTATGGAAGTTATTTTTTATGTTATTTCGGTATTAGCAGGAGGGTTTTCTCTTTTTGTTATCCAAAAGGTATTTGTTAAATCAAAATCGAAATCTATTATTCAGGAAGCTGAAAAAACCGCAGAAAATATTAAAAAATCTAAAGCTTTAGAAGCAAAAGAATATTTTTTAAAACAAAAACAAAAACATGAATCATCTTTAAAAGAAAAAGATCGTAGAATACAATCAGCGGAGGATAAAAATCGAAATAGAGAAAACAATCTTCAAAAAAGAACGGAGGAAATTAATCGGAAACAACAAAAAATAGATAGGCTTCAATCGGATTATGAATTAAGATTAAAATCAATACAAAATAAAAATTCAGAGTTAGAGAAAATTCAAGAGAAAAGAATATCAGAGTTATCCAAAATCAGTGATATGTCTGTTGAAGATGCAAGAAATGATTTGATTGAGGCATTAAAAGAAGAGGCAAAAACAAGCTCAATGCTTCAGGTTAGAGAAATTGTTGAAGAAGCAAAATTAAATGCAAATAAAGAAGCTAGAAAAATTGTAATACAATCGATTCAAAGAGTTGCAACAGAACAAGCTATTGAAAATGCAGTTTCTGTATTTAATATTGAGTCAGATGAAATAAAAGGAAGAATAATAGGGAGAGAAGGCAGAAATATTAGAGCGATAGAAGCCTCAACAGGAGTTGAAATTATTGTCGATGACACTCCAGAAGCAATAATTTTATCTTGTTTTGATCCGGTTAGAAGAGAAATAGCACGTCTTTCACTTCACCAATTGGTGTCAGATGGTAGAATTCATCCAGCAAGAATAGAAGAAGTTGTATCAAAAACAAAAAAACAACTGGATGAAGAAATAGCAGAAACAGGAAAAAGGACTTGCATAGACTTGGGAATACATAATTTGAGGCCTGAATTGATCAGAATGGTTGGTCGAATGAAATTCAGGTCTTCTTATGGACAAAATTTATTACAACATTCAAGAGAGGTAGCAAATTTAGCATCAATAATGGCTGCAGAACTTGGCTTAAATGTTAAGATGGCAAAAAGAGCAGGCCTTCTACATGATATAGGTAAAGTTCCTGATGAAGAACCAGAGCTTCCTCATGCTATATTAGGAATGAAATTAGCGCAAAAATATGGGGAAAAAGAAGTTGTTTGTAATGCGATTGGAGCCCATCATGATGAGGTAGAAATGACAAGTTTAATTTCGCCGATTGTTCAGGTTTGTGATGCTATATCTGGCGCTAGACCAGGAGCGAGAAGAGAAGTTGTAGATGCCTACATAAAAAGACTTAATGATTTGGAGTCATTGGCTTTGTCGTATAGTGGAGTTTCAAGCGCCTATGCTATACAGGCTGGTAGAGAATTAAGAGTTATGGTTGAAGCTGATAAGGTTTCAGATAAAAAATCAGATGAATTATCTTTTTCTATTTCTAGACAGATTCAAACAGAAATGACTTATCCTGGTCAAGTGAAGGTTACTGTAATACGAGAAAAAAGAGCAGTTAATTATGCTAAATAATTAATCATTAATTTCCTTTTTTAAGAGAAGATTATTTTGAAGTGCAATTATTATTGCACACATCCCCCATATTGGAACAGAAGCTTTGTCTGTATCTAAATAATTATTTAGAATCCCATGAAAAAAGTAGGTGCTAAAAGCGAGTATAATGCTCAAGGTAATAAACTTGTCTTCCTTGTTGTTGGTTTTGAAATAAAGCTTTATAGAAGAATAAAATATAGCTGTAATAAATCCCAATAAGCTTAATAAACCAAAAATCCCGCTTTCAGAGAGCGCGCTTAAATATTCACTGTGCGCATTTCCTTTGTTTCCGAAATTTGTAGAAATAATAGTAAGATTTTCAGGACGTTGATAACGTGCATATTCAAACGAATAAGTTCCAGGGCCAAATCCAAAAACAGGTCGTTCTTTAAACATTTCAATTGCACATTCCCATCTGTTTAATCGTTCTAGATTAGAAGCATCTGAGCTAACATTGGCAGCACTTTGGATTCTTTCTCCAAACTCTTCTGTAGTGTGCTCATATTTATTTCGTTGCATCTCCATCATTATTTTATCCCAAGAAAAGAAAACGATAAATAAAGAAATGACGCCCAAGCCAACTAAATATTTGAATTTTACTTTGTAATGAATGAAGGCTAAAATAAATAAAGCAATTACAACACTTAACCAAGCAGCGCGTGTATATGAAAAATAGAGTCCTACTAATATTATAGAAATAAGAATAATATAAAAAGCTTTTATGATTAATGAATGCTCTTTTGAGCAAAGGAGTCCAATAGCAATGGGAAGAGCAATAGCAATTATGGCCCCATAAATTGTATGGTCTTTAAAAAATGGCCACATAACCCAATGCCCTTCCTCTTCACCAAAATTATATGATGCATGAATGATCAAAGTGTATACCACCGTAATAAAAACGCTTAAAACAAAAAGAAATAAAAAAAGACGAATAGCTTTCTTGTCTTTAAATATAGAAGTTCCTAAAAAAAGAAGAGGGATGACAAACCATAATTTAGAGAGCAGGAATTTAAAAGAAACAATGGGGGAGGAGCTTGTTATAGAAGTTAAAAAAATAATAAAAAGATAAGCAAGGCTTCCGACTATTATAGGATGTTTTAGCGTTTTAGTGTTTGAAAGAGGTTTTTGAATTTGAAAGAAAATAAAAATCAATAATAAACCAAATAAAATAGGTTCGGTTGGGAGGTATAATCCAAATCCATCGATGTATTCTTCAATATTAATTGAAAGAGGAGTAAAGAATGCAATTGAAATAAAAAGTTGTTTTGTATGGTAGATGCTGGCATATATAATGAAAAGACATAATGAAATGATTAGCGCTAAAATGCTTTGATTCATTAAAATACAAATAAGTAATAAAATGAGGTAAAGAAAAGAAGGGATTATAAATAGGAAGTTTGAACGAAAGGGCTTCACTATTCTACGGCTTTCAATTCTTTATATCTGCGCTGAACAAGTACAAGTAAAACTGAAAAAATGAAAGCGCCAATACAGGAGATTAGTACTATTATCATTCTTTTAGGTTGGTCTTTCTTGTCTGCAACAACAGCTTTTTCTACAATAAATTTATGATTAAATAGTGCGTTTGCATCTGATTCTGCTTGCTCATAAGCAACCATTTGTTTTTCCAACTTTGAAATTTTCTCATTTCTTATAAACTCTAAACCATCATATTCAGATCCATACGTGAGGTTGATGTCTATCTTTTGTTTCATCTCTTCTCTATCTTCTTTGCTTTTTGAGTCTACATATGCCTGAAAAAGACCTTGTCTTGCATCGAGAGAAATAACCCCTAATTTTGACAGACTATCAAGCCTTTTAAGTAAATCATCGAGTTCCTTTTCCAGTAAAACTTTTTTTCTTTTGTTTATTTCAAATGCAGGAATTGTTCTATTTGAAATCATTTCATTTTTAACGGTATCTATTAAGTCAACAATTTTGTTGGCCATAGCTGCAGCAAGTTTAGGATCTTCGTCAAGAACATCAATTTTTATAGATCCATACCTTGTTCTAGTAAAAGAGAAGTGTTCGTTATAAGCTTTTATAAGTTTGTGATTTTTATTGTTGTCCTTACTTGAAATGTCATAATGTTTAAGAAGTTTAAAATCCGAAACAATAATATTTCTCACTCTAGAGGATTGTAAAATCTGAATAAGTTGTTCGGCTTGCTCTTCTTCCCCAAAGTCCATCGATGATGCTTTGGCATTTCTTTGTTCAGAAAAAGAGACTGTTGATGTTGCAGCAGGGAAAACAATTGCTGTGGAAAGATACAAGGGAGTTATTAATAATGAAACGACAACGGAGGCAATTGTTGCAATAGCTGTAAAAAGAATAACAAACCTTCTTTTTATCCAGATACTTTTCATAAATGTAGATCCTTCTGTTTGTAAATTTTCTGTTAAATTATCCATGAGTTCTTAAGAAGAGTCAAATTTAATTGAATTAATTGATAAAATGAATTTCAAAGAATAGCAATGTTATAAAATTATAAGCTTTATTTTGGAATAAACGCTTTTTTAAGCTCGCTTATATTGATGAATTTCAACACAAATAATCCTGTTATACCCACCACTAATTGATAAAACAAAAGGTATGGGTCGTTTTTAAGTGTGTAACTTGTTCCTACAAGTGCACAAATAAAAACTATATATGGCAAAACATGCCTAAAATAAATAGGAAAAGCAATTTTTATTTTAGCAAGAACAAATTGAGAAATTGCTACAAAACATTGGGTTATACACATTGTAATGGCCGCTCCTTGAGCACCAAATTCAGGAATGAGTATAAAGTTTAAAACAAGATTGATTACAATAGCAATAAGAGAGATATAGCTAAGCTGTTTCAAGTTTCCATTTGCAGTCAGTAATGTTCCAAAAATAAAATTTATGCTAATTCCTATAAAACCAATCATTAACCATTTAAATGAAAGAGATGCCTCATAAATATTTTCTTCATAAATTATATTTAGAAGTTTTTCGCTTTGAAAAATCAATATTGTTACCACTAAAATTGTTCCTCCAACTAAAAGATTTCCGGCTGTTTTAAGTAAAGGAAATGCATTTTCTTTTCCTTTTTTTATTTGCCTAGAGAACATTGGATAAAGCAGTCCAACGAAAATCATCCCAAACATATAAAGCGCATCTAAAAGTCTAAAACCTTGTGCATAAATTCCAGTTTCTATTTTTCCATTTGGATGAATTCGCTCAAGTATGACTGAGTCAGATCTTGTGTATAAAATCATTAAGAGAATTAAAATAGCATATGGGAAACTCTTTTTTATGAGGTCAATCGAAAAAGAAAAATCAAAATGATATTTTCTTTTTCGAATCTTTCTTAGTAATAAAATAAAGGCAATGCAAAAGGTGATTAAGTAACAACAGCTTTGTATGCCTACAAACCAGAATATTTCAAACTTGTTAGTCCATAAAGGAGAATATAACACAAAGCCACAGATTAAAATAAGTAGTGTTTTGTCAAGTACAGAAATAACAGCATCGGTCTTAAATAAATGAAAACCAGAAAAATAGCTGCGACAAAATTGGGTAAGCATAATCAATAACTGGTTTGACATTAGAATGCTTAACATAACAAATTCATGTGTGCCATATCCGATTAGACGTCCAATAAGAAGGGTTAAAAGAGCATAGGCAATAAACAGAAATAACCTTAGGGTAATTACTTTGCCAAAATAACTTACTGCTTTGCTGGGATCTTGAGCGGCAATTTTTGTAGTGTAATTATTTATCCCAATATCCAAAATGATATTAAATAGAATAGATAAATTAAGTAGAGAGAAATAAGTTCCATATTCACTTGCGCCAACACGGTTTTGAACAACCGCATCTATTCCAAAAAGCGCAAGAGGCTTAATCAATAAATTAAGCAGTAAAGTGATGAATAAACCCGAAAAAAATACGCGTTGCATTAGCAATTTTGTGACTACAAAGGTAGGTAGGAAATTTTAATTATTGTTATACTAATAAAGAATTAAGCTTTATTTAATAAGGAGCTTAAACCCTTTGCCATGAATGTTCATGATTTCAATTTTTTCGTCTTCAGATAACATTTTCCTTAGTTTAGCGATGTAAACATCCATGCTTCTTCCGTTAAAATAGTTGTCATCACCCCATACAGCTCTTAATGTTGCTTGTCTATCTAGAATAATATTTTGGTTTTTGACTAATAAATTGAGCAAATCATTTTCCTTTGTGGTTAGTTTTTTTAATCCCTTCTTTAAATGAAGTAATCGCAATTCGGGTTCATATTTAATTTCACCAACCATTAATTGATTATTAACATCGACATTTTTATGTTGAATTCTTTTTAAAACGGCGGTCATTCGAGCAAGGAGTTCTTCCATTGAAAAAGGTTTGGTTATATAGTCATCTGCACCTACGTCAAATCCCTTTAGTTTATCATCTTTTTGTCCTTTGGCAGTTAGGAACAAGATTGGTATTACTTTATCGACTTCTCTGATTTCTTTAGCCAATTCAAACCCATCCATTTCTGGCATCATTACATCTAGTATGCAAAATGAGAACTTAGAGTGAAGAAATAAGTTATAAGCTTCTTTGCCATTTCTTGCAAGGCTTGTTTTAAAACCTTTTTTTTGAAGATAATCCGATAAAAGTTTTCCGAGATTATCATCGTCCTCTGCTAACAAAACCTCAATTTCTGAATTTTTCATTCTTTATGTTTTTATTATTACTTTAAATGTCGTTCCCTTGTTGTAAGTACTGCTTACGCTTATTTTCCATCCATAATTATCTAAAATTCCTTTTACATAATTAAGACCAAGGCCAAACCCTTTAACGTTATGCACATTTCCGGTAGGAATGCGAAAAAGATTGTCAAAAATTTTACTCAAGTATTCTTCTTCGATTCCAATCCCTTTGTCCGATATTGCTAATATAGCTTGTTTTTCTATATGATATAACTTTATGTCTATTTCTGGATTGTTTGGGCTGTATTTTATTGCGTTATCAATCAGATTGGAAATGGCGTTTGTTATGTGTAGTATATCACATGTGCAATAAATTTCTTCTTTAGCGATGTGAACGTTTAATTTGCCGTTTAGACTTTTAATTCGAAATTCAAATTTTTCTGAAACCTCTTTAACTAATTCATTTAAACAGATTTTTTCATCATTGTATTTCATTTCGCCTTTTAACAGCACTGCGCTTTTTAAAATATTATCAACTAAATTGGATAGTCTTATGTTTTCTTGTTGAATCATGCTGATGTAGGGGGAAATGTTTTGCTTGTTTTGTTTATCAACAATATCTTCATCACCAAGAGCTTCACATGCCAGTTTTATTGTAGAAATAGGAGTTTTAAATTCATGTGTCATGTTGGAGATGAAGTCATTTCGAAGTTCAGAAAATTTTCTTTGTATAATAATTGTTTTATACATAGAAAATAAGGATATCCCAACTAAAATGACTAATAAAAAGGTGATGTATAAAGAAATTTTCATTCCTTCAAAAATGTACATGTTTTCGTCAGGGAAATAGAGATACAAATAGACTTTTTTATCTAAAATATTGCTTGGGAAAAGCTGTGTTTTTCCACAATCTATTTTGTTAAGTTTTGGGTTATAATTATTCGTTTTATTTGTAATTAAAATAGGCTTTCCTTTTTGATTAACAATCATGAACTCATATTTTTTGGGGAGATCATCATTGGCTATTTCAGCTTTTATTAAGGAGTCTAAAAAAGGAAGATTTATTCTTTTTTCATAGCTTTCATTTTCACTTTCCCTAAAAGCACTAAACATCATGTCATTAACAAATTTTGCTTTTGTAAATAATTTCTGAAGAATTAATTGATCAAGTTTGTTTTCCAGAGTTAAAGAATCTACAGGAATTTCTTTTGCCTCTCTCTTTTTAAATAAATGCTGAACTTTTGTAAGTTCTGGAACAATAATTTCGATCTTAATTTTATTGTTTAAAGAATCCAACCCATCTCCTGAAACAACAAAATGATTTTCTTTTAATCCATTTGTAATTAATATGGTGTCAACGATTTTCACGTCTTTTGATTGAGTCAGATTTTTGAATTCACTTTTTAATGTTTTTCTGTATTCTTTTCGAAAATCATTTTTCATTACGCTCATGTATTTTCGGATATCTTCCGTTTTTTCATGTCGAATGGCAATTCTTTCAAGAGAGGTGGAACGATTTAATTTAAATTGAGTGAAGTTTCGGTCATAAATTTGTGAAGTCTGATACCCTTGAATAATAAACAAAGAGATTACAGCTAATGCAAGTAAAATAACGGTTATGTTTATTCTATTTTGATTCATTAAAGCAATAATGGCTGTCTAAATGTAATAAATACTTAGTTAAAGCATATAAATCTATTTCTTGTATTACGAATATCATTAGATATCTTTTCTAAATTTGTTACAAATTATTTTTTGATACATCATGAGTAAAAACTTGAACCTGACTTTCTCCATTCTTTTTTTATTTGTTTTTTTAACTTCACAAAAATGTACAGATAAAGCAACTAAAGAGGGGCAAAAAACAGACTATGATTGGGGAAGAGGATCTGCTTATCCTGTTTCAGCAATTGATTTTTCCCAAAACATGTTATTGGCAATTAAGTCAGAACTTCCGTATGATGTTTATTTGGATACCCTAGAGGAAATAAACTTAAAGGAATTAAATAAAGAGTTATCAAATCAGAATAAAAAACTTTCTTTTTGGATAAACATCTATAATTCATTGGTTCAAGTACGGTTAATGGAGACCCCTCAATTATTTGAAAACAAAAAGGATTTTTTTCAAAACAACGATATTGTCATAGGAACAGAGAAATTAAGTTTAAACGATATTGAGAATGGAATAATGAGGCTTAAAGAAGATGTTACAAACCTAGATTTTGTTTTAAAATTTAAATTAGACCATCTAGATAATAGAATTCATTTTACATTAAACTGTGGAGCAACATCATGTCCGGCGATAGCTTATTATAGTCCTGAAAAACTTGACACTCAATTAGAAAACGCAACTACTTTTTTTGTTAAAAATAATTGCAAATACAATGAGTCAAACAATGAGGTTGTTATTAGTGAATTGTTCTCTTGGTTTAAAGAAGACTTTAATGGAGAAGCAGGTGTTATTAAGTTTTTACAAAAACATAAACTTTTTCCAATAGGTAATAATCCAAAAATTAAATTTAAGCCTTATGATTGGGGTGTAAAACCAGCAAACTTTAATTAAACAATGAGAGTAGGAGTTATAATTCCTGCATATAATGAAGCGCTTTCAATCGAGAAAGTAATTAAAGACCTTCCAAGAGAATTAATCATAGAAATAGTTGTTGTTAACAATGGTTCTACTGATAATACAGCAGATATTGCTAAAAATTCTGGAGCAAAGGTTTTAACCGAAAATAATAAAGGATATGGATGGGCTTGCTTAAAGGGCATAGAGTATTTTAGAAATTTAAATATCGATGTGTTGGTATTTTTAGATGGCGATTATTCAGATAATCCAAAAGAAATAACAAAGCTATTAAAGCCAATTGAAGAAAATTCTTGTCAGTTTGTGATTGGATCTAGGGTTTTAGGGAAAAGACAAAAAGGAGCTCTGTTAATACATCAGCGATTTGGGAATAAGATAGCTACTTCATTGATGTCATTGTTTTACGGCGCAAAATTTACAGATTTAGGTCCTTTTCGAGCGATTAAATATAATTCACTTATGAAATTAAATATGAGTGATAAAACTTATGGATGGACTGTGGAAATGCAGATCAAAGCAGTTAAAAAGAAAATAAATTACATGGAGGTTCCTGTTAGTTATAAGCCAAGAATTGGTGAATCTAAAGTGTCAGGGACTATCCGTGGATCATTAAAAGCTGGTTTTATTATCTTGTTTTGGGTTTTCAAAAGTATCTTTGAATGATGCAGATCGTATTTTCTTATGCTCTATATTTTTTAGCCATTGTTTTTTGGGTTTACGCAATTTTACAGTTTCGCTTGGGTTTTTATTTCTTAAAGTCACTTAAGCGTTTAAGTTTAAATGAAAATAAACTTAAAAAAAAGGAACTTCCTCGAGTCACAATTCAATTACCAATTTACAATGAAATAAATATGGTGTCATCTCTTTTACAAGCAGTAAAAAAGATTGATTACCCTCAAGAGTTAATGCAGGTTCAAATTTTAGATGATTCAACAGATGAAACAAGCTCTATTATAGAAGCATTTTTAAAGGACAATGATAAGTCTGTATTTTTTCACATAAAAAGAAAAAAAAGAAAAGGTTATAAAGCAGGGGCTCTTCATGAAGGATTGATGAATGTAACAGGACAATATGTGGCAATTTTTGATGCTGATTTCCTTCCCCCTAAGGATTTTTTTTACAAAACACTTCCGTATTTTAAAGAAAAAAATGTTGCCTTTGTTCAAACTAGATGGGGGCATGTAAATGAAAAAAAATCACTTTTGACAGCAATACAAGCATTTGCTTTAGATATGCATTTTACCGTGGAACAAGGAGGGCGTTTTTTTAGTGGAGATTTCATTCAATTTAACGGGACAGCTGGAGTTTTCAAAAAAAGTGTTATTGAAGAAGCTGGTGGGTGGAGTAGCGACACTGTTGTAGAAGACCTGGACTTGTCTTTTAGAATACAAATGCTTGGTTACAAAGGTATTTATGCTAGAGATATAATTTGTCCAGCAGAACTACCTTCAACGATTGAAGCTTTAAGGATTCAGCAAACAAGATGGATAGGAGGTGGGGCGGCTTGCTTTAAAAAATTAAACAGAAAGGTATTACTTTCCACTAATATTCCTATAAATAAAAGAATTTTTGCCTTGTTTCACCTTTTTCATTCCTCGATGTTTTTGTTTGTTTTTTCGACACTTATTCTAAGTATTTCTTCAGGATTGTTTTTTGATAAATTAAATGGGGTTAATTTATTTACTGCAAGCCTGATTTTTTCATTTTCACTGTTTAGCTTAGTTTTTATCTATGCAATTAGCTTCTGGGTTGATAAAAAAAGAAAACTGGTGGAATTCCCTGTTTTTGTCTTATCTTTTTTATTGTTTATAGCTCTAAATTTTGGGTTTAGTTTCAATCATTTTGTAGCAATAATTAAGGGATATAGAAAAAAAATAAAAATTTTTCATAGAACGCCTAAAAACAATTCGGAATCAAATTTAACCACTTATAAGTCATCAGAAAAAAGGAATCTTTTTTCTTTAATGGAATTCTTTATTTTCCTAGCCTTGTTGTTTTCTTTTTTAATTTCATTAAAAAACAAGGATTATAAGTTTTTTTTCATACATGTTCTTGCTTTAATAGGATATGGTTGGGTGGTTTTTAGGTCAGTAAAAAAAATGTTGAATTTTAAAACATGAATAGCTATACTCAACAGTTTCAAATGTTTTTTTATTGCTCATCTGTTTTAGGGCTATTTTTTATCCCGTTTAGAGATGATTTTTTACTGTTGTTTGTTTTGTATTTGATTTCTGTTGGAATGTTTTTTTCTACAATAATAAAAAAGAATAATTTTTCATTTAAATCTTTGGGATATTTATTTATTTTTTTAGCGATTGTTTCTGTTTTCTCAACTCCTGTTCTTTCTAATGACTTTTATCGATTTTTATGGGATGGTGAATTATTTGTGAGAGGAGTTAATCCTTATGATTATACCCCAATGGATTATGCAATACAAAGAGAGTTTTTTAGTACAGAATATTATATGCAGTTATATGATGGAATGGGAAACCTATCCCAACAACACTATTCTTGTTATCCTCCAGTTTCTATTTATTTATTTGGGTTTTGCTCTATTTTTACCAATGATTTGCATGCAAACATCATGATTATGCATGTGTTCATGTTATTGTTTCAGCTTCCTGGAATATATTTTGGCAAAAAGATTTGCGAAATAATTGGCGTAAATAAAAAATGTATTTTTCTTTTGTTTCTTCACCCTCTTTATCTTGTTGAGGTTTTGGGAAATCTTCATTTTGAAGGAGTAATGATTCCTCTTTTACTTACATTTTTGTATTTTTTTCACAAAAAATTAATTTTTATTTCCTCCTTCTTTATGGCTTTAGCAATTCACATAAAGTTAATTCCAATATTATTTTTTGGAGCTATTTTCTCTTTTTCTTCTCCTAAAAAGGTTTTAAAAATCTTTTTTTTCACTGTTTTGCTTTCACTTATCTTTTCTTTGAATCTTTTTGATAAGAACAACTTCTTTAATTTTTTGGAAAGTTTGAAATTGTATTTTGGAAAGTTTGAGTTTTATTCATTTGTGTATGTTTATTTCCAGCGAATTAATTTGCAGTTTTATCTAACAATTCTTAATGTGCTAGCTCTTGGTGCCAGCGTCGTTTGGATTGTGAAAAAAAAAATCCCCTGGCAAAATGCAATGCCTATAATTTTAACTGTTTTCTATTTGTTTAGTGGAACGGTTCATCCATGGTATTTGACCTTTGTCCTTCTTTTTGCTCCTTTTAGCCAATTGAAATCAGTATTGATTTATCCAACTGTGGGATTTGTGTCTTATTTGTTTTATGACATTGGAGATGGCTTTGCGCTTAGATTTGTTTATATGGTGTCATACCTGATAGTTGTTTTTTATTTGATAGAAGATCTAAAAAAGATGCGTATTTATGCAATTGAAAAAGCGAAGTAACATTTAATTAATTTCTCGACCCTTCCAATTTTGTTTGGAGCGAAACCCAGCCAACAATAATAAGACACTATAAAAAGGGTATAATAAACTGTAAATAGGGATGAAAAACCATTCAGTATAAAGCCTTAATCGAAAAAAATAGAAAGACAAAGAAACTTGGTCTATACCTATTTTAATTAGAAAAAACAATAAAATAAAAGTTGTAGGGAGTGTTAATATTCCATAGATGAGAAGAGGGAGGTAAAGGATGCTTATTAGCATTTGACTTGCCGCAAGAAATAAGGCGTATTTGTCCCCTACACTATTTATTTTGCCTATCCATCTTGATCGTTGTTGTAATATTTGATTAAAAGAGTTTTCTGATTTTGTTTTTACCTGAAATTCAGGTTTAGAGATTACAGAAACATTAAGTTTGTTATCAGTAAATGCTTTTAAAAGAAAAGCATCATCGCCACTTAAAATATTTTTATGAGCTTTAATGTCGCCATATTTAACATAAGATTTCTTTTTGAATAAAAGGTTTGCCCCACTTGCCATTATTGGTTTGTAGATCCCTGATGATGAATGGTTAAGTGCATTTGCTAATGCAACATCAATGTTAAGTATTTTGTTAGAAGAGAATTTCACAGGCATGACAATCATGTCATGGATTTGATTAAGGTCTTCTAAATTACTGAAATAGTCTTTTGAAAAATAAACATCAGCATCTTGAGTGAGAATGAAATCATTTTTTGCCAATAAAATCCCTTTTTTTATGGCGCATTTCTTTCCGATTTCATCTCCATTAAGAGAGATGATTTTAATTGGTAGGTGGCCAATTTTTTCGTTTATTTTTTTTTCACAGTTATCACTTGAATGATCATTGACAAAAACAATTTCAGAAGGAATAGTTTTGGAATTTAGATAGCTGCTAAGAAGTTCATTTATTCTGTTTTCTTCGTTTCGAAATGGAACAATAACAGAAATGTTCTGCACGGTGATATTTTTTTCATGATTTAATTTTTTTTCCTTTTTATTTTGTATTACAGCTCCCAACAAAATGAAGCAAACCATAAATAATAGCTGAAAAACAAGATAGAGATAAAAGTAAAATGAAGGATTATTCATTTTGAAGTTTTAATTTATACCAAGCGATTACAGTAGGGCTTAAAACATTAACAATCCATATAGAAATAGAGCTAATAAGTACTGGAAGAACTTCATATCCACCAAGTTCAAAAACAGCAATTGTAATGGAGTCACGCACAATTATTTTCCCAAATAACAGCGTTGGGGTGAGTGTTACCACAAAATAACTTAACCAAATCCATAGGACTAAGTATACATTGAAATCAATTCCAAAAGCCAAAAGAATTAATAAGAATTGTAAAGAAAAAATAAAATGTCGAAGGGTGCTAGCAATAACTAGTTTATATAAAAATCGAAATATTCCTTTAATGTCAATTTTAGTTTTTAATAAAAATCCTTTGGTGATTAATTGCACTGCTTGTTTTTTTAATGCGAGAAGAAAAATGATTAAAAAAATCGCAACAATAATAGCAAACGTATATGTTTTGGGGAGTTCATTTAATTCGTTGACTAGGTTGTTGTTCCATAAAACAAGTAATGCAATATATCCGAAGATTAAACTTGTAAGCAATTGTGAAAAGTTGCTTATTTGAATATAAGCGCTTAGTTTTATACGCTTACTTTTTTCATAATAATAGATTCGGCCTAAAAAATTACCGGGAAATCCAGGAGTTAAAAAGCCTGAAATCATTCCGGTAAAAAAAGGAGTTAATGCATTTTTTTGAGCAAGGTTATTTTCTTTTAATGTAAGAAGCCATTTTTTCCATTCGACATACCAATTAAGGGGGGTTAAGGCGATAGCTAAGAGGAAATAATGAGCTTGAAAAACAAGTTTGTTTATTCCTAAATCAGGAACTCTTTTTAATTGAAAATATAGAGCAAATAAAAAACATATAAGGATGATGCATTTGATAAATGTAAAAATAACTCTTCCTTTTTTAGTAGTTTTAACCAAGACTTTTGTTTTAATGTTTGAAGATAAGATTATTCTAGGAATTGACCCCGGAACTACTGTTCTAGGGTATGGTATTATTCATGTAGAAAAAGGAGGGGTGAAAATGATAAATTGCGGCGTTATACATCTAAAAAAACTAAACACACATGCCGATAAACTTAAGCGTATTTTAGATAGAGTTAATGGAATAATTAAAGAATTTAAACCAGATGAGATGGCGATTGAAGCTCCTTTTTTTGGTAAAAACGTACAGTCAATGTTGAAGCTTGGGCGTGCACAGGGAGTAGCAATAGCTTCAAGTTTAAATCACAATATTCCATATGAAGAGTACACTCCTAGAAGAATAAAGCAGTCGATTACTGGAAATGGAAATGCTTCAAAAGAACAGGTAGCAGCAATGCTTCAAACAATTCTTTCATTGAAAGGAATTCCCGAGTATCTTGATGCAACAGATGGACTTGCTGTTGCGGTTTGTCATCATTTCTCAAAGGGAGTTGGAGAAAATAATAAATCGAAATCCAAAGGATGGGGTGCATTTGTAAATCAAAATCCAGATCGGATAAATAAAAAAAGATAACCGATGGAAGTTCGAATTTTTACTGATGGATCTTCGCTTGGCAACCCTGGACCTGGTGGATTTGGAATCGTGATGCTTTTTGGAACAAGAAGAAAAGAAATTTCTAAAGGGTTTAAAAAAACCACCAACAATAGAATGGAATTGATGGCGGTGCTGGTTGCATTGGAACTTCTTAAATCAAACAAATACAATATCCATATCTTTTCAGATTCAAAATATGTTATTGATTCAATATCTAAAGGTTGGGTTTATAATTGGCAAAAAAAGAATTTTAAAGGAAAAAAAAACAAGGATTTGTGGTTAAAATATCTGCGTGTAGCAAAAGGATTCAATGTTCGTTACACTTGGGTTAAAGGACATGCTGGTAACATTGAGAATGAGCGTTGTGATGTGATGGCAGTTCAGGCGGCTGAAACTGGTCCTTGGGTAGAAGATGAAGGTTACGAACAAGAAAACTCATCAGGTATGTTTGATTGAAGTTAAACAAGTTAATATAAAATCAAATTCGTAACCCTTAGACATGGCATGCCTAATAAGCTTGTCTTTTTCTTTAGATGTAGTTGTGGAATTTTGGCTTTTAATCGTTACTGCTTTGTTTTCGAGAATAGTAATTAAGTTTTGTGCATATATCTTTTCATCTATTTTTTCAATGGCTTTATGAATTGTATTGGAATTAATCTTTTTAGAGATTAAGGCGCTTTTGATTTTGTTTTTCCCCCATTTTTTTATTTTATAATGGTCATTAACATAGGCTACAGAGTATCTTTTTTCATCTATAAACTTCTCTTTTAAAAGCAATTTAATGAGATTATTCGCCTCTTGTTCGTCAATTCCCCATGAAAAAAGCTTGTTTTTAGCCTCAAATATGCATACTTCTCTCTTTGCACAATAATTTTTTATTTTATTGAGGTCATTCATTTTTGATAAAGAGCTTATAATTTTATTTTGCTCCCATTTTTTCTAACAAAACTGTATTCAAGAAGATGATTGGTTGTTAGAGGTCTTACCGGTATCCATCTTTTATGTTTTAAATACCATTTTAATTGTTTGGAAACTACTCCACTAGTGAAATAGGAGTGAATGTATGGATGTACAATTAATGAAATATCTTTTTCTTTTTTCTTTTTGATTAAGAAATTTAAATTGTCTTCTATTTCTTCTGCAAAAAGAATGCTTGCCTGAACTTCCCCCGTTCCTTTACAAGTAGGGCAAACTTCAGCTGTTTTAATGTCGGTTTCGGGTTTTACCCTTTGACGGGTTATTTCTATAACTCCAAATTTTGAAGGAGGTAAAATGTTGTGTTTTGCACGATCTGATTTCATGAATTCCTTCATTTTTTCAAATAAAGCGCGATTGTTTGCGCGATCATGCATGTCAATAAAATCTACACAGATTATTCCTCCCATATCTCGAAGCTGAAGAACACGAGCAATCTCTTTGGCCGCTTCAATATTTGTTGCAAGAGCATTGGATTCTTGTCCATCAGAACCTTTTCTGTTTCCACTGTTAACATCAATGACATGCATTGCTTCTGTGTGTTCTATGATAAGGTAACCGCCATTGCTTAAAGGAACTTTTTTTCCAAATAGAGTTTTAATTTGTTTGTTGACTGCAAAACGCTCGAAGATGCCATCTTTTCCTTTGTATTGTTTTACAATTTTCACTTTAGAAGGAGCAATGTCAGCGATATAAGATTTTATTTCTTCAGCGAATTCGGAGTCGTTAACATGGACGTTTTTGAAATCATTATTAAGTAAGTCTCTTAATAATGAATTTGTTTTATTTAATTCGATTAAAATTCTTTTAGGTGGAGTTGAAAAACGAAGATTCTCATGTATACTTTTCCATTTTTCAAGTAAACCATTAAGGTCTGATTCCAGTTCTTCGGTTTTTTTCTCCTCGGCAACAGTTCGAATAATTACTCCAAAGTTTTTTGGAATAATTCTCCCCATTAATTCTTTTAACCTCTTTTTTTCTTCAGATGATTTGATTTTTTGAGAAATCGATATTTTATTTGAAAAAGGAACCAAGACTAAAAACCTTCCAGCTAAAGTTATTTCAGAACATAATCTTGGGCCTTTATTTGAGATAGGTTCTTTAGCAACTTGAACAAGAATTGATTGTGAAGAGGAAACAACATTATCAATTTTGCCATTTTTTTCAATGTCTTTTTCAAATTTCAGATACTGAAGATCAGAAACCGTGTTTTTTTTCTTGAGGGTTTTTTTTGTATAAGCGCCTAGGGTAAGGTATTTTGGGCCAAGGTCAAGGTAATGTAAAAACGCATCACGCTGATACCCAACGTCTACAAACGCTGCATTTAAACTAGGTACAATTTTTCGTACTTTTCCAAGATATATGTCTCCAACGGAAAACTCGGAATCGCTTCGTTGTTGATGTAACTCTATTAGTGATCCATCATTTAGAAGTGCAATCCAAACCTCATCGGAACGAATGTCGATGACTAATTCTAGACTCACAAAGCAAAATTATAAGGTGAAACTTCTGTTTAGGCAGTAATGCCAATTATATAAAAAGATTATTTTTTCTTTTTATGTCTGTTTTTACGAAGTCTTTTCTTACGCTTGTGCGTAGCCATTTTATGTCTTTTTCTTTTTTTACCGCTTGGCATTTCTTTATATTTATTTATATGTATAATATCGTTTTCACTCTAAAATCAGATTAGAGGACAGCAAAGATAGGTAAAATTTATCTCTTATTTACCTGTAAGAATTTAAAAAGAGGAAAAACTAAACTTTTACTTTTTCTTTTACTTCTTTAACAAAAGTTTTAGCCGGTTTGAATGATGGAACATTATGAGCTGGAATAATAACTACAGTTCCTTTTGAAATATTACGACCAGTTTTTTTCTTGCGTTTTTTAACAATAAAGCTGCCAAAACCTCTTAGGTAAACATTCTTTCCACTAGATAATGAACCTTTAATAGAATTCATAAAAGCTTCAACTGCTCTTAATGCTTCTAATCTATCTAATCCTGTTTCTTCTACGATTTCGTTAACCAAATCTGCTTTAGTCATAATATACTTTTTAAATTTAACGTTTACTTTTAAGTGGGACAAATGTAGTTACAAATCTTAATTATTTGCAAGTTGGAAAATCTTTTTCTTAAAAAATTTAAAATTCAGCAATTTCATACTCATATTTCTAATTGGTATATGCTTAACAAAAGAGCGTTGCCATGGCGTTCAACAAAAGATCCTTATAAAATATGGATTAGTGAAATTATTTTGCAACAAACAAGGGTGTCACAAGGTTTAAATTATTACAACTCGTTTATAAAAAGCTATCCAAACATAAAGCTTTTAGCAAGAGCTAAGGAGCAAGATGTTCTTAACAAATGGCGAGGATTAGGTTATTATTCTAGAGCTCGAAACCTTCATTACACTTCAAAATTTATTGCAAATGAATATGGTGGAGTTTTTCCTACAGAATATGAACAGATAATTAAATTAAAAGGAATAGGTAGGTACACGGCAGCAGCAGTAGCTTCTTTTTCATTTAACCAGCCGTATGCGGTTCTAGATGGAAATGTTTATAGAGTTTTAAGTAGATTGTTTGATATAAGTATTTCAATAAATACAACTGATGGCCAGAAATATTTTTCAGAGCTGGCGCAGAAATTAATGGACTATAACAATCCGGCAAAATATAATCAAGCAATAATGGAATTTGGCGCTTTGCATTGCACATATAGAAAGCCGAGTTGCGAGGACTGTGTTTTTGAAGAGATTTGTTTGTCTAATTTAAGAGGAACGGTTTTGGAAAGACCTCAAAAGATAAAAAAAATAAAAACAAGAAAAAGATTCTTTGTTTATTTTCTTGAAATCTCAAGAGATAAGCAAAAAATAGTGATCCAGAAAAGGTCTGATAAGGATATTTGGGCATCATTATATGAGGTCCCACAGGTGGAGTTTTTGTCAGAAGATTTGTTTAATAAAGAAATTGATCGGCATCTATTAAAAGACAGAAAAGTTTCCTCAGTCATTAAACATGTCTTAAGCCATCAAAAAATATTTGCTGTTTTTGTGCATATTGAAAAATGTTTTGAAGGAGATGTTGAGGGCCAGTTTCAGGTTAATTATAATGAATTAACAAAATATCCCATGCCTAGACTTATCGATGCATATCTTGAAAATTACTTTTGATTATTTCCAATAACAAATAGGTTGATTACTTTTGCATTCAAATGAGGTGTTTTAAATGAATGATAAAAAGCCAATAAAAGTAGGGATAACCATTGGAGATATTAATGGGGTATCTGTGGAGGTAATCATAAAATCGCTTAGTGATAGTCGCATTTTAGAGAGTTTTACTCCAATAATATATGGGCTTAAAGAGGTTGTTAAGTACAATGTACAGCTGCTCAATGACATTGATTTTACTTACCATCAAATACCGTCAGCGGATAAAGCCATATCTAAAAAAGTGAATTTAATCAATATACAAGAAAATGGAGTAGAAGTCGAATTAGGTCAAATCACCAAAAATGCAGGTGAATTAGCAGTCCTGTCTTTGGAAAAAGCAACTTCAGACTTGTCTCAATCAAAAATTGATGTATTGGTTACGGCTCCTTTTTGCAAGGAGGCAGTTCAAAAAACTGGGTTTAACTTTCCGGGCCATACAGAGTTTTTAGCAGATTTATCAGGAGAGAAAGATGCTTTGATGATATTGATATCGCCCAAATTGAAAGTTGCCCTAGTAACGGTGCATATTCCAATAAAGGATTTGACAAATATTTTAACAAAAGAATTAATCATTAAAAAAATACAGGACTTTAACTCTTCTTTGATAAAAGATTTTGGAGTGGTAAGACCTAAAATTGCTGTATTAGGATTAAACCCTCATGCAGGAGAAAATGGAAAAATAGGACAGGAAGAAAAGGAAATTATTATTCCAGCAATCAATAAAATGAAATCAGAAGGAGTTTTGGTTTTTGGTCCATATCCATCCGATGGTTTTTTTGGATCTAATAATATATCTGGTTTTGATGGTGTTTTGGCAATGTATCATGACCAAGGGCTTGGGCCATTTAAAGCTTTGTGTTTTGATGATGGGGTTAATTATACAGCGGGATTACCCATTATTAGAACATCTCCAGACCATGGAACTGCTTTTGATATTGCGGGTAAAAATGAAGCTTCAGCTCAATCAATGAGGAGCGCTATTTTTGCTGCTGTAGACATATATAAATGTCGCAAATGGGTCAAAGAAATAAATAAAAACCCTCTTAAATCTGAGCAGAAAAAAGAAGAAAAAAAAGAAAAGGTAAAGAATTAATTGTTAATCATTTGAATTTAATATAGTTCTTTCAAGCTTTTTTTATAAATTTGCCAACTATTTTCTAAAGAAATTGAATTATGAAAAAGAAGAAAAAATTCTTAATTCCTTTTTCTGGGTTGAAATTAGGAACACATCATTTTACTTTTGAAGTAAATGATACGTTCTTTGAAAAAAGAGATTATTCCATCCTTAAGCAAGGGAAAGTGAATGTTGAAGTTGTTTTTGAGAAAAAAGAAACGATGATGATTCTTAACTTTTCATTACAAGGTGAAGTTGTTTTGTCATGCAATAGATGTAATGATGATTTAAGTTTAGCAATAAGTAATAAATTTAAATTGATATACACTTTTGGCAATGAAGACATGTCTAACGATGTTGTCATTGTTCTTCACCCCGACACACATGAAATAGACATTGAACAACAGCTCTATGAATTCATTACAATTTCGATTCCTTCAAGAGTTATTCATGAAGAAAATGAATGCAACCAGGAAATGCTTGAAACGTTGAATAAGTATCTTTTATTAAAAGAAAATAAAGAAAATAAAGAAAATAATACGGATAATGTTGACCCGAGATGGTCTGCATTAAAAGGTTTAAATTAAAATTAAAATTATGGCACATCCAAAACGCAAAATCTCTAAAACAAGAAGAGATAAAAGACGTACACACGTTAAGGCAGAAGCGAAAAACATTGCAACTTGTCCTACAACAGGCCAGCCTCATTTATTTCACCATGCGCATTGGCATGAGGGGAAACTCTATTATAAAGGCAAAGTGGTTGCTGAAAAAGAAATAGCACTATAGTTTGTTGTCACAAATTCCGCAGATGAAAATCGGAATTGATATTTATGGCGGGGATTTTGCTCCAGATGCAAATATTCAAGGAGCCATATTGGCGTGTAAGGAATTACATGAAGATGCTACTCTTGTCTTAATTGGAGATAAAAAACAGATAAGTTCTGCCATAAGTTCAAACAGCATTGATGGTGTGTCCATTGAAATAATTCATGCTGATGAAAACATCACCATGCATGATCATCCAACAACAGTAATTAGACAAAAAACAAATAGTTCTATTTCTATTGGTTTATCTCTTTTATCTAAAGGAGAAATAGACGTTTTTGCAAGCACAGGGAATACAGGAGCAATGCTAGTTGGTTCAATCTACATATTAAATTCTTCTCCCGGTGTTATTAGGCCTTGTATTACATCAACTCTACCAACCCTGGATGATGGGAAAACAGTTCTTTTAGACGTGGGTTCAAATGCTGATTGTAAGCCAGATGTTCTTTATCAATTTGGGGTATTGGGCTCTGTTTATTCAGAGTTTGTTTATGGTGTAAAGAACCCTAGAGTGGGACTGTTGAATATAGGGGAAGAGCCTACAAAAGGAAATGCCGTTTCAATCGAGGCGCATAAATTATTATCCGATTCTAATGAAATTAATTTTGTTGGAAATATTGAGAGTCGTGATTTGTTTACAAATAAAGCAGATGTTATTGTTTGTGATGGTTTTACAGGTAATATTGTTTTGAAAGAAGCAGAGGGAATTTATTATCTTATGAAAAAAAGAGGTATTGTGGACTCATATTTTAGTAAATTTAACTACGAAAATTATGGAGGGACTCCGGTTCTTGGTGTAAAAGGAAACGTGATTATAGGCCATGGGTTTTCAAACGCTAAAGCAGTAAAAAATATGATTGTTCATTCTTATGAGGTGGCCAAATCAAAATTGTCTAACAGGATTAATGAAGCATTTAAATAATAGATGAAAAGAATTAACGCAGCAATAACTGGAGTTGAGGGGTATTTACCTCAAAAAGTAGTGACAAACCATGATCTAGCGAAGATTGTTGACACTTCCGATGAGTGGATAACATCAAGAACAGGGGTTAAGGAGAGAAGATTGATGGAGAATGGAGCTACCTCTGATATGGCTGCAGAAGCTGTAAGAGGCTTGCTGAAGAAAACCAACACAGATCCTTCAGAGATTGACGTGGTTATTGTAGGTACTGTTACCCCCGATTATCCTTTTCCGAGCACAGCAAATGTTCTATGTGATAAAACTGGAATTTCAAATGCTTGGAGTTTTGACATCAATGCTGCGTGTTCTGGTTTTATATATGCAATATCTACTGGGGCTCAATTTATAGAGTCGGGTAGATACAAAAAAATTATTGTTGTAGGAGCTGACAAAATGAGCTCAATTATTGATTATGAAGACAGAACTACTTGTGTTATTTTTGGTGATGGGGGTGGTGCTGTTATGTTAGAGCCGACTGAAGACGGAACAGGGGTTCAGGATTTTATTTTACATAGTGATGGATCTGGCAGAGAGTTTTTAATTCAGCCAGGCGGTGGTTCAGCCAATCCTCCATCCATTGAAACTGTTCAAAAAAGAATGCATTATGTGAAGCAAGAAGGGAAGCAAGTTTTTAAGTTTGCGGTTACCAATATGGCGGATGTTTCTGCGGCTATAATGGAAAAAAATAATTTAAGTAGCGAAGATGTGGATTGGTTGGTCCCTCATCAAGCAAATCTTCGTATTATTGATGCCACAGCTAATAGAATGGGGCTTTCTAAAGAAAAGGTAATGATCAACATTCAGAAATACGGAAATACTACAGCAGGAACACTTCCATTATGTTTATGGGATTATGAAAAACAATTAAAAAAAGGAGACAATATCATTTTATCTGCATTTGGTGGAGGCTTTACTTGGGGTGCTGTTTATTTAAAATGGGCCTATAATAGTTAGAAAAAAGTATTTTTACATTAATTAAATTAAATATTATGAACTTAAATGAAATTCAAGACCTAATAAAACTCGTTTCAAAAATGAACATTTCTGAAGTTGAATTAGAGAAAAAAGATTTTAAGATTACAATTAAATCTGCTTGTTCAAAAACAAAAGGAACTGAGCAGCAAATAATAGTTCAAGCTCCAGCGGCAATACCCGCAGCTCCGGTTGCACCAGTTGCTCCGGCAGCCGCCCCAGTAGCTGCACAACCAGAAGAGAACTCTAATTTAATAGAAGTTAAGTCTCCAATGATTGGGACTTTTTATAGATCTTCTTCACCAGATAAAGATCCTTTTGTAGAAGTTGGCGCTACGATTAAAAATGGTGATCCGATTTGTATTATTGAAGCAATGAAACTGTTTAATGAAATCGAAGCAGAAGTTTCGGGTAAAGTTGTAAAAGTTCTTGTTGATGATGCAACTCCTGTTGAGTATGATCAACCATTGTTCTTAGTAGAGCCTGCGTAAATTAATTATAAAGATCATTCGATTATGTTCAAAAAGATTTTAATTGCAAATAGAGGAGAAATTGCATTAAGAGTTATTCGAACCTGTAAAGAAATGGGCATCAAGTCAGTTGTTGTTTATTCCACAGCGGATAAAGATAGTCTACCGGTTCGATTTGCTGATGAGGCTGTTTGCATAGGGCCAGCACTTAGCTCAGAGTCCTATTTGTCTATTCCAAATATTATTGCTGCAGCAGAAATCACAAATTCTGATGCAATTCATCCTGGTTATGGTTTTCTGTCTGAAAACGAAAAGTTTTCTAAAGTATGCCAGGAACACAGCATTAAATTTATTGGAGCAACTCCTGAACAAATTGCCGGAATGGGAGACAAGGCAACAGCTAAAACAACCATGGAAAAGGCTGGGGTTCCTTGTATTCCGGGTTCAAAGGGCCTTTTGAAAAGTGTTCCAGATGCAAAGAAAACAGCCAAAAAAATCAAATACCCAGTTATATTAAAGGCTACTGCGGGTGGTGGTGGAAAAGGAATGCGGGTGGTTTGGAAAGAATCTGAATTGCAGGCTGCTTGGAACTCTGCTAGACAAGAATCTGCTGCTGCATTTGGCAATGATGGCTTATATATGGAGAAATTTATTGAAGAGCCAAGGCATATTGAAATTCAGGTTGCTGGAGATAAATTTGGTAACGTATGTCATATGTCTGAAAGAGATTGTTCTATTCAAAGAAGGCATCAGAAATTAGTAGAAGAAACTCCATCGCCATATATGACTGATAAGCTTCGTGAAGCAATGGGAGAGGCGGCAATAAAAGCGGCTAAAGCAGTTAAATATGAGGGAGTAGGAACTGTGGAATTTTTGGTAGATAAGAATAGGGCATTTTATTTTATGGAAATGAATACCAGAATTCAGGTGGAGCACACTATAACAGAAGAGGTGATTAGTTTTGACTTGATAAAGGAACAAATTAAACTTGCTGCAGGAGAAAAAATAAGCGGGGAAAATTATTACCCTTTAATGCATGCAATACAATGTAGAATTAATGCAGAAGATCCAGATGCAGGTTTCAGGCCTTCACCTGGAAAAATCACTAATTATCATTGTCCTGGAGGCCATGGAATTCGAATAGATGCACATGTTTATAGTGGATACATGATTCCTCCTAACTATGATTCTATGATTTCTAAGTTAATTGTTGTTGCTCAAACCCGTGGCGAAGCTATTATGAAGATGAAAAGAGCACTTGACGAATACGTTATAGAAGGAATTAAAACAACAATTCCTTTTCATCAGAAATTAATGGATGATAAAAGTTTTCAAAAGGGAGATTTTACCACAAAATTTATGGAAACATTTGATTATTAATTATAAAAAGTCAAATTAGCTCTTGCCATTCTTTTTAATAATGGATTTGGACGATACCGATCTTCTCCATATTCTTCAAAAAGGATGTTCAGTCGATCAAGAACATTGTCTAATCCAATTTCATCAGCCCATTTGAGTAAGCCCTTTGGATAATTTACACCTTTTGTCATTGCTAAATCCACATCTTCAACATTTGCTATTTGCATGAACACAGCATCGATAGCTTCATTAATTAAAAGAACTAATATTCTTTCAAAGATTGCTTTGCCTAATTTAGGGTCTTTATTTGGTGAACTGTTATTGGATTCCTCATTATAATTATAATATCCACGTCCAGTTTTTCTGCCTAGATAGCCAGCTTCAGAATGACGGCGTTGAGTGAAACTAGGCTTAAAACGAGGGTCATAGTAAAAGGCTTCAAAAACACTACAGGTAACCGCATAATTAACATCATTTCCAATATAATCCATTAATGTGAATGGGCCCATTTTAAATCCACCAATAGCAGTCATTGCCCAATCGATAGTTGCAAAATCACCTACTCCTTCTTCATAAATACGAAGTGCTTCACCGTAAAAGGGGCGAGCAACTCTATTTACAATAAAGCCTGGAGTGTCTTTGCATAAAACCCCTGTCTTACTCCATGATTTCATTAGACTTTTACAAATTTCAATTACATCGGTATCGGTTTGAACCGCTGGAATGATTTCTACTAAAGGCATTAGTGGAGCGGGATTGAAAAAATGCAATCCAATTATTCTATTTGATTTCTTCAAGCATGATCCAAGTGATGCAATAGACAATGAAGAGGTGTTGCTTGAAATAATGCAGTTCTCACTTACAATTTCTTCTATTTTCTTTAATAAAGAATGCTTAATTTTTAAATCCTCAATGATTGCTTCAATAACTAAACCTGCATCTTTAATAGATTCGAGCTTGTTGGTATATGAGATGTTAGTGATGATTTCATCTGCTTTTTGTTGTGAAATTTTCTCTTTTTCAACAATTCTGTTTAAAACCTTTAATAATTTCTCTTTTGATTTGTCCAGGATTTTATTGTTGGTGTCAACAAGAATAACTGAATGGCCGTTTTGAGCAGCCACTTGAGCAATTCCACTACCCATTGTCCCTGCGCCAATAACTGCGATAACATTTTTGCTATTAGTCATTTTATTTTCCTTTAAATGTTGCTTTTCTTTTTTCCTTAAAAGCATTTACACCTTCTTTAAAATCTTCTGTTCCTCCAGCTTCCGTTTGAAGTTCTTCTTCTAAATTAAGTTGAGTGTTTAAATCATTAGTTAAGCTTTGATTTAAAGCTCTTTTGGTTAAGCCGATTCCTTTTGTAGGCATCTTAGCAATTTTGCTGGAATAGGCTTCAATGAATGAATCAAACTCTTCATCTTCGATGGCTTTGTATATCATATTCATTTGTTCTGCTTCCTTAGCAGAGATTTTGTCTCCATTTATCATTAAAGCAGTTGCTTTTTGTATACCGATTAATCTAGGAAGAAAATAAGTGCCGCCTGAATCTGGTATAAGGCCTATTTTACTAAATGCTTGAATAAAACTTGCGCTATGTTTAGCAATAACGATATCACATGCCAATGCTATATTGGCTCCTGCTCCAGCAGCAACACCATTAACAGCTGCTATAATTGGTTTTTCGATATTTCTTATTTTACGAATTATGGGGTTGTAATGATCTTTAACAATGCTGTTCATGTCGGGTCCATTTGGGTCAGTAGCTTCGACTAAATCCTGTCCAGCGCAAAAAGCCTTTCCTTTTCCTTGAATTACAATAGCTCGAACTGTCTCGTCATTTTCACATTTATCTAATTCCTTTTGAAGAGAAAGAGCCATTTGCTTATTAAAAGAATTAAAAACAGATGGACGATTAAGGACAAGTGTGCAGACACCTTCATTATTTGTTTTTTCAATTTCCATAATTACCGTTCATTAAAATGATGAAAATGTTCATCATGATGTTTGCATAAGCCCTGAATAACATGAAAAGTATTGTGGGCAGATTGTAGTTTTTTCCATATTACTTTGTCAGATTCTTTGTTTAGACAAAGCTCATGAATTTCCAAGCTTTGTTTTTCTAATTTAACTAGAGCTTTAATTGTTTTATCATCTGTAAACTCAATTGGTATATTAGAGTTTCTTAAGTAGATGGAATTAAGCATAAGGTCTTTGCTGAGAGATCGAATGGCATTTAGATCACCGTCTTCTCCTGCATGAAATGTGTGAGACATTATGTCTTTGTAGACTTTTAATTCAGGCCAGTTGTCTACTTTTAGGTTTTCAAATAACTGCGATTCAATTGCTTGAATAAATTTATTAGAAATAATTTCCCAATCGATTAAACTCCATATCGCATTAAAATAATCTTCTTTATTGTTTTTATATTTAATGTAATATGCATGCTCCCAATTGTCAATTCCAATAATAGGGACTCCTCGTTCTGAAACAACATCCATAATTGGGTTGTCTTCATTTGATGTGCTTGTTACCAATAGCTTTCCTTTGGGGCTGACAATTAACCATATCCATCCAGTTCCTATTTGATTTAAAAGAGCACTCTTCATTTCTTTTTCTAATCCTTCAAAATTAGAAAAGCTTTGATTTATAACTTTTTGAAATTGGGGGTCTATTTCTTTTGATGCGTTAGGGTTTAAAATATCCCAAAATAAAGAATGATTATAATGTCCGCCGGCATTATATCTAATATCCACATTCTTAAAAAAACTGATATTTAAAAGTATAGAATTCAGACTTTCGTTTTCTTTTATTGTTCCGTGCAAGGACTTGTTTAGTTTATTGACATAAGACTGATGATGTTCTAAATGATGTATTTTCATCGTGTGAGAATCAATAAAGTCATTGTATTTTGAATATCCATTGTTTAATTCAGGAAGCTTATGAGTTTGCGAGGCAAAAGAAAAGCTAATAGCTAGTAGTGCTAGTAAAGAAATTAATTTAATGTTAACTGATTTCATTTGCAAAAGTTCTATGAAACATAAATTCGGGACAAAAGTAGGAATATTCCCTATATTATAATCAATGTTCGCTCAAAGACTTAAAATATTCATCACCTGTTTTTAAATATTCGACAGAACAACACCTTTAATCATTTAAACCCAAAGAATATTCATTTGAGACTTCTTGACAAGATCATTTACATATCTTCATGGTAGGAAATAAGGAGAGTAAACAAGTTAGCTTCTTCCTTGGATTTTTGGTCTCGCTTCGAATGAGAGGCATTAGTTTATAGTTTGATAAGAGTTTAAGTAAATAAAAAGAGATCAACTAAGTTAGAGGCAACTTGTTCCTTAAGAATTCTGGTAAAATTCTACAAGGCATACAATCTTTATTTCGGTTTTTGGTTTTTTGGTTTTAAGTAAGGGCTGTTTTATACAGCCCTTCTTATTTTAAAGATGATTGGACGACTTGGACTAGCATCATTTTCAAATGCAGAAACCTGAAGATTTAAAATATAAGAACCATCTTCCACATCATTAGGAATGTATGCCAATTCGGTTATTGTTCTATCCATAATGGGCTTTTGAGGAACATTCCAGAATTGATGATGAAATGCAAGCCTTCCATTATCATTTTCTTTATCCACAGAAGGTAAATCAATAATTAGGTGCTTAATAGAGTGCTTGTTTAGTAATGGAATAATATCTGTGCTTAGATAACAAGGGTTTGTTCCAGAATAATCCAGATTTAATTTTTCATCTGTATTTGGAAGAGTTCTAATAATTATTGCCTCATGGCCATCAATGATGTTTTTATATTCATTAAAATGGCTAATGTCGATAACAGAATCTCGTTGTCTAGAATTGTTGTTTTCAACACGAGGCTTTATCGTTATTAATAATGCTTTACAAAAAAAAGAAGGCTTTTGTTGGTTAATTGAAGAGACTTCTTTGGTGATATGTCCACAACATTCTGTATGTGTACAGTGGCTATGCGGATTGAAATATAAATCTCTGAAATTTACATTTCCACCATCTTGAACCGATCCAATAAAACCTCCAGATTCAACAATTTTATATGATGCTTGTTGAAGGTGCCAGGCCGTAATACTTCCTTTAGGATTAACTGGAATAGAAAGGTCTATTGCTTTTGAAGTTTCAATAAATATATTATCTGAAAGATGAAGTTTCATGTGAATGGAATCAGTTTTTAATTAACTCTTTTGTGTATGTTCTTTTATTGGTTACAATTTTTACAACATATGTTCCAGAGTTAAATTCACTAATATTGATGTTTGATTCTGCGAAAAATTGGGTGGAATTCATTTCTTCAGAAAGCAATTCCTTGCCCATTAAGTCATAAATATATAGGTGAGCATCATTATAAATCGAACCGCTTACTTCGATTGTTGAAAATCCATTTGTTGGGTTTGGAAAAATAGCAATTTCATGTTCCAATTCTTCTTCTTTTACATCTAATGCAAATCCAACAGAGAAATTATATCGGTGATAATTCCCGAAATCTCCAGGAAAAAACTCTATGTATCCACCACCAACTAGTCGAACACGCATTGTTCCCGCTGTTTCTCCTTCTACTTGAGCAGAATACCAAAAAGAAAGTCCATCATTATCTGAATCTGTGATAATAATACTATAGCAACCAGGAGCCAAATCAAAAGTGTCTTTATATTGAGTAGAGTTATCTAGTTGTGTTCTTTCAAAAACAATATTGCCTGATTCATCGATTAATCGATATTCATTTTCATTTGCTTTATTATTTGTAGTTAACCAAACATAGAACGGGCCATTGATAACTTCAGGGGCTTCAAACATGGTTTGTTTCACACTGTTGTCAGGGTATTCATCATCTCCAAATGTTCCATTCACATTATATACCTGAGCAGTGAATTTTAAATCTCCATTTAAATCATGCCACCAGTTTTGGTCATTTACAGGGATTTCCACCACTATTTCTTCAAGAAAAGCAAGGTTTCCTGTCCATTCATACTCTAAAAAGTTACCATATGTAATCCAGCATCTTATTTTGCATGAAACAAGGTTTTGTTCTCCAGTATTTCGAAGAAGAACTCTAGGGTTAGAACAAGTGGGATTCCATTTGCTGTAATATTCCCAATTATTAGGATTTAAGACATCAACTATAGCGGCATCATTTTGAAAATTTGCAGAAGAATAGGAGATTAAATCAAATGCTCCTATATAGTTTCCACTTCCTTGTCCTGGATCACTTGTGGGAACATCATTTATTGCATAGTCAAGACTAACAGTGTCTCCAGAATTAACATACGGCGTTAGTTCAAATTCGTATTCCTTTACTTTATCTCCAGGACACCAGCCCTCTCTAGCATAAGGCCATGTTCCACCCTGACTGATATTTGGATTGTCTCCACACTCTGTTGGCTGCCAGATATTCCAATTAAATCTTGAGACACCATCGACTTTGATTTGATGATTATTGGAAACCCATTCACAACAATTGTTATTTCCTTGGTGTCCATGACCGGTCATGCGTGTTTTTATTTTAAATGTGTTAGATGTGTCGCTTAGCTTGATGTTTTTAGCGCTTAAATCAACATCATTGGCCATGTTGTTAAATGAATAGCTTCTGAAGTCATCCCAAATAGCTTCTCTTTTATGAATGTCCCTAGGTGGAATCCCTTCAATAAATGCAAATTTAAGATCAAGAAGTTCCTGAGTATTATGTGCTCTAAGGTCAACAGTGTCTTTAAGATAATGCTGGTAGTCCGTAACATCATATATCCAAGAAAACCCGTTAGGACCTAAATCAAATTGAATCCCATAAGGAGTAATATATCTTGCAATTTCAATATCTTCAATAATTTCGTAGGGGGTGTTGTAGTGGGTGATTTGACTATTATAAAGATTATAGGTGGGGGTAAATGAAACAGAATTAATCACCTGTCCTGATGAATCATACGTGTTTTCAGCTCCTTGTTCATAACCTCTCCAGCTATTAACAATTTCAAAATGATAATTCACCGTTTGTTGTTCAAATACAATTGTTGGCTCTTTTAATAATGGCATAAAAATGGTATCTACACCAATGAGGTTTGTGGCTCCTCCATAACCAAAACCTATTTTAGGTCTTTTTGAAGGATTGTATATTCCCGCAACAGGTAACTCATCGAATTTAATCATTCCATAATCTGAAGGCATTATTTTAAAGTCATTACTTGACCTGTCTACCGCATATGGAACATCATCAAAATCATAATAACTTATCAGATTATTCCAATTTGGATGACTCGAGTTTATTTGATTTTTATAATAAGCGGAGATAGTACTTTGACTGATGGCTGAATTGTATATTCGAAGTTCATCAATTTTCCCTTTCCAATGATTTCCAATATTTTTATTTGCTCCTATAACCAATCGGTGAAGGTAACCGACATTTAAATTTTTTCCTGTTCCTGAAAGCCATAAAGTGCCGTTTTTATAGATAAACATTTCTCCTGTGCTTTGTTTTTTAACAAATGCCCAATGATTCCAGGTGTTATCAATTTCAGAAGCAGAAGCAGCGGTATAGATTCTATCATATGAGGATCCTTCCCCTGCATCAAAATAAAAATTATTATTATTCCATGGCCAATGAATATTAATGATTCGATTATTAAGAGTGTCATAACCTTCCAATATGCTGGTATTGTTTCCACTATTCCCCATGCCTTTTGCCCAGAATTCAATTGTTATTTCGTCTTGAAATGAAGTGTCTGATAATTCCAATAAAACATGGTTGTTTCCATCAAAATTAAGATGTCCGTTTTTTCCTACAAAAGATAATGTGTTATCTGCCGAAATATCTTCATTGTTAAATAAGATAGAGTTTGCAACTGGATTTTCGTTTTCAAAGTAATATTCAATAATTAGGTTGTCTGTGCCATTCCATGTAAATGGAGTGTGAAAAAGGAATTCATTTGCTCCGTCAATGAGAGGAGCCGACCCAGCAGAGACTGAAGCAGAATGGTTATAAACTTCTATAAATCCGTTTTGATGAAAATCAGTAATTAGACTGTCTGTTGTGCTTTTAATAGAAATAGATGGGTGCATTAGCTCTCCATTTGTTCCAATGGAGTCAATGTATAATGTGATTGAGCTAAGATGACCAGATGATATGTTTGCATTAGTTAATTCAGTTGCAGAAATTAACATTTGAAATCTTCCGGCTTTTTTTTCCGTATTAAAAGGATATTTTCCTATAGATGTTTGGTTGTTTATTTCTTCCGTGTTTGATGTTGCACCTCCTGTCTTCTTCTCTTCTCTATAATAATAATCATAGTAATTTAATGGAAGTGGAGAAATAGATATTGTGTCTGGGGTATTCCAATTTGAGGAATACCTCTTATCGTCCACTTGAACCGAGTCGAATAAACCAGTATGATTATATACTCGTGTATAGGTTAGATAATCCCATTCTCCACAATTGAACTGGTCCCAAGTGGTAAGCGGACTACATTTTAATTTATAATACATGAGTACTTTTTCAAATCTTTTTGTGTTTAAATCTTGTGGAAAAACAAAATTGGCTCTTCGTGTCGTGATAGAGTCGAATGTAAAGGTCTGAACCCAAGTAGTATCTTGTGCTGAAAGTATATTTACAAAAAAGATTGAGAGTAGGAAAAATTTAAATTTCATAAGCTTTGAATTTTAGCAAATTTAATGGATAATTCTAATTTATCTATTTCTTCTACCTTTACATTTGAAATATGGCGTTTTCTGTTTTAAAATCTTTGCATTTAATTTTTATGGTAAGCTGGTTTGCCGGTTTGTTTTATATGGTTAGGTTGTTTATTTATTCTGTGGAAGCTAAACAAGAAAAAGAACCAAAAAAATCCATTTTATATACACAATACCTTTTGATGCAAAAAAGACTTTGGTGGATTATAACGACACCTTCAATGTTAATAACTGTTATTTGTGGAAGTTTGATGATTTCTCAAAACCCGGTTTATTATATGAAAGCTCCTTGGATGCATATAAAGCTGTCTTTTATTTTTTGTTTAATTGTTTATCATTTTGTTTGTCAGAGAATATATTTCAACCTCCATAAAGGGAAAAAAACATGGACATCTATGCAGCTTAGAATTTGGAATGAAGTAGCAACATTGTTACTGGTTTCCATTGTATTTGTTGTAGTCTTAAAAGACTCTTTTTCATGGATAAAAGGGGTTGTTGGTTTTATTGCTGTTGCAATAGTTCTTTTTGCAGGAATTAAACTATATAAAAAATATAGATCCTAGTTTAAAGACTGTTCTTGGTAACCCAACAACGATACCCCACAATTAATTTTTGAAATTTACTTAATTTATAAAGGTCCTTTCTAATCATCGAGGGGAAAATTAGTTTATTTGTTTTGGCTAGAAAGATGAAAAAGACTCTTCTGTTCATTTTTTGATGAATTTTATTTAAATTTAAGTCAATTTTATTTAAATCTATTTATTATGAGACATGAATTTCAATTAGTTTTTTCTTTTTTATTAATCACTTTTTTTACTTTTTCTCAATCCAACACACTTGTTATCTTTTCAGAAGACCCAACACCTTTTTTTGTAGTAGTCGATGGGGTTAAAAAAAATGAACAAGGATCAACTAGAGTTTCTATTCCTGGAATAGAACAATCTAATAGCAGCGTTAAAGTATTTTTTGAAGATGAAGGAATTGAACCAATATCTAAAAACATATGGTGGGAAGAGGCTTATAACGATGAGGTTAGTTATCGAATTGTCAGCACAAAAAGAGGCTATAAGTTACGATTTTTTAGCATCAAAAAACGCCCTGCAGCTCCTGTAACAACTTCAACCCCTCCATCAACTCAAAGTGTGCAGTCTACAACTACTGTCACCGAAACAACTACAGTAAATCGAACAAACAACAATAACAATAGCAACAGCAATGGAGCTAGCTTAAATATGAGTATTAATGTCAATGAATCTTCCGATCAATCTTCAGAGAGTTCTGAAAATGTTAACTTCAGCATGAATGTAAATGTTAACGAAACAGAAGGAAAATCAAACGCATCAAATTCCGCAAATGCAAATATCAATATGAATGTGAATGTGAACGAAACAGAAGAATATGAAGAGGTGACAACAACAACAACAACGACAACGACCAATGAAAAATCTTCGGGATGCAATCAGCCTGAAAGAGATATATACAACATAATGAGTGCAATTAAAAATGAAGATTTTGACGATGAAAAAATGCTAGTTGCCAAACAGGCTACAGCAAATTCCTGCTTAAGCGTTGATCAGATTAAACAAATAATGGCTCAATTTAACTTTGATAAAGAAAAACTTGACTTTGCTAAATATGGCTATCAGAGATGTTTTAATCCAGACGATTACTACCAGCTAAATTCTGCATTTGATTTTGGTTCTGAAAAAGAAGAACTTGATCGATATATAAAGTCTCAGAAAGGACAATAATTTCTATTTGTTTTAAGTACGATGCCTTGTTGTAGATTAATTCATGATTTATAAGCGCTTTTTTTTACTCATTTTTGTTTAATTATAATGACCTTGTAGCCAATGCGTTATGATTTATTTTAAATATTTACCTAAGAAAATTAGGTAAATATTTGGAAATACATAATATTCTTATGTATATTTGTCTTATGTATTCATCAGAATTAATAAAAGGAACGTTAAAAACTATTATTTTAAACCTACTCAAAGAGCAAGGAAAAATGTATGGTTATGAAATTGTTCAAAAGGTAAAAGACCTGACAGATGCAAAAATTCAACTTACAGAAGGCGCTTTATATCCAACCTTGCATTCACTTCAAAAAAATGGTGAACTGGATATTGAAAAGCAGTATATGGGAAAGAGAGTGCGGAAGTACTACACACTCACTGAGCAAGGTCTTAATACTGCCGAGAAAAAAGTAAGTGAGTTTGCAGAATTCATCGAAACGATGAAGTTTTTGTTGGACTTAGAACCGAAAATGAATAATGGCTGAAATAACGGACGATCAGATTGATTATATCATTTCTGATTTTGCTAAACGTGGGATTGTTCTTGAAGATCTACGAGACAATCTTTTAGATCACATGTGCTGCATTATTGAAAATGAAATGAACCAGAACGATGATTTTTATCGATTCTATGATACTGTATTGCCTCGATTTTTTAAGAAAAACTTGAGTGAAATACAAACAGAAACCGAAAATTTATTAAAATTTAAAAACTTTTATACCATGAAAAAAACAATGAATATTACAGGCATAATGACAGTAATACTATTATTATCAGGTGCTATTTTGAAAACTCTGCATTTACCAGGTGCAGGAATTACATTAGTCTCAGGAGGATCTTTGTTTAGTTTAATTTTTCTCCCTCTTTTAATGGCGATTAAGTTTAAAGATGACAATAACTTAAAAGATAAAATTGTCTTTTCTTTTGGCTTATTCTTAGGCATGATTTTATCAGCAGGATTTATCTTTAAAATGATGCATTGGCCATATGCAAATATGTTAATGCTTTGGGGTACGGTTGTGTTTACCTTCTGTTATGTTCCGATTTACTTTATTACCCGCATTAAAAGAGCTGAATTAAAATTTAATACTATTGTCAATTCTGTGCTTATGTTTGCTTGTGGAGGAATATTATTTGGAATGATAAATTTGAGAAATTCACACCTCTATGATCAAGCAGTATCAAAAAATCATCAATCCATAAATGATAACACCAATAAAGTAATTAAGTCAAATCATTATTTATATGACTTGGATAAATCAAGTTCATATAAAAATCTTCATTTAATAACAGATTCGATTATTAAGCAAACAGATAAAGCAATATCCATAATAAATAATGAAGAAAATCAAGATCAGCTTAAAAAAGCACAAAATGATTTACATAGGATTTGTGAAAAATATAATCAGGAGGTCAAAATAATGAAAACTGATAATGTACAGTCAATAGATGTTGATTTATTAGAAAGAAAAGAAAATATTTTAAAGTTGTTGGGGCCTTCAGTGTCTCAGGACTTTTTATTAAGTATCAAACAACAAGTAGCGGTTAATGAAAATGCCTACTTAGTTCAGTTATTGTAGAAAGATAAGTAGTTGTTGTTTTTTATAAAGCCTTCTGTTTAACAGAGGGCTTTATAATTTATATTTATATTTATCATTAGCATAAAATGACATTAATTGCTTTTTAACAGTATATCTTTTTGTTTATTTTTTTTACTTGTCTATATTATACATTGGCTAATTCCCAATAAATATCGTTGGCTTCTTTTACTTTTTTTTAGCTATTTGTTTTATATAAGTTGGAATCCTGTATATATTTTAATAATTATTTTCTCCACATCTATAGATTATTTTGCCTGTCGATTTTTAACAGGTTCTCCCAAAAAAATAAAACGAAAATGGGGGCTTTTTATTAGTATTTTTTCCAATCTATCGTTATTATTTGTGTTTAAATATTATTCTTTTTTTCATGAAATATTTAACACTTTATTTATAACACAAAATACGGCTTATTCCTACCAAGTAGACGAATTTGTAATTCCCGTAGGAATTAGTTTTTATACTTTTCAAACTTTAAGCTATTCTATTGATGTCTATCGACAAACCACCAAAGTGGAGAAACATTTTGGGAGATTTGCTCTTTATGTTTCGTTTTTCCCACAATTAATTGCTGGCCCAATAGAAAGAGCAAATAATTTGATGCCTCAATTGTCAAAAAAGAAATGGATTTCTTTAAAAATGTTTAAAAGTGGTTTGATTTTCTTTTTTATGGGGCTTTTTCAAAAGATTGTTGTTGCTGATAATTGTGGCGACTTAGTGGATCTTTATTATGGAACATATGAAACACAAAACGGCGGAACACTATTATTTGCAACTTATTTATTTGCCATTCAGATTTATTGTGATTTTGCCGGATACTCAAACATGGCAATTGGTTTAGCCAAATTATTGGGAATTAATCTACAGGCAAACTTTAGATCTCCCTATTTCAGTGGTTCTTTCACAAAGTTTTGGCGTAGATGGCATATTTCTCTTTCTACTTGGATGCGCGATTATATCTATGTGCCTTTAGGTGGTAACAAAAGAGGAGTTATAAGAATGAGTATAAGTTTATTTTTAACATTTCTGTTTGCAGGTTTATGGCATGGCGCTGGATTTACGTTTGTTTTATGGGGCTTATTGAATTTTGTTTTCTTATGGATTGAAAAGCTTTTACTCACAAGAGTCATCCATGCTAAAAGTTTAATAGGAAGATTTATTTTTGGATTAATAGTTTTTAATGGAATTTGCTTGACATGGATATTTTTTCGATCACCAACTTTAGAACAATCATTTTATATTTTAGAACAGATTTTTTCACTTTCGTTTTATGATTTTTATTTTATTGCTGGAGAGAATAAGTTTTCTATGGCAATAATATCTTGTGTAATTCTTCTTTTTATTGAGGTACAATTTTTATTTAAATCTATTGACCAAATAAAAGAAAAATCATTATTTCAGAGATATTTAAATTATTTTATAATTATATTTTCAATTCTTCTCCTTGCAAACTCTCATGGAGAACCATTTATATATTTTCAATTTTAATGAAAGAAATATTAATCAAAATAGGGATTATATTAATTGTTGTTTTTTCTTTTGATAGAATTATAGCATTTTATTTGGATAAGCAATATGAAAAGAACACAAACATATATTGCCAAGGAGCACTTAATATCTATATAAATCAAATTAAATATGACACTCTTTTTATGGGTTCCTCAAGAATGGGCTGTCATATTGACCCAAGAAAATTATCCATTTCAAATTATAATTTATCAGAGCCTTCCATGCATATTTATTTTTTTGCTGGAGTTGTGGATATACTTGATGAGTATAAAAAATTGCCAAATAAAACGCTTGTTCTCCATATAGAACCATTTGCTCTTTTGGAAAGCGTTAAGAATCAATTCACAAAAGAAATTAATGAATTGCGTTACTATTATCATAAGTCTGCTTTTATAAAAACAGAGATTGATAAGCAAAACTACTTTGAATTTATAAAATATAAATCCTCTTTATACAAACATAATGGGCGAATATCCAAGTTGGTTTTTGGGCCATATCAAACAACAAATGTGAAAATTTCAAATAAAGGGTTTTATCCATTGAATAATCAAAATAATCCAGTTGTTTTAATAGATAGGCCTTCTTCAAATTTGAAAAATCAAAAGTGTAATTCATCTCTTTTTGAGCAATCTATTTTACATATTAATAAGATTGCTAAAAAAAACAACATAAACCTTATCTGTATCACATCACCTGTTAAAAACCCAAATAAAAATTATCCATTACTATCTAAAAAAATAGCGAAAATCCTTAAAAAACATTCTATTGCTTATATAGATTATTCGAAAAACATTCCCTTACAAAAGAGCTTGAAAAACTACTGGCATGATAAAATTCATCTTAATGAAAAGGGGGCTGAGCTATTTACAGAAATTGTACGCAATGATATAAAGAGTCTATAATTACAGATGCTTAATAAAAAAAACTAAGCAACCATAAAAATCTTTAAACGTCAAAGTATATACTTTACAACAAAGTTTGATATAAGGGTGTCATGAAAATTTCAGGCGCCCTTTATTTATTGTTAATAAGATGTTTTAAAGTGCCTTTCTACAGAACCATCTTCGTAGATTATCAGAACAGGGGTGTTTTCTTTTAAATTGGTGTCTCTTCCCATTAAATCAATTATCCGAAAGATTTTTTTATTCTCATTAAAAATGTTTTCGGTTGTTGTGCTTGTTAGAGGGCACGTTTTTCCATCAAGAAAGTCCCATATAATCTGAGGAGAATAAAAATCCATATTGATATTTCCAAGACCTCCAACCAGTGTTGTTATTCCCGGCCATTGATGTCCTCCTCCAATAATTTTAATTAATTCTAAAGACTTTCCTGAACAGTTGTTATAAGTATATTTCTCAGGAAATGAAAGGTCTAAAAGATTTGTGTTAGGCATGTTTACAAGTGATGGAACAGAATCACATGATAAAAACACCCTCCATTTATTGATGGTGGAATCAACTGAAACACCTGTGGTTGAAGATCCAAAATAACTAACAACTGGGTCTGTTGTGCCATGAATATGTAAGACTGATGTCAATGGATTTGGGTTTGTACAGTTGGCATATACGGTATCGCTCATATTTCCTGAAACTGAAGCAATACCAGCAAAACATAAACTAGATTCACATACTGTTTTATGACACATAAACCCCCCGGTAGAGAAACCACATAAATATCTTTTATAGGTGTCCGTATTGTAGTTGTTTTCAAAATAGGCAACCAAAGCTTCAATGAACTCAAGGTCTTCTGCCTGAGAAACACTTACATTCATGTTGGCATTCCAAGAGTTATTTATTCCATCAGGATAACAGACTATAAAGTTATTTGTTTCAGCGATTGTGTTAAACCCTGTAATATTCATTAAACCATTTCCAGTTTGAGTTAGCCCATGCAATACGATTAAAAGAGGGATTTGCTGGCTTTGATTCCAAGTGCTAGGCATGTAAAACACAAAGGATCTATTTACTCCTTGAACCACAATGCTATCTGTTGTTTGAGTAAACACATTTAAATAAATAAATAAACAAAAGAAAATCCCCCATGCTTTTGACATAAGGGAAAATAATAAAAAAACAGCAGTATGAAAAATTATTCAGGCACATCAAGAGTTTTATTTATTTCCGTAATCTCCATTTTCGCTTTCACTATTAGATCATAAAAAACAGATTCGCGTTCTTCAAATTTTTTATAATGATTTAGGCATTTCAGTTTTTCTTCTTTGGACCTTTTTTTTCCTAGATAAAAGAAATATCCTATAACAATAAGGCATGGTATCCAGATGCCATCAAGGTAATGAAAACGATAAATAATAAATGCATTCATTCCAATAATAAGCGCCATAAAAAAAGAAGAAGTGCTAATGTTTAAAACTAATCGGTCAAGTTGTTCGCTGTAACTATTATAGTCTGTATCATTCTTTTTTTCTATTTGGCCTTTATTGTAAAGTTCCTGTTTTACTTTTTCAGTGTTAATTTCTTCAATTTTATTTGAGAATAATTGCTGAATTTTTTCGAGCCTTTGTTTAATTATTTGATTATTCATTTTGTAGCTTTTAAAGACTAGGTGAAAAAATATTAAAACGGCTTATTCTATTCCGTATTTCTTTTTTAAAGCCTTGCACTTGAATTTATTTCCGTCACACCACAACAACTTTAGAGAAGAATTGTTGCTTAGGTCTAGTTTTTTTATCATGTTGTTGTTGCATTCTAGCCAAGTTAAAGCTTTGTTATTACTAAGGTCAAGCTTTTTTAATTTGTTTGATTCACATGCAAGTGTTTTTAATGCCAACATATTTGATGTAACAAGAGTGTTTAATTGATTATATCCACAGGATAAGGTTTTTAATAGGGGGTTTTTATTTAATAATAAACTATCAAGATTATTGTTGTTGCATACCAAGGTTTTTAGAGACGGGTTGTTGCTTAGGTCTATATTTTTCAGATGGTTGTTATTGCATTCAAGAGAGCTTATTTGAGGGCTTTTACTTAAGTCAAGATGTGAGAGTTGATTATTGTTACAGCTCAATATTTTAAGCTTATTCTTTTGACCAAGAATTAAAGTGTCTAATTTGTTTTCGTTACAGCTTAAATAATAGAGATTTTTATTTTTAGATAAGTTCAGAGTGCTTAATTCATTACGGTCACACCACAATTCTTTTAATTTCGTAAAATCTTCAATGCCATTTAGTGATTTTATAGATTCTCCAAGAATATATAATAATTCAATATTTTTAATGTCAGCGGTAATGATTTCACCATCAAGAATACTGTCATGTCCCAGCTCAATAAGTGCTTTTTCAAAATTTGTATCAGCAATAATTGTTGTCTGGCTAAGAATTGTATTTGTAAAAAAGAAGAAAACAAGAAGTAATCTCATTGATCTAAATTTATATACAAGATACAAGAAATAAAATTAAGCAATGGTAATTATTTTGAAATAATTTTCAGTATTGATAAACAATAGCATTGATGTTCATTCCAGCTCCAACAGATGCAAGTAAAATAATATCTCCTTCGTTTATTTCATGATTGTCGAGTTCTTTTTTAAGTATTAAATCAAAAAGAGTTGGAACTGTTGCTACAGAGCTATTTCCAAGTTTATGAATGCTCATTGGCATAATTCCTTTTGGTGCATTTTTATTGTAGAGCTTGTAAAACCTATTTATTATTGCTTCATCCATTTTTTCATTTGCCTGATGGATTAATACTTTTTTAATGCTTTCTATTTCCACCCCACTTTTGTCTACGGCTGCTTTCATTGCCAACGGCACATTGGTAAGAGCAAATTCATAGATTTTTCGCCCATGCATTTTGATATAGTTGGTACTTTGGGGTTCATTTGGATTATATGAATGCCCATAGAAAAGATGATATGCCTCTTCAGAGCAAAAGCTTTGTGCTGCCTGACTTATAATCCCTTTTGAAAGCGTATCATTTGCTTCAACGATGCATGCGCCAGCTCCATCAGAATAAATCATGGAATCCCTGTCAAAAGGATCAACAACTCTAGATAATGTTTCGGAGCCAACTACCAAACATTTTTTTGCGATTCCGGCTTTGATGTAGGCATCTGCCTGAATGACACCCTGCACCCATCCAGGGCAGCCAAAAACCACATCATAAGCAACACAGTTATTGTTTTTTATTTTTAGATTGTATTTTACTCTTGAGGCAATACTAGGAAGAAAATCACATTGTGTATATCCATCTCTTACATCACCAAAATTATGAGCTAAAATAATCTGATCTAGTTCTTCGGGATCAATATTGGCATCTTTAATTGCTTTTTGAGCTGCGATTGTTGCAATATCGCTATTTTTTAAATTGCTTTTGAGATATCTTCGTTCCTCAATACCTGTAATTGCCTTAAATTTTCTAATGATTATTTCATTTGAAGTGCTTATCTTTTCTTGATTTTCATCGTAGAATTCATGAGATAAGAAATCTTCATTTTTTTTAATTATCGACGGAATAAAACATCCGGTGCCTGTAATGATATTTTGCATGGTAAGCGGGCTTAATAAGATAAAGGTAATTAAAGTACTTAAATGTTTTTTTGAAAAGAATCTAATTTTTCTTTTCTTTCTGTTTTCTCTTTTGCATCTTCTTGCAAGTGCAGATTACATTTCTATTCCCCCCTCCTTCAGGCTCAAAAGGAGGAGCTAGTTTAATATTAAGATTTTTACAAAGGTCTATAAATGCTTGCTCTTTTTCTTTTGACAAACCAAAATATTGACTCATTGTACAGGTGTCATACCAGTCTAAAGTAGAGCCTTTAGGTAATTTACTTAATTTCTTCTTAAGCAAATTTATATTGGAGGTTTGATATATATATTTTTCTTTTTTATAAAAAAGCTCATAACATGTTACATCAATATTGTCATACTCATGATCGGTAATCAAAATCCCATAATCATTGTGTAGATCATCAAAATAAATGAAAGAATTCTCTTCATAAGAAATTGTTCCTGTTTTTAGTTTGCGAATAAATTCTTCAGGATTTTTTTCTTGTTGAGAAAGTGTGATAAATGCACCGAAAATGAATGTTGCAACAAATAATAATCTCATAATTCTAATTTTAAACCAAGATAATAAATAGTATGTATTATTTACCCGTCTTTTAATGATAAAAAATTAGAGATTTTAAATTCATTGTTTTCTTTAATAACCTTCACTATTCTTATTAGCGTATTCTTATCATTTTCATAACCACCAACAATAGTTATTTTGAACCAAAGACCATTTTTAAATTCGCCTAGAGGTTCAATTTTTTTGATTTCACAAATTTCCCAACCTCCATTTCCATTTTGAAATGGATGACCAAAACTTGAGTATTTTAAATCAAAAAGATCATACCATTTGGATTTGAGTTCTTCTTCTTCAATAGAGCCATCATAACCCCAATAGTATTCTGTAACATCTGAAATATATTCAGAACATTTAGGAGTAAATTGACTGCTTTCATTTGGAGTTATAATTTCATTTAACCAATCTATATATTCATCAACATTTTTGTTTGTTTTTTTTAGGCCACAAGCAATGTAAAGCAAGTTATTCTCTTTGAGTAATTCTGATGATAATTGCTTGTCCTCTTTTATGCTTTTTAAAAGCATGCTGGTGTTTAAAGTTAAAGATTGTAAGCTGTCATTTTTTTGCTTTAAAATGATGTTTATATTTTTTTCTTCATTCAATTCCCTTTCAGTTTGATCTAGTTTATTATTCAGTACTTCAATTTTCTGTTTATTTAAAGAAAGTGTATTTTCTATTTCTGTTATTTTCTCTGTAGATTTTTTATTTAGCTCAAATAGTTCCTCATTAAGCTCCGTGATTTTCTCAGTTGATGTTTTATTTGCATCTTGTAAGTTCTGGTTGGCTTTATCAATTTGTTGTTTTGACCGTTTTATTTCTGCTTCCAGAACATAGTTTAAACTATCTACTTTTATATTTAAAGCCTCGATTTGTTTCTTTTTACTTTGCCCAAAAGCAAAACTCGACAAAAACACGAAAACAAATAATATTCTCATAATTCTAACTAAGATAGTAAAATTCCACTCTTTTTTAGTGAATCTAATTGATGATAAAACTATATAAATGGGGTAATAAATGGGGTAATAATAAAAATAAAAAAGCCTAAACTGTTGATAAACAACAATTTAGACTTTAGAATGGTGACTCCGGCAGGATTTCCTTCACTTCGTTCGGAGCTTTCGCATCAAAGATGCTCAGGTCAAACCAGGTTTTCATCCTTTGTCAAAATACTAAAATAAAAAAAGGCCGCAAAAAGCGACCTTTCTTAATGTGGTGACTCCGGCAGGATTCAAACCTGCAACCCTCAGAGCCGAAATCTGATGCGCTATTCAGTTGCGCCACGGAGCCCTAAGACTCTTAATCTTTTGTGAA
>Ga0163108_10000098_pt1 | contig 60067 bp, 79 predicted proteins | sample Fk1155metaG_FD_109644 | JGI IMG/M metagenome (GOLD analysis project Ga0163108, IMG submission 109644) | Marine microbial communities from the Central Pacific Ocean - Fk160115 155m metaG | ecosystem: Environmental > Aquatic > Marine > Oceanic > Photic zone | place: The Central Pacific Ocean...
GGGAGATAAAACACTCTCAGGAAAATATTGAAGCCTACCAAAAAACGATTGACGCCTTTGATCCGACCAAGGGGTTCGGCAAGTTGGGCGGCCAAACCTTCAAGAGTTTGCAAGAGAACGAACATGCCAGAGAAAGATTCTTGTATGAGATGAGCCGGGGCGGGTTGGGCCAATTCCAAGAAGATGCCCGGCATATGCTCTCTCGGTTGGGTGACGTTGAAGGGCAAACAGTAGGCGATTTCTTAGGCGGGATGATCGGTGCCGAAGAGGCTAACATCCAAGCGGCCCAAGATAGTATGGCCGGCCTGAGTATGCAGTTGGAGAATTTGGTTCGAGTTAGCGGCGATGCAGACATTAACCGTTTTGAGCAACTGATTTCCACTTTCAACGACCTGCAAACTTCAACACAAGCCAAGGCTTGGAATCTGCAACTTGAAATTCTAGCCAAGAATCTCGGTTTGAGTAAAGAGGTTCTGACCGATTTTATTCGGTTGGCCAAAGATGCCAGCCAGTTACCAGCAGTCACGCCACCACCTGCACCGGCCAAAGGCGGTCTAAGTGAAGCCGAAAAAGCCTTGAAGGCAAAGAAGGCTATTGAAGCGGCAACCAAGGCCAGGGAAGAAGCTAAAGCCCGTCAGATGCAGGGCGAAGCTGACCTCAGAGCGCAACAAGAGAAGTTGCGGAAGTTACAGGCCAAGTTAGACAAAGAGGTGGAAGCAGAAAGGGTAGCTGAAGCTGAAAAGACGGCCACCGAAATCAAGCGGGTAAGGACGAAGATGATGCAGGATCTTCTCCGCCAAAATAAAGAGCGATCAGAACAGGCCTTCCAAGACGATTTGGTCACCTATAGACAGCAATTAGAACGGGAAGCTGAAGCTAGCCGCCAAGCCAAGGCCAAAGAACTAGAAGAGCGAAAAAAAGCTGAAGATCTATATTGGATCGCTTATGTTAAGGCTTCCAAGTCAAGGTTCAAACAATTAGCGGATGCGCGCAAAAAGGTTGATGATGAACGCCGCCGCTTGGATGCCATCAGTTCGCCGGGGATGCGGTTTGACCGTATGCCCGGCATAGGGGATGCGGGAGAAACCGCAGGTGATGTCAAAACGGTGGCTGATAGCTTTCGTGATTGGGCCGATGGTATAGCTCAAGTTTCTGATGCCTTCGCCTATTTGGGGGAGACATTGGGTATGGAAAGCGAGGTTTATAAAGAAGGGTTTGAATTTGTCACCAATGCGGCTGATGCTATCAGCAAGATGGCTAGCGGCAACATGGTTGGTGGTGTGATCCAATTATCAATGGCTGTTTTGGAATTGGTGCCAGCCTTCAAAAAGTTAAAGGAGGCGGCACGGCAATCACCTATACTGGAGACACTTCGCAATCGGTTGGAAGATATACCAAAAGCGTTCCTTGAAGCTACCGATGAGGATTTTGTTAAGTCGAGGTTGGCGAAGATGGAGGGGGCAGACAAGGAGGCTTTTGACCGATTGGCTAAAAGCATAAATTATAAGCTGAACGAAATGGAAGATCATGTCCGAAGGCTCCGCAACAAAAGCCAAGAAATCAGCGGTGCCATTTTGGAGGGGTTACGTGAGGGGTTCGTCAAAAACGACCTTAGTACCACCTTAGACACTATTTCTGGCTCCATTGACAAGATGCTATATGAAGCGGTATTGCAGGCCAGTATGAGCAAGGCTTGGATGTCAGGCTCGGTTGGCCGCTTGGCTGTGGAATTGGACAAAGCCTTGGCGGATGCGGTCATTGATGAGGCCGAGAAAAAGACTTTGGCTGGCGTTCGGGCTGGGGTGGAGGCATTTACTAGGGACGCCCGGTTAAAGGCTTCCGATGCGCTACAAGCCTTGGGCCTCAATCCGCAAGCTATGTTCCCCCAAGCCGAAAAAGAAGACCGAAAAACACCCGGCCTATCAGTGGCTATTCGCAATATTACCACCCGACAAGCCGATACCTTGACCCGTGTCCTCCGTGGCCAAATGTCGTTACTATCTCAAGTAGCGGGTAACACCTTACGTTCAGCAATGGCTCTCGAAACATACTTACCGTCCGTGTCGAATACTTTGGAACAGAACCAAGGCCGACCAGCGGCCGAACAGGTTACCAGCTTTAATAGGCAATCAAATTTGATAGATTCATATTTCCAACAACAGGCGGCAATGGGCGGAGCCTGATCATTGATAGGAGTTCATAATGGCTAATCAGCTAGTAAAGATTAACGGCAGAAATTTATATGACGGGCTAGTGACTGAGGTTGGCGGCGTGACCCACAACTGCAACTTCGAGACCTTGACGGTATCGGGCCGGGGTTTGGCACCAACCAGAGATCGCCAACTGCAGTTCCCGGGTGATGTTGGAGCTAGGGATTACGGCAGTTTGCCGGACGTGCGAAGGATTACCGTTAATGGGATTTTGCACGCTGACACCATCCAAGCCTTTGAATATGGCATGGATCAGTTAAAACAGCTTGGCCGCAACCGTTTGAAGGTAGACGAGATATTGTATGGTGAGGTGGAAGCTCAGACCTTATGGTTCGCGGATGAAAGTATCGTGGCTGGGCCGTTCGTATATTCCCATGAGGGGACGGATGGGAGTGGGGATTATTATATTGTCAATTCTGCATCTCCAATCGCCTCTTATGATCAGTGGGGTCCGAAATGGACGGCACTTGGATCAACGGCGGCCGACATCTCGACATATGATTATAAGATAGAGTTCACCAATAGTGCTAACGATTATTATAATGGGTTTCTGTTTGATTTCTGGAAAATAGGCAGTAATTCTAACCAGAGACAGCTTTACATTAAGCCGACGGCTAATTTCACCTCAGCCCCAACAGCAGGCGATATTTTTTGGGTCCGTGATGACCGCTATTACCTAGTTAATTATAGTGGCACCATGAACGAGGAACGGTTGACCCGTCAGTGGTTCGCTCACGGATTTGCCAACATCACTTTACCCTTCAAAGCGGTGTACCCTTTCGCGGTTAGTGAGGTCAAAACTACCGAGTTCACACCTAACGCCACCAACGGCTATTTCAAGAGCATCAATACCGGTACAGCCCCAACTTTCCCGGTTTACCGTATTAAAGGCGCGGCTAATACTCCCACCATCGTGGAAGCCACCCATTCGCTAGTATGGAACGCCAACGACAATAACGCCACCAACATTCTGGGCGATACAGTAGGGGCCACCGTTTCAGCGGCCGGGTTCTACGGTCAGACCGGCAAGTTGAACCAAGCTATCGCTTTTGATAGCAATCAGGACAAAACCAAAGGGGATGCCCTCACTGTCACGAATCCCGAGACTCGGAATGGTATGGGGATCGGGGCGGCTCTTAATGCCAACCAAGCCACCATCTCTTTTTGGGCTAAAAAGGCGGGGGACTGGAGCTTAGACCTTGGGGGGGTAACAAACGAGTATCTTTTTGCCAATGGGAATCTATATATCACTATAGATCACCCTACAGACAGGCTCTATTTCCAACGAGGCGGAGTCAACAATTATGTGTCGACAACTACATTAACGGGGGGCAATTGGTATCTGGTTGTAGGGCGGTGGGATTCCAGGCGTGCCGGGTGGTCAACAGCCTACGCCTCTGCATATATATCTTTCGAGATCTACGACACTTCGGGTAGCCTTATTTTGAATAGCAACGCCTCCTCCAACCCCAACGACCCGGACACTGCCTATGATATCACCCTTGGCAGCTCCTTGGGCAGTATTCAGTATTGGGACGGCCTGATCGACGATCTGGCCATTTGGGACCGCCCCTTATCAGACACCGAAGTCTCCACCCTAGTCAACTCCGGCACAGGTGTCCGAGCCGATACCGTAGCCTCCAGCGAGTTGGTGTATTATTCGGACTTCGATCAAACCGTCGGGACGGTATTTGATGACGAGCAAATCGCCTCCTCCAACATGGACACGGCGCAGGTTTCGGCCACTACTACCACCACGGCTACTATTGCCGGATACGGTGACAAGATCTTTCCGGGTACTGATCGGTTTGTTCTCTACGACGAAACCGGCTACAAGGTACAAAGCACAGTAGCAACCTCGGCTGATACGAGCATCACCTATGCCACCCTAACAGACGCCGATAAAGTCGGGGTTTATGCCACGCTGAACGGGAGCCAAGGGTTCAGCCAGGGGGATATACTAAATGCCGGCACCTCTGATTTGGCGACAAGCTGTTGGTTCAATATCCCGGAAGGTACTGCTGATGGGAATTATTTTGTGATCTACAAACGCGACGGCGGGATGTTATATAATTGTGCCATCACGATACTCGCTGGTGGGACACAAGCCCTCCTGAACAGCTCTTATTATACCGATTGGTCAAATTATCTGTACCGGTATTCAACTAATATGATAAGTGCAATAGATGGCAAATGGCATCACGCCTTTTTTGTTTGGGATAATTCAACCCAGACGGTCCAATTTTATTTGGATGGTACGGATATTAGTGGTAGCGGTAGCTCCGTTGCTGGCACGGTCACTACTGTTTCGCCGTCCGCGAATATATATGTGGGCATCGACTACACAGGGTCGGCCAACTTTTGGGCCGCTAACGGCAAAATTAAAGATTTGCGGGTATGGGCCGGTAATGATTTGGGAGCCGCCTCATTACATGCCGCCGCCGCCCTGACCCTTGCCAGCAACCCAAATGGGGCTTCTGTTTCTATCAACTCTCATGCCGAAGATGCCTGGTGGTTGATGTCCGATGCCGCCACGGACACAACTTTGGCCGACAGCTCGGCCAGTTCAAACACGCTAGCTTTAGTCGGCGGCGTAGATACCAACTACGGCACCCACTCCCGCACCCAACTGGCATACATCAGCAGAAACCTGATCGCCGATGGGGGCATGGAAAATGGCGGGATTGGGGGGAGGTTGCAAGGAGACGCGGCGTCTTCCTATTCCACAATCACCAGCCAAGTCAAAAAAGATGCCCAATCAATCCAGATTACCAACGGAGACGCAACACCAGCGGCATTCCGTAACGTTTTTACCACGGCCAGCGGCGAAGATTATGTCATCCGGGCATGGCATCGAGGGGCGGCGACTATCGCCTTCGTGAATATGATGACAGTGGGGGCGACGGCAATTATTAACACCACCCAAGCCGGAGTCACGGCCAATACTTGGGGTTTCGTTGAGTCTTGTTATGAGGCGGCGGGAGCCTCTACTGATTTAAGTATTATTTCGAGCAGTACCACTGACACTGAGACTTGCCAATACGACGACCTAAAAATCCTGCCCAACTTGGTGGATAACGGCGGCATGGAGGGGGGAGCTGGTCCGCCCACGGGGTGGACGCAAGAGGCCGGCGCCACAGTAACCTCAGACACTGATGAGCATAGCGGAACAAATTCACTGCTGATTACAGCGACCGGGGGCGATCAGGGGGCTAATCAATCCTTATCTGGTGCTTTTGTGGCAGGAAACTGGTATGAATTAAGCCTATGGTATAAAAAGGGGACGGCTACAGGGAAAGTGATGATAAATGATGGGGCGGCCAATGTCGTGTCGGCCACTGACTTGACAGAGACCTCATACACGCGGCGGAGCTGGATATTTAAGGCCGGAGGAACAGGTGCAGGCATCTATATTAGAGCGGTTAGTGCCGGTACTGTTTATTTTGACGACATAGCCATAGTCCACCGCCCCGACCTGTCCGCCTCCTTCAACAACATGACCAACGGCTATCGCTTCGAGCCGACGAGATTGACGCGGGGGTATAAAACGGGCTACAACGAGAAATATGATTTTTCGGGCCAAACGATTAACCTTGATGATTACTCCATACGGACTGTGTTTAGGCCACAATACCCGTCGGCGGTAGCCGAGGACAGCTACATTATCAATGTGTATAGTGATGGGAATGATTATATAGCTGTCAAATACGATAACGCATCCGATAAGTTTGTGTTCCACCGAAAGGCTGGTGGGGTGCATTATTACGCATATTCGCCTGTGATGAACTTCTCACAGGACGATGAAATCGAAATAGGGTGCAGTTTTGATACCACCAACGGGATGAAGATTTATGTAAACGGTTCAAATGCAGGGGCGACTAATCAGGCGTCGACAACTACCGCAAGCTACATCCCAGCGGCGGCCTCTGTCTTAATTGGAACGTATTCTACAACATCTGGAAATTATCCGCCGGTTCTGATCGACGACCTCGAAATCCTGGCCAAATCGCAACCCGATGAATGGTTCGCCGAACAACACGCCAAACGGAACGCGGCCAAGTTTGAGAACCTGAAAGCGGTTTATGCTTCCACCTTGGATGCGGGAGACATCTTGACCTTAGACTCCAACACCACCAAGGTAATCGCTAGGGCCAAACTGTGGGACGCTTCGGCCAGCACTGATACTGATGCCCTGACCAATATGACCATCAACCAGAGCAAGATGCCGATCTTGTCACCTACCAAGTCGATGTTGTATTTTCCTAATTCGATACCCTCTGGTGTTGAGATTTATTACCGCAATAACTTCCAATAGGCCGATCAATGCTTGAGAGTTACCGCCTAGAAGTTTGGAACGGCAAAACTGAAACCGTTGGGGGGACGGAATACCCTCCTAACGGCCTCAGAATGGCTTTTCTGGACAGTATTGACTTTAATAGTGTTCAAGTGTCGGAGGACTTGGTCGGAGGCCACAGGATCGAATTTCGGGCGGCTTACGACGATCCGGCCTTGGAGCATGTGACCGCCTTCAATTATTTGCGGTTGGTGGATTTACGGACCGATGTTTTGGAGACCACCATCACGGCCATAAATTCCTCTACTGGCGTAGTGCTGGATGCTACCACCGGCCCGGCTTTCTTGACCAATTTAGCTATAGATGATGTGGTGACTGTTAATTTAGCTGACACGGTATACCGTAGCACGGTCAACAGCATTGATGCCGCTAGTGTCAGTATCCGTCAATGGTCACGGGGTGAGGTTGGCACTACCCAAGTCAAGACAGCGGCCGACCATGCTGGCCGTACCATCCAGAGAACCGATTATCGGCTCTACCGGATCAAGCAGGTCGAGTATCAACGTGACCAGCAAGGCATTTTATCGGCCCGGATCCAAGCTGACCATTTCAGTTACGATATGGCCAACCTGCCTTTTATTGTTAGCGGTCGAGCGGATATAGCCTATTCTCAAAACCAGTTAGGAGCTTCACGCCCGTCTTGGGAACAAGACCCCACCAGTTTATTAGGGGAGGTTTTAAGCCCTTTCAGCAATAGTTTCGCCGCCGGCCGGGTCGATTTTTCTGACACTAGCAACAAGGAGGCCGTTTTTAGGTCGGATTCGTGTCTACGAGCCGCCCGTAGTTTGGCCCCCATTTGGGAAGGTGACCTGTCTATCAATGAAGATGGGCTAGCCGATCTCCTCTATTTCAAAGGCAGGCACTCCGGCATGAGTGTGATCTATGGCCGGAATCTGGAATCTTTGAGCAAGCACCAAGACGCTTCAGAATTAGCCACCGAGATTTATCCGGTTGGCGCATCTTCCGCCTGGGAAGATACCTATACCGGCCTCGTCCAAGATTTCCATACCGCCACTTACAGCACGGGCCGTCAAACCTCGCGCCAGATGTTACGGATCGCCAATAATTGGGCCGGCGGTGATAGGAAGTTTCGGGTCGGTGATGTGATAGCTGTTTACAATGATGTCTGGGCTACTGGTGTGGTTTCCCAAAGTTCGGACAGGTTGACCTTGACCTTGGATGCTACCAAGGGGCCGGGGTTAGCTACCGTCACCACTTATGCCGGCCTGAAAGCCAGTGCCTATCGGGGTGGGATCGCCTTTATTTATTCAGGTACTGAAGCTGGCCAGATCAGGAATATTGTTGATAATGGCGGCTTGACGGTGACTTTAGACCAAGCCTTCGGTGGAGATCCGACTGGCGGCGAAATTTGGCTGATCCGTAACCCAGAGATAACCGAGGTCTTGGGGTTCAATTACCTGACCGGCACCGCCACCTCTGGCACGTCCAACACCTTGACCGATAGTGGAGCCTCATTCGGTGATTATACCAGCACTGGTTGGATCGAGATTGCTAGCGGGACCGGATTGGGCCAAGTTCGGGCCGTCTATAATAATACCTCCACCGTGATCACGGTGGCTTCGGATTGGGATACCACCCCTGACAGTTCGAGTGTCTATATGCTCTGGAACAACCATCTAGCGACTGGAACTGGCAGTTATTTTATGCAGGTCGGAAAGTTGAAGCGACAACCTTCTAGCGCCTCCTACGAGACGGGCGGTAGTACCGTCGGCCAATATGGGGCCGGAGGGGTCAGCATGATGGTTAAGGTCGATACTGAGGAGCCGTTGACGGTCGGCAAATCGTTCAACTACCGGTCATCATTACGGTATTATCATCGGGGCGGAACCAATGCCCATACTGTCAGCTTGGTGGATGCGTCAGAGAGTAGCAAATTCACCCATGTCGGCCGGGTCAGGATCAATGAGTATCTACCGACCCTGACGGCAGGAGACCCAGCCATCGGCATCCCGGTTAAACAGGTTCTGGAGACCCGGATCACCTCTATCAGCAATAATTATTTGATCCTTCCGCCTTCTCCTATCAGTGAGCCAACTACTGGTGATCCGACCACCTTTGCCAGTGTGGAGGCGGTGACGTTCAAAGACCAAACGGCTAGCGACAATTATGGGCAAGTCAGCCGGTTCGTGTCGGACGAACAGATCCATCGGCCTGACGACCTAGCCAATAAAGCCCTGAAGACTTTAGCCAAATCGTCGATTCCCAAGACCCGCTATTCGGTCAAGTTTGGCGAGTTATACGAGATCGACCCCATCCTTTATGATACCGAGAAAGCTAATGTCGGTGATCTATTCGATGTCTATGACGAGTCGGCCACCGCCGCCACTTACCAAGACAACCTGATCGACCCTAATGAGTTTCAAATCGTTATCCCGGCCACGGCCAGATTAGCTCATGCAACTGATTTCACCGTAATCTACTATATCGCCGGCGGTACCATTTCCTTGATTGAGAACCAATATCGAGGGGCCAAGCTCGGCTTCGGGCGTAGCACCATCACCTTGATAGATGAATTTATGAAATTCTATGCGGTTGTAGCTAACACTGATTCCCAAATCGTAATTGAAAGGATGGACGAAACGGTCGATGCTTGGGCATTTGAGCCAGCCAACATGAGTTCAACGCCGTACGGAGGCGGGATTCGCAACAGCTTGCGAATTATCGAGAAAAGTTGGAACCCGTTCGATCCGCGCCAAATGACAGTCGAGGTTTCTAATGCCGAGGATATGATGGCCTCATTGCCTCAACTGCAACTGAAGCAAGATCTGGCCGGCAAGAAAACCCAAACTGGAACCAATAACGCTAATATCCAAGCCAACATTCCGGTCTGTATGCACTGGTCAAGTGAAAAACGGAGGTGCGTTCGGTCGGCCCCGCCCAACTGGTTCTGCAATTCCATCTACGCCAATAAAGACGGCAAGTTGACCGATGAATTGAAACCGATCACCAAAGCCATGTGCAAGGGATTCCAGACACCGGTTGATCGTGACCTCCCTACCGTTACCAAGACCATGATTACCACTATTTCAAGTCTGGCTTATGATGCCTCTGCTACCAACCCGTCATCGTTTACTACCATTTCAGTTGATTTGCCGGTAATTGTGAGAGATGCTAGTCAGGTCAAAGTGACCCCAATAGGCATGACCAAAGATGCGGATACTGGGAGCGAGGTACAGAAACCGCCCCGCAAATTAAAATACAAAATCAAACTTGACGGACTTAACGACCTGAAACCTTACGACCCGGTAAAAGGTACAGGTATCGTTTTGGATGGTTGGCAAATGGATGGAAACGATCCAGACCATGAAGGCACCTATGAGATCAGCCTGACCGGATCTGATGCTTCCTATTATTACGATCAATTTATGGCTTCGCAATAATGGCTAATAACGTCCCAAAAACCGAACTGGATTATGCCAACTCGGTCAACCACGAACTGCTGGAGTTGATCCTATATCGCCAGAAAAGGAAATATGCTTTGAGTGCATCCTTGTTGGCGGTTCTGTTGGCCTTGATCATGGGCTTGCTGGTGATGGCGGCTGGGAAATATGAGATCGACGCTGGGGTGGAGACCCTATTGACTATCACCGTCACCGCCGTGGCAACAAGCATGTCCAAGCTGACCGATTTCTGGTTTAACAACCAAAGTGATGACGCCCAATTGGTGAAAGAAGCCACTAGCTTCAGCTTGGGGCTAAACGGCCCCAGCAAGGGGGAAGGGAACGAAGGAGATGAGACTGAAACTGGTTAGAAATTCGGACCATGTGTTCGGGGAGCTTGACCGATATTGGCATGCCAAGGTGGAAGTGGCTGGCGAGGTTATGCAAGATATTTTGCTGACTGAATCACAAATCAAGGATGCCATCAAGAGAGCCAAACGGAAAGACGAACTGCTCAACGGCACCAAATCGTGGGGTGAGAAGCTGTTCGGGTGGTGGTAAATGATAGGCTTCACTTGCGGATCGTTCGACCTGTTACATGCCGGCCATATTCTAATGCTAACTGAATGTAAGGATTATTGCGACTATTTGATCGTGGGCTTGCAGGTAGATCCCTCGGTTGATCGGTCAGAAAAGAATAAGCCGGTCCAATCGTTGTTTGAACGCCAGATCCAATTAGAGAGTGTCAGGTACGTGGATCAGGTAGTAGTTTATGAAACCGAGGCCGATTTGGTACAAGTATTGTTGTCCTTCTGCCCTGATCGACGGTTCGTTTCAGAGGAGTATCGAAACAAGGATTTCACCGGATCTGAGATCTCTGGCATCGAGGTCATTTATAACAACCGTCGTCACCATTTCAGTTCGAGCCGATTACGGGAACGATGCCAAGATGGATCCGGCTGGGTAATGGATCGTGAATGAATCAACTTTAGCTTATGGGCGGCACGGTGATATGTCCTATTATTTGGCCCCGGCCTTGGAAGGTGAACGCAAGCGGAAATTCTATTGTTTGATCAAGCAAATGAGGCAAGCGGTAGATGAAATCTATGAGGCAGGGGATGAGTGTCCGCCTTTGCTACTGACAACTAACTTTCAAACGGTCATCGACTTGAAGGCTCAAGCCCTGCTAATTTTGCGGGGAGGTTAGCGGCAAAAAGCAAATGGTTGGGAATGGGCCAACTGGCCTTGGTGAATATGACGGGAAGACTGACCATGAAGTGATCTTGATTTTGGAAACCCAAGTCCAAGATCTGATGAAGAACTTGGACAAAACTGAGCAGAAAAACGAAAGGTTGACCAAGACCCAAGGCCAAATCTCAGTGGTGCGGTTAGTCTTTACTGGTGTCCTAATCTTGGTGGGTTGCATGGTGGCGATGAGCATTGTGTCGTGGTGGTCTCCTAAAGGAACCATTGGGATCGAGAAAGAATTGGCCTTTTTTGAAAGGTTATTGCTGGTAATGTTGGGCATCTTATCCAGTGCGGTGGTAGCCTTATACGATCAACGGAACGGAGACGATGGGTGATTAAAACATGGAAACCAATTGGGCGGAGATATTATGCTTTTTGTTAGCGATGGGATGCTGGCAGGCTTTGTTCTTTCTGGCTATCGTTTGGAGTTGATTGAGGGGAGCCGGTGCCAATAGCTTTGTGGCATTTGATTGTATTGGGCCTCATATGGGGTTGTGGCACCGCCTTTTTGTGTGCCTTGGCTTTGTTGCGGGCGCAAAGGGCTGTTACGGCTGAAGTCAAAGGCTATTTGGCCGCAATTTTGGAAGACCACCGCAACAAGGCGGCAGAGATGGTAGGGCAAGGAGTACAAGCCCAATTGCTAGCGGTGAAGGAAGAATTGAAGCAGGCTTTGGAGGATGTTATCACCGCGGAGAGAGCGCAAGTGGTGGCGGAAGATGCCCAAGTGGTAGCCGAAGCCCAAACCAAGGCTAAAGGCGATTTCTTGTCACGGATGAGCCACGAAATCCGCACTCCCATTAATGGCATTATTGGCTCGTTGGCTTTGATTGAACCGCGGGACTTGACTCCGCAACAAGGTGAGGATTTGCAACGAGCCGTGATTTCATCAGACAGATTGTTGGCCGTGGTTGATGAAATCTTGGATTTGGCCCAAGTGGAATCGGATCAAACCGTATACCAACATGACCAATTTAGCCTATTAGAGATCTGCCAAGAAACAATCAACGGGTTACAACCGCTGGCTGATAAAAAGGGGTTGAATCTGGTCTGTGATGTTTCCGACCAAATGGATCAGACCCGTTACGGAGACCAGCAAAAAATTCATCAAGTATTGGCTAACCTAATCAGCAATGCCATCAAGTTTACGGAGGAGGGGCAGGTCTGGTTGAAGGTGATGCCAGCCGTTGATGATGATGTCCGTTTCGAGGTTTCCGATACCGGGCCGGGTATAGAAAAGGATTTGCAAACCAAACTGTTTCAACCCTTTAACCAAGCTAGCCAGAAAAGTGGCGCCACCGGTTTGGGCTTATCTATCAGCCAAGGATATGTGCAAGGCATGGGCGGCAGGATGGGGGTGGTAAGTCAAGCCGGGGCCGGTGCTATGTTTTGGTTCCAACTGGAATTGGCTACCAATGGTCGGGCCAAGGTAAAAGACAATCAAGCACAAGCACAAGCACAAGCACAAGCACAAGCACAAGCACAAGCACAAGCACAAGCACAAGCACAAGCACAAGCACAAGCACAAGCACCATTACGGGTTTTGTCAGTGGATGATGATCCGGTCAATCGGGCGGTAGTGCAACGCCATCTGGAGAATCTGGGTTGCCAAGTGGTGACGGTCAATGATGGGTTGGAGGCGGTAGAGGAATTCTGTTTCTCCAGTTACGACTTGATATTGATGGATTTATTAATGCCGAACATGGACGGATTTGAGGCTAGTTTGAAGATGCGGCAAATAGAAAAAGACAAAGGTTTGAGAGCTAACCGTATTATAGCCTTAACCGCTTCAGTAGTGGGTGATATTGCCCGTCAATGCCAAGCGGCAGGGATGGATGGGTACTTGAGTAAACCTTTCAACAAAAAGGATCTGGCGGCTATTATAGCCGAGGCAAATGGAAATCGAGATGCAAGAACAAGCGGGTAGCAATTCACAAAAAGGGCAACTCAAGGATCTGACTATCCGGATGGCTAAAATTGAGCAAACCTTGACCGATTTGCAAGTGGCTATTGCTAGGCTGGAAACTTCGCAAAGCCAAAGCTACAAAACCTTGACCGTGATTGGTTCCGTAGCCTTGACCGCCGTGGCAGGTATTTTAGCCAAGTTATTGATGACCTGAAATGAATGAATCCACTGTTTATCTTCCGCTCGGTTGTCGGCTTAATCCAAACGCTGAAGTCGACGCAAGAAACGATCAAGGACGAGTCAAAGGAGTTTGATGAGGAGGCGGGGGTGAAAGCCTCGCCAGCGGTCAAAACGGTAGCCCATGCCACCATTTGGGGGAAGGTGATATTGTTGGCGATGCTGGCTGGAGACTTGCCGTTACTGGATTGGTTTGATATAGGTGGCTCGGAAATATTTGAGTGGGCGGCGGTGATTTTGATTTGCGGGTGTGGTATTTTGGGCTTAGTGTCGCATTGGGACTATTCTGACAAGGACGATCAGCGGCAAGATTACCACCGACGGCGGGAAGAAGAAAGCCGCCAACAACGGGCTTTGAAGCAACGGCAGGAACGGCAACGGCGAAAAGATTCTAATTTCTTGCCAGACATTTAAGGAACTCAAACGGGAGGCGGGGAGTAGCAGGCAGTAACTGTTAAGCCCCACACCAACAACCAAAACTTTGATTCTGATCCTCCCGTAGAGAAAAGCTCGGTCTGATAGCGAGGCCGAGCTTTTTATTTAGACATAAAAAAGGGCCGATCCAAGTGTGTTCAGTCACCTGAATCGGCCTTGATTAGTTTAGATGTTCAAATCAGTTTCAGCTTACCGGCAATAACTGATCGAATCTAACTGCGGGGCTTTTTATGGGCTATTTTGGCGGATCCCATTTTGTCCCACTGTTTAATTATAACGCCTCAATTATACCATCAACCCCACCCGTAGGTGAAATCATTGGGGCCGATTAGAACTTCCATTGAGGTGTTGCCAGAAATGTTCCTTGTCTCGCCAATCCTGTTCCATTTCCTCCACCACGGCTGAAATGTAGAGGTGAATCAAGGTGGATAAGCTATCGTTCAAGTAGCCATCCGATTCCATGCCCTTCAGCAATGACCTTCGATACCATTTTTTGATGTCTTCAATCGGTTCCTTCAAGTCAATATCAGCCACTTGGTGGGCCATCTTGTCCCGTAGCTCGATTACTTGGTGGTAAGGCAAATTTTGGAAATCGGCTTCTACTTGGTGGGATAATTCAAAGTGATCCATCTGTTTTCTCCATCTCCTCCAATAATGCCCCTAACACCCGACAGGCTGTGTCGGATGCTAGGGTTTAGTGTAAGGCCATACAATTGCGGAATAAAACGCACTACGGCTAATAGTAGCCTTGATCTCGGTGCAGGTCTCGATAAAGCATTCTGGCCTCATCGTCTCGCACCTCATTAAAGATCAAACCCTCCAACTTATCCGCCCGCTCTAGGTAGTCGAGAATCCGTTCAGTATCGAGGTAGTTGATAATATGGTTGATCAACTCCTCCTTTGATTCTCGTCCCAACTCTTGGCGGAAAATCTGTTCCGCCTCAGCGGGATAGTTGACCCCCCGTATTCTGGCCCGTTGGATTTCGGCGGGATGCAATGGCATTATTTCACCCCCTTGATTTCGCCGATCAGTTGATCGGCTTGTTCATCGGTCAATAACCGGGGATTCGTCACCTTATATTGGCTGGTCAGTTGTGCTTTTAACACCTCTGGCTTCATAACTGGTTTCGATTGGTAGGTTTGGAAGATCTGAGCCAACTTCGGGATTGAGATCTTCTGGTTGGTTGTGGGAATCGTGGGGAATGTGTCTTCTGGAATCTTGGCCGCATCCAACCAAGATTTCCATAATTGAGGGGTTAATTCGGCCCCATTCTCAGGTATCGTAATGGCGGTTTCAGCTTCGAGTTCGGCCTTGGCCTTTTCGACCTTTTCCCCCAACTTTTCGGCTTGGCCTTGCCGACGATCTAACTCCTTCCTGGCTTTATCTTCGACTACCTTTAGAGTGGGTGTCGGTTCCATCGTGGTGGTCGAGGTGGCTGTTTCCCTCCCTGCGTCTTGTTCGAACCTTTCTTTGTTTTTTGCCTCTTGCCGTTCTCTGGCTTCAACCACGTCAAAGCTCATTTTGCCTTGACCGTCAGCACCTACATATCCGGCACTGGCTAAGGCGCGGCCAATGGCCGAAGTTTCAGCGATCTCGTATAGGCTTTCCGCATTGTGTAAAGGTTTCAGGAACCCACCATCGCCGTTAGGCAACGCCAACTGCTCGATAGCATGGCCATCGTATTTCAGCTTGTCTGGCAATAATGGATCGGTCGGGTAGATGGTAATCCGAGCCGAACATTCAATTACAGCCCCCAAAACGGGGTGCGACTCAAAGGTTGGTTTGGTAGTTTCAACTGAAACCATGTCCAAATAATCTTGGTGGAGGCCAGCCAATCGACTGGCAACGTTGTTATATTGATCGTAGTTTTTTCTGGCCATTACAATTACCTTATGGTTGAGAAGGTTAAAATGTGCTTGCATTGATGCCCTTGAAACTCAAACTCAAAGTCAGGACAACTGCAAACCCAAGTTTTCTTGAAGATCTGATAAGATACGATGTATCCCTGACCTCCAAGTGATTGTGAAAATACGCAGTAGACCTCGTACCCATCCCGCACAAAAGGCATTTCCACGTATTGATGGTTGAAGCGAATCGAATTCGCATTTTCGATCCGTTTTAGGTTCGACGGCGTGGGGTTAATGTCCATCCCTTTTGCTACCGCCAAACATTCATTGTAACTCAATTGAGGCTTGATCCCAAACTGGTTTTGCCTCTGCTGATATGCTATCATACTTGTCTTCTCCTTGAGCACCTTTATGGCTTCAGGTGTTAAATTAGTTGGGGTTGTGCTTTAGACACAGCCCCATTTTTCTATCCGCTACAAAACACCAAGACCAGCCAGATAAACATGGCCCCGGCCAATATTATCGTCTCCAGAAAATCTCTAATCATTTCCGGCCCATTATCTCCCCAAAAACTATCTTTCATCATATTCTCCAATAGTGGCCGTTATCTTCCGAATAGTCCGTCATTACCGCCCTTGCTGTTATCTCCCAATCAATAGCAATAAAGTGGGGGAGCAACTGCTCCAGGTCGTAAAGGTCATAAAGCAAGTCCATGACAAAATCCTTGTCACTCTGCCAGAAGCCTTGATAACTGTCCTCAATACTGTCGGCTTGGATGCTCAATTCGCAAGCGGCTACCAACATCTCGATGCTGTGCTGTTTGATCAGGGAATCGACTTTGTTTCGCCCCAAGTTGGCGATTAGTCCTTTGGCTTGGGTATAGGTTAAATCTGACATTATTTCTGCTCCTCTATTAAGAGGCTTTTATATCCTCGATCCTCAATCGCTTTCTCGATGACTTTGATGGAATTCATTAACCCATCAATCTCCGGCTCCAGCTTTACTTTTCTCACTAAGAGGGTGTCGTAATCGGTGGTAAAGGGGCAGTTGTCTCGAGCCGCCGGGTTAAGCCGAAAGAGCTTGGAATCAATTGCCTTATAATCATCTTGCATAAATGAGAGCAACCCTTTCAGTTGTTCTCGGCTTTCGATCAAACCTGATACTGTCAATGATATTGCCATTATGCTGTCTCCTTATTCTTGAGTTCTTCAAATGCTTCGGTCAATTCTGGTGACTTGTAATCTTCACCGTTGTAATCTTTGTCTAGCCCGTCATTGTGGCCAACCCGATTAATCTCGTTGCCCAATCCCTCCATCAGGAATCTGGCGTGATATTTCAAGACATGGCTGGCTCCTTCCAAAATGGCCTCCTCTATCAAACGGCCAATAATGTCATCAGTGACATCCACATCACTGTTAGACAACCTTATGGCTATACTGTGCCATGTTCGGTCTCGATTGCGTTGAATCTCCTCAACGCAATCCTCAATGGTCTGGCCGAATTTGCCTCTGGTTTGTTCGCTAATCTTGCTCAGTTGGCTTTTCAATTCCATTTCTCTGTCTCCTTATTTGACTTCTTTAATAGTGACCCCATCTTGGGCCGCATCTTCAATGGTAGGGTATCCGGTTATAAACAGGACTTCTTCGTGGCTAAACTGCTCGTCATCAGTGTCGATGGTGTAAAGCGGCCCAACCGGTTCATCTTCATCAGCATCCAAGATGGTGTGTCGGTTGGCTCCAACTTGCTCGGCATGAGTGCTTAATTCTGGATTTAGTAATTGCTCTCGCTCCTCCTCAGTGGCTTGGAACCAAGCATCGAATTCTTGCTTGGTCTTGTTTACCCAATTAGTGATCTCCTGCTCCGAATAATTGTGGTCGTCCTTGTCAAAGAAGTAACCTTGATCTCGGGCCGAATCGCTTGTTTTACTCTCTACCCATTCGGTGGGGCGGTCTTGTAATTCCCAACAATGACGGTGGTAGCAATTAGCGGAATAGTTGATAATGTGGTCAGATTCACCACCAAGGCAAACACTGTTGTAACCAGTGAATTCACCAACCACTAGCCCTTTCCTCTCGATGATAGCTACTTGCGTCATCCATTTGTTGATGCCACCCTCAAAGATGGCGTATTGTGACAATAGTGGGTGACCGCATGTGTTGCAATTTTTGCTTGAGAATCCCATTATTTTGTCTCCTTGCGGTTTTCAATTTCATCTATAGCCATGTTGACCAGAACCAGCATTTTCCTCATGGTATCAAGGCCCAACGGCGTGACGTCCTTCTCAATCGAAAATCTTCGTTCTTCCTTATCCAAGGCCTGAATGGTGGCCTTGGTGGTTTGTAACTCTTGCAAGTTAATCATCATTTTGTCTCCTTATGCGTTCGCGTTCTGGATAATATACTTGTCTACGTTGCTTACATGGTCACCGTCGTTATTGAAGGCGATATAAACTTTGTTTGGAACTCGGATACTGTTTTGTTCCAAGTCTGCTGTAACCGTCGGGCTACCGTCGGCCATCTGTGCTAAGTCGTAAATGCCAACCGGACACCTTTCGTGGGCTTGAATCTCGCTGTCTGTAATGCCAACCTGGGCGGTTTTGTCCTTAACCTGTTCCAACTTGTTAATCAACTCTTGTACTGTCATCGCCTTGTTCTCCTCTAACTGTTTTATATGTTTGTATTATAACTGATTATAACAGGAGAAACAAGGGAAAACCGTGTTTTTATTATGTTTTTCTGTGTTTTTATTATGTTTTTCTCACCCTTGTTATGGGCTGATCTTTGCCTTCTGCATCATTTTAGGGTATCATAAAGATCGAGGATATTTTAGGGCTGGGGCTCGATATCTTTGTTGGCGGTGGGGTTCTGGCAGAACCCCACCGCCTTTTTGTGTTTGCCCCTCGAGTTAGAATAAGTCACCTTGGGCCGGTGGGGTTTTGATGAAAGTGTATTGTTGAATCAAGGCTTCGTCTCTGATCTTGATTCGTTGCTGGTAATCACCTTCAACCCGTCCGTCTTCCAAAGCTCGATAGAATTGGCCTCGGGTGGGATACTGGCCGAAGGTAAAAGCACCCCGACTAGCCATTTCTTTGATAGCTTGAAACTTCCCCTCTTTGTTTCTTGGGCCGATATTCTTCATGGCTTTGGCAGGCAGGTCATATAAATGCTACCTCTGGCCTCGTTTTGAGCTAAGTATTCCAGCATATCTTCTAAGCTGATACTATCAGCCAGCCACTCGATTAATTCTTGGGCCGATTCTTGTTGGGCAACATGCTGAAAGTTGTCTCGCACTTCTGTTTCCTGTTTTCTGAGGAACTCTAATTGCTGTTGGTACTGAGTTGACTGCTGGCTAAAGTGTTCGTCAGAAGGGTCATTAATCATTAGAATAGCTCCATTTGCTGTGATGGGGGTTGGATTGGTGGCACTGGTAAAGGTTCGATTGGTGGTGACATTCCCAACTCTCGCTGGGCTTCTTCCTCACCGGTCAGTCGGACCAGATGTTGCCAGTTGATATTATTGTTCTTGATATGCTCAGGCGGCAAAGCACGAAGGTCACGGATAATCTGCTTGGCCGTGGACAAGCCGGCGTCCCATTGACGCCAGCCCTCCATTTTGACCATGTATTTTCTCAACGACTCTTGGCTAGGTTGCCAATAGTCACTGGTTTTAGGTTCCTGATTGGCCATTAGCCTTGCCCCCGGATATTGCCACCAAACTTCCGCCAATCGGCTTGTTCAGCGGTACATTGGCCAAAATCCAACAATAGGATTTTGTTTTCAGCGTCAAAGGTTAAGCCGCTTTTATCCTCAATGAAGGAGAAAACCATACCCCTGTTGGGGGGTGAAATTTTGGCCTTAGCCAAGAACTGGGCAATACCCAAGGAGATAGAGGATTTACTGCGTGATTGATAGCGTTTGCCTGCCGCCCCCTTTTCCACTTTGGAGAATTTGACCATCAATTTCTTGTTGCCGTTCTCCTCTAATAAGTGGACTTTATACCAAGTGAAATCTCGCAAGGCTTGTACCGCTCGGCCTTTGATCCTCAGGAGTCCATGCGATGATCCATATAACCGGGCGCTGACAACCCCACCCGGGTGTCCGGAACGAAGTGGGGTTATCTCCTCGGAGTTTTCAAATTGTTTCAATAAGTCAGTCATTAGTTAGTCCTTTCGGCCAAGATTGCCATTTCGTCTATCACTTGCTGAATTTGTGGGGCGAATATACGGTTGAAGATACGTTGCAAATCCAAACTGCTACGGGCCATTCGTTGATAAGGGTATTTCTTATCTTGGAAATTCTGAGTGAAAGCCTGATGTAGTCGGTGTAGACTATACCCGTCATAGGTGAACTCTTCGTGCTTTGGCACCCAATACTGGTGTTCCACGTTGGGAATAGCGGTATTGGCGATCACTTTCGCTCGGCTAGCTTCCATGATGATATGGTCGACCAGAATTTGGTGTTGGCTGTCAGTGTTTTCACTGTCGAGGGTGACCCGTTTGTAAGCGATGTGCATCTGTTCCTGATGCTTAACATACTGACCAATCTTGGTTACGGCATCACCTAACAAGTAGGGTAGTCGTGACATGATATGTTTGGTATGTTGGGTTTTATAAACTACCTCGCCGGTGATACAAGAGTTCAAGCAAACGGTTTGGATCTTACCAGCGGCCATTTTGGTAGCACTGGATTTGTCGTTAGAGTTGAAGAAGGTAACAGCGTTGTTGAAATCATCGTCCAGTTGGCTTTCAAACTGGTAGATGCCGAGCGCGCGCATATGATTATCAGTCATATGGAATTGGCTGTCTGTGATAGTGTGGCCCAATTCTTCGATTAGGGTTACTGTCTGCTGGTGCATGACTGAATGCGGTAAGGGCTTGAAATAACCGTCCGGATCGTAAGCCGGCAATTGGGCTTGGAACAGTTGCTCCAGCTCGACCCGTTGCTGGTTGCCGCTGTAAATGTTGATTGATTTCATGGGGTCAAATCTCCTTGGCCTTTGGCTTGTTCAAAAGAACTCTGTTTCCAGTTTTCAGTCCAGTCTTTGAATAGTTGATAAGCTAACTTACGGCTCAGTCCAAAAGTGTCTTGCAACACCTTTGGCGCACCGTACATATTTATACTCCCACCGGCTTGTAATCGGTAGAGGAACCTGTAGGTGGTCTCTCGCTCCTTGGGTCGTCCGAATTCTGTTTCAATCTCCATTTTTATCTCCTTGTTCATAATCTTAAATTGTGGTTGCCCACGACCCCGTGAGGGGTTTCGGCCAGTTACCATCTGGCACTCGTTCAGGCGGGAGTCAAACTGGTATCAAGAACCAGATCGTCACCATTAAACTCCCAAACCAAATCGGTTCCGGACTTTCTTACGAACCAGTCAAAATCTTTCTGCCACAAGATATATGGCAGATTAAACTCTTGGAATGCCTGATTGATCCGCCGCTTAGTGGTGACCGTGAAATAGCCGTTTGTTCGTAGGGTGATGGTATGCTTGTCCAAATTTAAGTTGAAAATCTCGGTGTCGTACAAACTGACAGCGATGCCGTTGTCAGTGCTATAGACTTTGGTCTTCTTCTTCTTTCGTAGTTCCATTATCTTGTCTCCTTGTTGACTCTACTCTTACGGGTAAAGGTGGTGCTCCCGTCCCAGCTCGTCGGTCAGCTCGACACCATCGTCCAAATAGAAATCTTGGCGGACAATCCAGTCGAGCATCATGTTGTCGGCCTCCAGCTCGGATCGCTCCGAGCAATTGGTCACGACACAGCTCCAATGTTCCTGACCTGACGGATCGACCAGCACTTGGCGATACCTCTCATGCGGTGCCCATCCTATAGCTGACTTTCGTTTGATTCTCAATTCCATTATTCTGTCTCCTTGATTCTGGCCGCTTTGATGAGAGTGATTTCATTCTCATCTTCTGCGTTGTTTCCTACGTCATTGCACAGTTCAAACCATTGCTCGTCCGTGAATTTATAGGCTCGAACTATCTCCATAGCTTCTTTCTGGTTATTGGCTACAATGTCGAAGTCCGCATACCAGTGTTTCGTGAATTTGAATTTAACATTGTAGGCGCGTCCCATTATTCTGTCTCCTCTGCATTGGCCGTAATGGCATCAATATCGTTTTGGGTAAGTTTGATCCCGACATAGTCGGTATAATCAAGGACGAAGCTCAAAGCGACTTCATGGTAGCCGCTCTCTTTGAGGCCACCCTTGTAGATTTGAGTGGCCTTGTTGAATTGTTGATTGGTCATCGCCGGCCTCCTTGAAGTGGTAGCAAGTATTGGTCATCCTCTATATAGAGGTCGGTTTTCCGATCATAATAGCGACCCTCTTTCGGATCGTAATAGAGGGTTCTGCCGTTATCGGCAAAGTACCACGGCCCTTCCATTCCTTCGATGGGCGGGTATTCCTTCGGGTCGATAAGGTTGGTGCCGATCACTTTCCATGACCGGCTGTTGCTGAACGTTGCTGTCAATCCCATTATTCTGTCTCCTTTATCCTAACCGGCTTTGCTGTTGTTGCTCTTTGACCGAATCGCTTCCGAAAGTGTCTCTGATCTTGTTCATGTCCCACGACCCTTTGGATCGACTTCGGTACTGTTTTGGTTTCCAGTACCACATCAATTTCTTTGAGTGCCACCTGTAACTGGATTTCTTGAGTGCATCCTTACAAGGTTTGGTGTTGCCACTGACCCATATATAAATGCCGCAGACCTCTATATTAAGGTTGAGGTGTACGATCTCGTTAATGGCATCCATGAACATTTGCTCACCGGCCCATGTAGCGGTTTCAGCCCACTTACGTTCAAACCCGTTATCGCTGGAGGCCGCTTTGGTCTTCCATGCAAACCAGCCCATCTCGTATTGAGTGTTGACCTCTTGCATTACCTCTTTATTCCCACCTTTGTCCGGGTGGTGGATAATAGCTAAGGTTTTGTAACGCTTCTTGAAATCCTCTAAACTTTCGCATCCTTGGAAATAGTTGTTCATAATAGCCCCCTAGTAGTCAGTGCCTTCGACGGTGAGGTTATCCAAGCCGGAAGAAGTCTCGCAGTAATCTATTTCGCCCTGATCCTCGGCTAGCTCCTCTACCATCCCTATCCAGAGGTCATCGCTTTCTGGATAATGTTTCTCAATCAGTTCGCCTAACCCTTCAACATCCTCGTCGAGCAATTCTGGGAACTGATCTCGGTCGATATCTTCAGTGTCAAAAGCGTCGGGGTTGGCTTTGGCTAATTTCCAAAGTTGGGTCAAGAACTTATCGTAATCGGTACGCTGCTCGATTTCGTCTAACAAGTCGTAGAAGTCGTACTCCTTCGTGCAGTTGAATTCCTTGACTACGGTGAATTCTAAATACATCTTATCTCCTCGCTAAATTTATAGTGCCAACTCGTTTAATTGGTCGGCCATCTCTATCATTAAGTGGCAATCAACTAACCTATCCAACCATCTTTGGGGGATACCCGACATACCGTAATGGGCACCGGCTATCTGTCCGTAAACGGCTCCCACCGTATCGCTGTCATCGCCTAAATTGGCTACTTTCAATGCACCTTCCTCGAAACTGTCGGTGCTGAAAAATCCCCACAAGGCGGCTCTGAGTGTGTCGACTACATACCCACTTGACTCTATATCAAGTTCGTTGGTTTCGGCTAACCAGTAATGCCAATCCGGGTCGTCTCCTAACCCATAATCTCTCAACTCGTTAGTCGGATAATCTTCCCCGTTAATGGCTTTGTATAAACATCGTCCTAACTGCTGACTGGCTGTCAAACAAGTTGGGTGGGCGTGGGTTAGTTTGGATTGCATCTGACTTAATGCTGAGGCTTGGTCTAAAGTCTTGGCCGCAATAGCCGCTGGTGCTAACCTCATTATTGAACCGTTGGCTTGGGTGAACTCGCCGTTATTCTCTTTGACCTCACCTGTCATCTTAAAATGGTGTAGGCTATCAGCGGTGGTCGTGCCGATGTCGAAACAGTAGCCTTTGACGCTGAACTTGCCGTTATCCGACCAGTCGATCCATCTCTGCATAACGTCCTGTTGGTCGAACCCTTGTTTCAGTATCAATGATTCGGCTAAACAAAGTGCCATGCTGGTGTCGTCTGTCCATTCACCCGCTTTCAACTTAAAAGGGCCACCGCCAACCATATCGACAATCTCCTCGAAATGACCTCTAACTTTGAATTCGTTAGTAGTGCCAACGGCATCACCAACGGCTAATCCAACTAATGCGCCTCGGGCGCGATCTCTCTTTTCTTTATTGGCTTGTAGTCTCATTACCTTCATTACCTTCCTCTATGCGTTGTTCCATGATGGATTGAAAGAGGTCTTTGATCTCTTTTTCCCATTGGCTGTGATCCTCTCGCACTTGAACCACTTCGGCTAATAAATCATCAAGAGTTGTTGTGGGTTGGTTGTTCATCATTATTTGGTCTCCTCTATAAAAATCCCATTTTCATAAGCCTCGTCAATCGAGGCTTGCCCGGTCAACTGAAGGGCTTCGGCTAAAGTGAATCCCTCGATGTCACCGTTGTCATCCCGGACATAATCGTATACCCCATGCCCTTCAGCTACGGTGTAATACGCTTCTGTCATCATATACATGACTTCTATCTTTCGTTTTCGTTCCTCGAGCCAACTTGGAATTGTGCTTGCGGTTAAGATGATCATTATTTGGCCTCCTTTTTGGCTTGGGCTTCGGCATAAACTCTAGCCCGGATTTTGCTAATTCGTCTACTGGCTTCGGCGAATGCTTCTCGTACACCGCCCACCGATTTGGGGTACCGTTTGACCGTTACTCGTTGGGTTCTATTCATTGTTTGATCTCCCCAAAAATTGCTGGTTGTAAACTCTATCTGGCACTGATATGGTTACCGTTTCCAGTTCCAATATTAGTTGGCCTAACTTGGTGGTTCGGCAATAATCGCCGAGCGTTTCCGTCACTAACTGGCGTGACCTTAAATTTTGGTAGGCTTGACCGCTGGCTAAAGTGGAAGTCAACTGACCCGTCTCCAAAATTCGTCTTTCTTCTGGGCTTAAACTGTTCATCTATCCTGTCTCCATCTCTTTTTATTATGCTTGTATTATAACTGAATATAACATCAAAAACAAGGAAAAACATAATAAAAGTAAGGAAAAACCTAAGAAAAGTGATGTTTTTTGTGAGGAAAGTGATGTTTTTCTTTGACTTTCGGTAGGGTTTGAAAGTACAATATAAGCAAAGTTAAAAATGGGGGATGATGATGAAAATGGTGCGTTTTCGATCCGACCGTTTACGTGGATATGTTGAACACGGCTGGATGAAAGAATTGTCGGGGAAGATGGGAATTGCTAGGAGTCAGTTGATGCACCGCTTGAGCGGAGAGACTCGTTGGCAGATTTCTGAACTCAACCCGGTTTTGAAAGGCATTAACGAGTTACGACAGAAATATTTTGGCGATGGCGTTTCTTTGGTAGATATTGATGAGATCTTGGAATTTAGAGAGGTGCCGATGGAGGCTGTCCAAATATCGTTGCCGCAGATAGCCGAACCCGTAGGTTCGGATACTAACCCCGGTGAGGCTTAAAGAGTTGGACCGGGCGGGTTATGTAATTAGAAGCATGAAAAAAGCCCGAACAGTATGGGTTCGGGCCAAAAGGATGGATAGTGAATTATACCACATTTCCTGATTCTGGACAAGCAGTCCAAGCCATCAAAGAGACGGTGGACTTGACAGAACTGGTATCCAGAGATGAAACCCTAACTAATAATTTCGGTGCACATGCCAGCAAACATGCTTCCAAAAATGGGAAGTGTTTGCATATCACGCCGGAGAAACAGCTTTGGCAATGCTTCTCCTGTGGGAAAGGTGGCGACATCTTTTCATGGGTGATGGATCGTGACGGTTGTGAATTTCCGCAAGCTGTCGACTGGATCTGCCAAACCTACAATCTAGCCCACCCCACCCTCGACTCGGAACAGTGGGAACAGCAAAAGATGGCTCGGCAAGAAGCCGACCTGATCCGGCCCATTACCAAGCAGGCTTGCCAGTGGTATCACTCCCAACTGAAACCGATGCCGCATTTGATCTATTTGCAACAACGGGGTTTGAAACAGGAAACTATTGACGGCTTATTGATCGGTTACGCTCCGGACCGGAGCAATGGTCTCTACAGCCATCTGCAACAGAAATTTGGTTATACCGATGACCTGTTGCTCAAGACCGGCCTGTTTTACCGCAATGATAACGGCAAGCCGACCGACCGTTATCGGGATCGCTACATCTTCCCTTATTGGCAAGCCGACCAGATCCTGTTCTCTATCGGGCGTAGCACCCAAGATGATGAGCCGGACAAGAAATACATTAAGCACCTGACTAATAGTGAACGCTACCCGTTCGTCAGTGCCAGTGCTGTCCAGAACACCATTTATGGTACTGACTCAATCAAAGACGCTAACCAGCTAATTATCACCGAAGGTATCGTCGACGCTATTTTGGGTATCCAAGCCGGCTATTCGATCCTATCACCGGTTACTGTCCGTTTCAGCCAGAATCAAGTCCAGCAATTGGTTAAGTTGGCCGAAGGCGCATCCACCGTCTATATCATCAACGATAACGAGGAATCGGATGTTGGTCTCAAAGGTGCCTTAGCCACGGCCGAAGCTCTGCATCGGCAGGGCAAAGATGTGCGGTTGGTGACTTTACCTCGCGACAGCCATCAAGAGAAAGTGGATCTAGCCGATTTCCTGCAAAGCGAGAAAAATTTAGAGCCGATACTGAAAACAGCACCCGGTTACCTGAACTTCAAGATCCGCCAACTCCACCAGTTCGATGGGGCTGAACGGCAACGGTTATTGAAACAGACAGCCCAACTGATGTCCCGACTACCCTCTTTTGAACAGGAACCTTATATTCAACAGGTTGTTGATGAAAATCTGATGGCCAAACGGCCTTTCCAAGCCTTGTTGAAACAGGTAGTGGTGGAGGAGAAACAAGAACAGGCCCAAGAACGGGAACAGGAAGCTCGTCGCAATATGGGCCATGTTGAGTTCTTGCGTTGGCAAGTAAATGAAATCCGCCTTAACGAAGACAAGCTGAAAGATTTCATGGTCAAACGTAGCGTTAGCGGCCTGATCCTAGAGGACATGAAACAAGTGGGTCAATTACACCTGACCGAGGAGGGCGGTCAATACTGGTTCAATAAGGAGAACAATAAGCTCTACGAAATCCAGCAGGATTCAGTTGAGTTCCGAACTCTCCTCGATAAGCGGTACGACATCAATGCCAGCGAACGGGAATACGATTTCGTCTTTCAAGCGGTGCAAGCCCAAACTCGAGCCCACGGCCTAAAAACCGAGGTTCACCGTTTGAGCCATTTCCTAGAAGGTAAAGGACTCTACATTCACAACCAAGACAACCAGATCTACTATTTGGACGGTGAAAAGGTGGAATTGGTGCCTAACGGTACGGATGGGGTCTTGTTCTTGAGTAAACAAGGTCATCAACCTTTTACTTATCGGCCCAATACACCAACCCAATATATGAAGCCGATGCTGGTCGAGAATATCAATTTCGATGAACACGGCTCCAACTTGGAAGTCTTCGACCAGCGACTGGTATTCGAGATCTGGCTCAAATCCTTGTTCTTCGGTAACTTGCAGAAAACCAAACCGATCCAATGTTTTATCGGCGAGAAAGGTAGCGGTAAAAGCTACTGCCAGAAACGGGTCGGCATGTTCCTGTTCGGTGAACATTTTTACGTTGACATCTTGGATAAAAACCGAGAGGACGCCTTTATTGCTACTGTCACCAATAACGCTTTCTGCGCCTTCGATAACGCCGACGATCATATCGGTTGGCTACCTACCCGATTGGCCCAGATAGCTACTGGCGGTCAAATCACCTTGCGTAAATACTATACCGAGAATCAAGAATCCGTTTATCATCCCAAATGTTTTGTCAGCATCAACGCCCGTACGCCTAACTTCAAACGTGACGATGTGATGGACAGGTTGTTGCCGTTCAAAGTCAAACGGTTCCAGAGCTTTATAGCTGAAAACCGACTCACCCCTCAACTGCTGGAAGCCCGCGACCTGATCTGGAGCGACCTGATCGACCAGCTGAACCCGATAGTCAATTACCTGCTACACGATGATGAGGCAACCCTTGATACCAATTTCCGACTAGCTGATTTTGCTCAGTTCGGCTGGAAAGCGATGCGGTCTCAAAAGCAGTCAGCGGATCAACGCCAAGAAATGGGTGACTACTGGCTGGAAATTCTAGACAAATTAAGTCAAGCCCAATCGGAAGAACTGCTAGTCGAACATCCCATATTCATGTGCTTGGAACAGTGGATGGAAAATGAAGATAATCACCGTAAACAGGTATACTCCAGCCAACTATTCCAAGAATTGGCCGAGATATCCGAAAGCTATAGCCTCGGCCTACCCTACCGAAATGCCGCCACCTTCGGGCGCCAGTTAGTTCAAATCCGTAATAATCTAGAACAATATTATTCGATTCGAGTTGCCAAAAACAATAACAAGACCTGTTACTCTTTTTCCGTTTTGCCCTAACCTGCCCTAACCTGCCCTAACTATGTTAGGGCATCATTCACCCTTAGCCCAAACCCTTGCTACCACTTAATCCGACGGGGCAACAAGATGGGGTTAAGTTAGGGCAAATTAGGGCAAACAGGGCAAAAACGGAATCTGTAACTTTTACTACAGAAAAAGTTTTATTGAAATGAAATAAAACTTTTATTTTACTGGAGCTGTATGGTACCCTACTTACCCTGTTTGCCCTACCCTAGAGCAAGAAAGCCTGTCATATCAAGGGGTCAGCAATTATTTTAGCTTAGGGCAAATTAGGGCATCGTAGGGCAAGTCGAAAATTCGGCAGTTATTTTGTCGATAATGATGAAAAAGGCAAGCAAGAAATCCGCAACCATTAAATTTTGGGCGGCAAAAGGGAGGGTTGAGATGGCTACACCTCGAGATAAGGATGTTCTGGTGGTGAATGCTAAGGATCAATTATTGATACAGGTGAAGTATTCTGCTATCCCAGCCCTTATCGTAGCTTCAGACGGGTTGAGAATCCACGGCTTCCCGACCAAGAAGTACCCGCAAGGCCGAATCCCTTATTTAGCAGTAACCGATGTTCTGGAGTGGCACCGAAACGAATTGCCGCACACTATTAATCCGAAGGAATGTCAGGAACGGGAAGAAGTGATCTTAGCTCTAGAAAAGACTTTAGCTAAACATCAGGCCAATGAAGAAGGAATTTGACAGTTTCTTCATCTGGGTTTGGGGTTTCTTAATAGGCACCTTGCTCCTGTTTGTGGCCGGAGTTATCTGGGGGATATATGCTTTTATTCTGTTTTGGATGGCAACTTGAAGATAGATAAACCCAAGTCTCCAAAGAAGACCAACCAAAAGGTATGGCTGACGGTGGAGCAATCAGCCGAAAAAGTGGAACGGAGTCCGAATACTATTCGCAATTGGATTAACCAGTCCAACAAAGGACTGGTTAAGAACCGCTTGCTGTTACGCAAAGCCTGGCGCGACAAAAACCAGACCAATTGCCGAAAAAAGACATGGCTGATTGAGGAGCAGTCTTTAATAGATCGCAATCAGAATTCGGTTAGGATGCGGAAGTATGTCAAGCCACAAAAGATTCATCGGCAAGATTTGGTTCGTAAAGGAATGCCCAAAAGCATTCGCTATGAAAGCGGCGATAGCCCGCAACGAGTAGAGGCTGACAGGCGAAAATGGGTCGATGAATGGGTGGCAGAAGGTAAGAGTTTAGACCGTATTCTAAGGGTCTTCAACCCGTATCTCCACCCAGAAATCTCGGGGTACTATTCCCAATCCATTAAGCAAAAATTTTATCAGGAGAGGGCCAAACATGATTCTCAAGAATAAGGCCGCTAGCCGGTTACGAGATATTATCATAGAGTTGGATCGGATAAGTTTAGAGCAGGAACGTTTAGCGGGAGAGATAGGAGCGTTTTTAGCCTCCTACCAAGAACGGACGTGGGACAAGGAGTGTCAAGGTTGTGGGATAGGGTTCAAGACGGATGATCAGAGGCGGAAGTATTGTCAGCCTCAGTGTGGGCGGGCTTCCCGCGACAAGGTTTATCTTCAGAAAGTTAAGGAAGATCCACAGAAAAATGCCCGACGGAAAAAACAGAATGCTATCGCGGCTAGAAAGTATCGAGACTCTAAGAAAAGGAAGGAGGCCGAAGCGGGATCAGCCAAGAATGTCAAGATAGCCTCACCGCTTTTTTAATGCCCTGATGCAGAAGCGTTGGATCACAGTCAAGGAAGCCGCCCTCCGAATACAACGCAGTCATCAGACTGTTTACCGCCTGATCTATAAATCCGAACTGGGCCAACTTGATCCGCCTTTAGAAACCCTGCGAATCGAGTCTGGGGTGGGGCGCCGCTGGATGGTAGAGGAGTCTTCCCTGGGAGGGCTATCGCCGCCATGGTCGAACTATATCAAAGACAACCTGCTAGTCAATGGGGGCCAACGCAAGGACGGTCTAACTGTCAAGAACAAGAAAAGCATCCGCTACGACGGCAACGACACGGAGGCCAAAGTGTTGTCTGACAGAAAGAAATGGGTTAAGGGCTGGATCGCTGAAGGAAAAACGCTCCGCCGCGTACTGTCAGTTTTCGATAGCTCCCTCCACCCTGAAATAGAACAGATCTATTGGCAGTTGGTAGAGGAGTCAGAGGCGGATGATCCAAGAATATCAAGATAACCTATTTGTGATAACGACAGTAAAGGAGGTCTTCCATTTAGAGGGAGCTCGTCACCGGGTACAGATTTTCCGGCAGATGGGAGAGTTCGAGTATTTGTCGCTGGAGCCTCGATTTAGGGCTAGTCGTTGTGCTACCGTGGTAGTAGGGGAAACCCAAAATGAAGCTATACAGAAAGCCAAAGATTACCTGAATGGACAATTAGGTATACCGGGGTTCTGAGATTGAAACCCAGAACAAGGAATATGAAGTTCAAATGGCCCAAATTTAACATGGATATAGAAGAAACGGTAACGGCAATATTGCACGCCCAGACCGGCGATATCGTGGCGACGGTTATGAACGAAGTGGCTGGTAGTAACATGGCCCTAGAAATTAAGGAGATGATAACAGAAGAACTAGAACCCCTGATAAAATCAATGGCCAAGCAAGTTATTAGCGAATATATGGATCAGGTTAAAGACGAATTGATTGAAATGGCTTCCAAACGCTTGATAGAATTATTAGCCGATAGGTTGTTAGGAAAAGATGAGGCGTAAAGTTATGATACCAGAACAGGTAATGGCGATTATCGAGGAAACAGTGCAAACCGAAGGCGGTTTTGTGAATGACCCGCTGGATGCCGGAGGAGCAACTAATTTCGGCATCACTCAAAAGACCTTTTCCGACTTTATAGGTAGATCAGCCACTACTGCCGAGATAGAGAATATGGCTTTAGAGGCGGCGGTCGAGATCTATTACGAGAACTTCTGGAAGAAGAACAAGGTGGAGCGTTTGCCAGAACCGTTGCAACATCACCAATTTGATGCCATCGTTCAACATGGGCCAAGAAACGCCGGTCGAATCGTACAACAGTCAGCCGTCAACCGTCGCCGATTAGAACCGGAGGAGGTGGATGGCATTGTAGGCCGTGGCACTTTGGCCGCTATTCAGCCCTTGACCTTAACCCATGTCTTAATTGAACGGGTAATGTTTTATGCCAACCTAGTCTTTGACGGCTCTAGCTATTTGAAACGAAATAGTCAGGTACGCTTCTTGGTAGGCTGGATGACTCGCGCTTTTGATTTTATTCGTCGGGATGAACGGGCTAAGGTTTTAGCCGAGATCGAGGCCGAAGCTAAAGCCAAGGCCGAGGAAGAAGCGCAACAGGAGGAATAGATGAAGAAACCAAGGAGGCGTCGCAAGAAGAATCGGTCTGCCCACCGCCATACGATTGATTCCTTAGGGGATAATGAGGAACGTCAATCACAGCCTGACTTTTCGCCAGGAAAAGGCCCGATGAGTGTGACCTCCGTCATCATCAACGATGACGGAACTACTAGCGTCTCAGAACAGCCGGATGTAGATCATGATTTGTGGTGGCAGGCCAAGGGTCTAGCCACCCAACACTTTGAAGATTTCTATGTCAATCAGGTAAAACGGGATCATGGCGTGATTGTCAACCCGGCATCTAACAAAGACGGGATTTATGTGGACCCTAAACTTAACAAGTGGATGGATCATTGCGAACAGTGGATGGCCGAAAGATGGATGGCTGAGTACCAGAAGCTGATAAATGCCTAAGACATTGATGGACTTGTTTGAGGAGGAGTCTCCGGAACGGCAAAGGATGGTGATCTTCCAACGCTATTTTGGCCGGTTACCTAAAGGCCGGCTACCTAGCTTGAACGAGATTATTACCATGCACTACCAGACTTATACTAAACTGAAACGGGAAGCCTATCGGGTGATGGTGGCTTTAGCCCGTCGGTATCTACGTCCGGTAGAGTTCTTCCCCATCCAGATCCATTTTCATTGGTATGTGGCTAACCGAAAAATAGATCCTGATAACATCTCAGCCGCTGGCCGAAAACTGATCTTGGACGCCTTGCAACAAGCTGGCATCATCCCTAACGATGGCTGGGACCAATTCATTGAAAAGGAAGGTGAAGTGATGCCTTTTCGCGACTTCTATTCGGTGGATAAAGACAACCCTAGAATCGAGGTAGAGATCTATCCGGCTGATAATGATTATTGTGTCACCTTTGATCACACCTAGCTGATCTCCGATTTTGGTGTTATAATCATCCTGCCGGTGCGCACGCCGGTACAATCCTCTCCTTTGGACAGGGGTTGTATTGGGCGCCTCGTCACCTCGTTTCCGGTGGCGGGGCGTTATTTTAATTCTGTGGGACTTTCAAAAGGCATCAGTGTTTAAGAAATGAAAGACGAGCGTAAAATATATGACCGGCTGGAAGTAGAGAGTGCTCCAGCCTTTGTTGCCTTCGAGATTTATCGCGACTTGGATCCGGGCCAGCGGTCAATAGATCGAGCCTTTGGGATTCACCGCGAACGGAAGGGGCAGAAACCTAACGGCAAACAAGCTCACGGCCATTGGACAAGATGGAGTAGTTTGCATAATTGGGTAGCCAGAGCTAAAGCCTATGATGCCGACAATCAACGGGAAGCCCGTGAACGGGCGCAGGAAGACCGCCAAGCGGAAATCAAGAAATGGTTGGATGAACAATTCACTATCAGCAAGGCTTTCCAAGGTTATGTCCGCCGAGAAATCCGGGCCGAGCTAGAAACCCCTGGCACTCGTGAGGTTCACGAAATCCGCCAACTGGCGTTGGTATTTGATATTAGTGGTTCATGGGTGAAAGAGATTATCGGTGTAGGGGACGATGATGGCTAGACAGCATATCAGCCGGAAAGGGAATTTCGATGCCGGCCATCGGGTGATGAACGAGGCCATGAAGTGCTTTAATTTGCACGGTCATACCTATCTATTTGAACTGGCTTTCGGCTTCAACAGCGTGGCTCCAATCGGCTATGCCATCGACTTCAAAGAGATCAAGCGGGTGGGCTGTCAGTGGATAGACGATTTGCTGGATCATGGCATGATCCTCAACCCGACCGATGAAACGGTTATAAAGACGGTCGAGGGGTTGGGGGGCAAATTATGGTTGATGAGCCTCAACGGTGCGGGCCAGTATTGCAACCCGACAGTCGAAAATATTGCCAGAGAGGTGTTCATGGCCATGCAGATATTATTCGACCAAGGCCGGTCCGAAGGTGGCTATGGCTTACAGATTGATGAGGTGGTTATCTGGGAGACCCCTAATTGTGCTACCCGGTGCCGTTCGGATTCTATTTCGAGTGTTGAAAGAAACAATTTTCATAATGCGCGCTTCGACCAGATAGACCAGTACCGGATCAGGAAGGGTGAGCTCGAATACGACGACCGATTATGAACCATAGCGAGATTTTTTATTCCATCCAAGGCGAAGGGATGTATGTGGGGATGCCGTCAGTCTTTTTTCGGTTCAGTGGTTGCCCGTTACGCTGTGTTTGGTGTGATACACCTTACACCAGTTGGGAAGCGGAGAAGAAGAAGGTCAGCGTGCAACAGGCTACAGATAGCATAAACGAATATGGTTGTGAGCATGTAGTGATTACCGGCGGAGAACCTTATGCTCAAACCAAGGCTTTGGAACAGTTATGCCTTCAACTGCACGCCGATCACTATCTAACCATCGAAACAGCAGGTGTTATCTACCATCCCACCCTGGCCGACCTAATTTCGTTGAGCCCTAAATTGAGTAATTCTGTACCTGTCGGCCAAGCGCAAGCGGAGAAGCATGATCATTTCCGCCTGAATTATAAGGTCTTAGCCCGGTTCCAAGAACAGCATGTTTGTCAATGGAAGTTCGTCATCGACAGGTCGGAAGATATAGCCGAGGTCGAAGACATAGAAACGGATTTACAGATTCCGCGCAACCATATTTTCTTAATGCCCCAAGGTAAAACCCAACCAGAAGTGGCTGGCAAAAGCCAGTGGCTAGCTGAGTTGTGTAAAGGGCATGGTTGGCGGTTCAGCCCCCGATTGCATGTCGATTTATGGGGTGATACGAGAGGTGTATGAAACAAAAAGAAAGTTCGACCGATGAGGTAGTAGGCTTTTCTTGGTCACTGATCGAGCAGTTAGTTAGCCAAATCGTCTTACAGATAAACAATTCCGGCCAAAAATATTCAGCTGTCTACGGTCTACCACGAGGAGGGCTAATCCCGGCCGTAATGTTCAGCCACCAATTAGGGTTACCTTATTACGATTGGGCCGATTTGGGATCGAGGACGGAACCTGCCCGCCACCATAATGTGCTGATAGTGGATGATGTGATCGAGACAGGTAAAACTATAAAGTCGCGATTCGCATGGTCTTCCGACTTGAGGCCTTTCGATATAGCCACCCTGATAGACAAGTTACAGGCTGATTGGATAGATTATTATGGGTTACGGGTGGACTTGGATGTTTGGGTCAAGTTCCCTTGGGAGTCCGATCAGTCAACTACCCTTAATAATGACGGGGATCCCACCTATCCGTCACCCCCAAACCGGTCGTTTCTAAATGATGAATCAGGACGAGTTTGAGATGGATCAAGCCATGATCGAAGAAGGGGTGCGGACAATGTTGATCGGTTTAGGTGAGGATCCGCAACGGGAAGGGCTCCAAAACACGCCAGCACGTTTCGCTAAAATGATGATGGAGATGACAACCCCACCATCATTCACCCCGACCACTTTCAGCAACGAAGACGATTATGACCAGATAGTAATGGTCAGCAACATTCCTTTCTATTCCCAATGTGAACATCATTTGGTTCCCTTTTTCGGCCAAGCCCATATCGGCTATCTGCCTCAAGCAGACTATATTGGTCTGAGTAAGTTTCCGCGAGTGGTAGAATATTTCGCTCGCCGCTTACAGGTACAGGAACGGTTGACAACACAGATAGCCAATTGGGTGATGGGAACCTTAAACCCGTTAGGAGTGGGCGTAATCATCAAAGCCCGTCATCTCTGCATGGAGATGCGAGGGGTCAAGAAACCCGGTACTGAAACCACCACTTCGGCTATGTTAGGACAAATGCGAGACAACCCTAACATGAAAAACGAATTCCTTAATCTGGTCAGTCAGGCATTGACATGAAACATACGATCTGCGTTGACTTTGACGGCACATTAGAACTGGCTAACGGCCAACCTAACCAACCGCTAATCGACTGGATGAACAGTCAGGGCTGTCGGTTCTTTATCTGGTCCTCACGGGACTGGATCTATTATGACTATATCGAGGATTGGCTTAATCGTCACGGAGTACCTTGCCATAACATCATCTTGGGCAAACCGTTGGCTGATCTGTATATTGATGATCGAGCTTCCCATTGGCAATCTGTTCTGGATAAGTTAAGTGCCGAAAGAGATTAGCAGTGCCCCGCCTCGCGTTGGAGACGAAGCACCTCAAGCAATAATAAGGCTATTCCGCTTCCCGTATCAGTTCTTCGGTCGTCTGTGTGGCAATCACAGCCATACGTTGATGGATATAGCTTCGGGTGATGCTGGCCAGAAAACCGTCTTAGACGGATTGTTTCGGAGACTTATTTTCTTTGACAATTCTTGTGACCATGAATTTGTCAAACCGGCCGACATCCGATGTATCCCCATGGCTGATAAGAGTGTCGAAGTTTCATTTTGTTTTGAAACCGTTGAGCATCTTGATAGCCCCGACCAAAATCAAGCGTTGCGGGAATTGGAACGGGTGACCCAAACCCAGATAGTGATAGGAAGTATAGATGAGCATGGGGAAGACCACGTGGAAGGCGTACCTATTTTCAAAAAGAAAAACGATTCTAACCCCTATCATTTACGGGAGTTGAACTCGCTTACCTTCCCGCAATTGATTGAGCAGCATTTTACTGACATCGAATATTACCAGTCATGGCCATCCCCTTCCGGGATAGCCATGCGTCACGGGTTGTGGGCGAGGCCTCTTGCTTATTGTAATTATGCGATGATTAACCTTTAATTTCTACCGACCACACTGCAGAGAGTTTTAAGTTATGAGCAAAATCAAAGTAGCCCTAATTGGGGTAGGCAACTGTGCTTCGGCTTTATTGCAAGGTGTTGACTACTACAAAGACCAAGATCCACAAGGGGTGATGACAGCCGATATTGGCGGTTATTCTCCGGCTGACATCGAAGTAGTAACCGCCTTCGATATTAATGCAAACAAAGTAGGGTTGCCGATAGAAGAAGCGGTTTGGCAAAAACCAAATAATGCTTACACCTTTTCCACAGTTAGCAACACGGCTATCGTCCAGCCGGGCATAGTGCTGGACAGTATGGCCGATTACCAGTTCCATAATTTCCCGGTCAAGGAGGAGACCGTTGAGGATCTGAAACGAGGCGTAGGACCTATCGTCAAAGCCTTAGTGGAAACGGGAGCCGAGATAGCGGTTTGTTATTTGCCGGTCGGTAGTTACGAAGCCAGCCGAGCCTATGCTAAAGCCTGCCTAAATGCCAAGGTCAGTTTCATTAATGCTATGCCGGAGTTCATTACCACTGACAAAATGTGGCAAGAACAGTTTGAGATTAATGGGCTAGTCTGTGCTGGTGATGACGTTAAAAGCCAAGTGGGCGCTACGGTAGTTCACCGCACTTTAGCCCACCTGATCGAGATGCGTGGACAGAAGATCAATAATACTTATCAATTAAACTTCGGAGGTAACACCGACTTTGAAAATATGCTGGATCGGAGCAGGTTGGTAAATAAAGAGAAAAGTAAGACCCAATCAGTAACCAGTTTGTTGGACCAGATCCCGCATATGAAAGTAGGGCCTAGCGATTTTGTCTCTTATTTGGATGACAAGAAAATTTGCTATATCAATATCCAAGGAGAGCAATTTGGCGGCGCGCCTTTCAGCATAGAGTTAAAGTTGGAAGTAGAAGATTCGCCTAACTCAGCTGGCGTCATCTGCGACGCTATCAGAGGAGTTAAGTTGGCCTTGGATCGGCATCAATACGGGTATTGCGATGCTGTCAGCAGTTGGTGTTTCAAGTCACCGTCAATCCAGATGCCCGACTTAGAAGCTAAACAGCAGTTCGACCGATGGATCAAGCCAGCCAATCAGGTGGGGGTGCGATGAAAGAATTGCGTAGCCTCAATAAGTATTTGGACTTGGAAGCGGATTGGATGTCTAAACGGATAGTCAACCAGTTAGAGTTTCAAAAAATGGTTACGGCGGCTCTTAATTGCCCTCAAAACGAATTTCGGACTTATCAACAGGTAGGCTTGATTAGCGGCGGCATGGATTCGGTTATCATGTGGCATATTATGCAAAATGAACCTGGCTACAAATTAGCTGTCTTCTGCGATTTAGGCCAATCTTACAATTCGGCTGAAAGGGATGTCTTGGATCAGCGCCAAATCCCGTATGTAGAAGAAAAGCTGGATTTGAGTTCAAGGCCCAATTGGGATCATATCATCCCCGGTCGCAATATGCTGATGATGTTGCGGGCCGTTGATTATGTCACTGATGGCGGTAATCTTTGGCTAGGATGTGTCGACGGTGAATCCGGATACGACGACGGCGATAAAAGCCAACGCTTCTTTGACCTGTTCCAGACTTACGTCAAAGCAGAATACGATAAACAGGTTAAAATAAAGACCATGCGAACTGGAACTAAAACCTATTGGCTAAGTTGGTATTTGGGTAAAACCGCAGATTTCTCCATCTTGGGTACAGTCACCTGTTTCAACCCAATTGAAGGCAAGGCTTGTTGCGCTTGCCAAGCCTGTCTACGTAAATACCTGGCTATTCGATATTACAGCATCACCTGCTCGACTATGATCGAGTGCGACCCCACCGGCAACCTTTTGGAGGAACCTTTCGCCACTTGGGCCGAACATATGGACCACCCAAGTTATCGCCAAGCTATCGCCGTTGGATGTAAACCTTTCATTGAAAGTTATATCAACAAAATGGAAACGGCTTCAGCCAACAGAAATTATAGTCATTACAGTGAGGCTAGAATCGAGGAAGACCTGCCTCTCCTACAGGAATTGAAGTCGGATTTCTATCTAGGGGCCACCGAGGAGGGTAGGTGAGGTTATATTTCGCCGGCGCTGACGGCACCGAAAAGTATAATCAAGCCTTGTTCACAGGCGGGGTCAAATACCGGCTAGTATCAGCTTACACTTTAGGCTATGACCGAGAGGTACCGGATTGGCCTTTCAAATCGACCATGATTGATAGTGGCGGTTATTCGGCCCGTACGCGTGGGGTGGAAATAGAGGTTGAAGAATATGTCGATTTCCTTAACCGCAACCAACCTGATATGGCTTTGGAACTGGATACCAGCGATGTCTGGCAGACTTTAGCCAACCGCAAGATTTTGCAAGCTAAATGCCCTTCAGTTTACATCATCCCTATTTACCATTGGAGCGATTATATCTCCTCCACCTTCCGGTCCATGATCGACGATTTAGTCACAGACTATCCGATGATAGCCGTCGGCGGTGTAGCCGGTGTCAGCATTGGACGAGAAGAACAGTTTGAGCTTTACGATTATGTCTTCCAACGCACCCGTGACAAAGTAAAAGTTCACGGCTTAGGCCAAACCAGCAAACCGTATCTGGAGAAATATCCTTTTTATTCGGTGGATTCAACTTCGTGGTTAGCGGCAGTTCGTTACGGGTGCAGCATGGTGGATGGGGCTTGGAAGGAGATGACAAAGTTGCAAGCCAAACTTTATCGTGGTCAGGAAGCGTTACAGAAACGAATCCCACCGGAGATAAGGCATTACTTGAAACTGGAAGATTATTTCACCCGATTATGGGGCAAGAGAGGAGTGGTTTGGACATGAACCAACACGGAACCCAACTAGCGGAACTGAACGTCGCAGACCTGATAAAAGCCGACTGGAATTATAAGTCAGACGCTTCAGCAGAGATGCTAGAAAAGTTATGTGCTAGTATCAGCAAAGACCATTCGGCTGGTGTATTAGCGGTCAGAGAAATGGAGTCCGGGCAATTCGAGGTAATCGACGGCAACCACCGTTTCCAAGCTGTTTGCGAGTTAGGTTGGGAGAAAGTGCCTTGTGAAAATTTCGGCGAAATTAGTTTAGCCCATGCGGTAACGGTAGCCCGACGCCGTAACCACCAATGGTTTGAGGACGACCCATTAGCCTTCGCCGAACTCTACCGCGACGTGGTATTGCCAGAATACAGCGTTGGGGAGTTGGAACAGTTTATGCCGGACAGCCAACAAGAACTGGAAGATTTGGCTAAACTGCTCGATTTTGATTGGGGCGAGTTCGATCAGGAAGAAACCCGCGAGGGAGCTAGACCTTCGGGCGAAATCGAAATAACCGTTAGCCTGAGTAAAGAACAGGCCGAGCTAGTTACAGCTGAGTTGGAACGGGTGGGCGGAGAGACAGCCAACGCACTGGTCAGAATCGCTTGTACCAGCCAAAACTTTGAGCTAGCCCAAATAGAAGAATATTATCAACAAACGATTCGTCAATGGTCGCCCGAGACAGCGGAAGAAGAAACAGAAGAACAGGACCTAATCCCTTTCTCCAGCTAAATTATTGCCAGCCTAAATTGCGATGCGGTATAATAGCCCGAAGGTCAACTTGAAACAGATACGGTTCCCCGGCTTGAGGGCGGTGCCGGCTATTTTCAAACCGGCTTTTCAAGCTCTGCCTAAGCAACAGCAGTTCATAGATTCAGAGGCTTCTGAAAATCTGTATTCCGGGGCGGTTCGGGCTGGCAAGAGCCGGGCTTTGATGGAAAAATGTTATCTGCAAGGCGTGGCGGCACCCGGTATTCGGTTAGGCGTGTTCCGCAAAGTGCGAAGCACTATGTACGAAACCACCATTCGCACTTTCTTGTGCGACGTTTTGGGGTGGGATTCGATGGAAGATCCGCAACACCAACTGGTCAAACGGTGGCGAAAATCGGAGTTGAAAGCTACCCTCTATAACGGTTCCGAAATCATATTCTTGGGTATGGACAAGAATACCAAGATAGGGTCGCTAGAATTGGGCGGAGCTTTCGTCGATGAAGCGCATGAACTGGATGTCGACGATTGGAACATGATCCAAACCCGGTTGAGCCAGCCGATAGTGGAGAAACAGCAGATGTGGGCCGCTTGCAACCCGGCCAGTCCAATGCACTGGTTATACGAAAAGTTCTTCCGTCAGGCTGGTGATGACACCTATTGCGTAAGCACCAACAGTTTCGAGAACCCGTATTTGGGTGACGAATATATTGCACGCCTAAAACGGATGACTGGCAACTTCTATCGCCGCATGGCTTTAGGCGAATGGGTAGCCTTTTCCGGCTTGGTTTATGACTGTTTTGATCCGGACCAGCACATCGTCGATGAGGTGAAGACTGGTGATAGCTTCAATCTCCGCTCCATAGATTTCGGAGGACTTAACCCGCATGTCTGCCAATGGTGGCGAGTTTATCAAGATGGACGCATGGCTTTGTATCGGGAACTGTATCACAGTAACATTTCGGTTCGGGCTTTCGCTGATATGATCCACCAACACCAACCCAAACAAGAACAGATTATGTTTACTGTCAGCGACCATGATGTTAGTGACCGACTCACCTTAGCCGAAAATGGCATCCAAACCCGACCGGCCTTGAAAGAGGTTAGGCAAGGTATCGAACGAACTTATGAAAAGCTGGCTAACGGAGAACTGTTATTTTATCGACAGGCCTTGGTGGAACAGGATTGGCAGTTGAAAGATGATACCGGAGCAGTTAATCGGGTTAGGCCCCAATCCACATTAGAAGAAATCAGCGGCTACGAATGGGCAGTGAGTGCCGGTATCCCTAAAGACCAGCCGACCAAGAAAGACGATCACGGTATGGATGCTATGCGATATGCGGTGATGAGTTTACATCACCCCCAAGCTAGCTGGCGGCATATAAGGGGAGTTTAGATGGCTAGGACACCTCGATCCATGCACTATGACCAATTGAAAGCGCCGATTATTCTGCACAGTTTCTGGTCAGCCCGTTATGGCACCGTACACAAAATCCAGTGCGATACCGATTTGGAGTGGCGGGACCTAATCCAAGGGGTACCGGATTACGACAAAATCTTGTATGAAGTGGGTAAACGAAAGTTGGTAGCACCAGATTATTGTCTTTACATTTTGATAGAAAGGCGTAAAATGTTAGAGTTTAGAGAACGCAAATACGGCGAGAAGGCAGAACGTAAAATCATATCAGTGGGGTAAACAATGGATTTCATCACCCAATTCCATCCAGACTACACCAACTTTCAAGCCGATTGGCAGTTCTATCTACAATCCTATATCGGTGGTCGGGCATATGTTACCGACAGCAATCTGTTCCAACATTTACGTGAAAGCGAACAGGATTTCAACTTACGTCTGAAACGGGCGGTCTACACCAATTACTGTCGGACAGTCATCGACCTCTACACCTCTTTCATTTTTGGGGTGGAAACCCATGTCATGCGTGATTTTGAGGATGACCCCTATTACCTTGATTTCAGTCGTGACGTGGATTTACGGGGCAATACCATCGACGATTTCATGCAACAAGTGGCTACCTATACCCAAGTCTATGGTTTCTGCGGTATCCTGGTCGACTCACCACCATTGGATGATTCCATCCTAACTTTGCGTGACCAACAAGATTCCGGTATCCGACCTTATCTCTGTATCTACCAGCCAGTGGATATAGTCAATTGGTCCTTGGATAAATTCGGCCAGTTATTATGGGTTCGGCTACGGGAAAAGGTAACAGACAATGACGACCCGTTTGAAGAAACGGAAGAAGAAGTGGTGTTCCGCACCTTCACCCGTGACGAATGGTTCTTGCACGACGATGAAGGAGAACTGATAGAACAAGATACTCACGGGTTGCAACGGGTACCTTTTGTCTTGGCCTATTTCCAACGTCATCCCCAATACCCGTTAATTGGTCTGAGCCAGTTAGTGGATATAGCCCCTATCAACCGTCTGCTGACCAATATTAGCAGTTACATTGACGAGTTCGTAGCTAAACAAGCCTTCCCTTTCTTAGCGGCCTCGGACAATCCAATGGCGGCTAGCGATCAGGAAGAAGAAGCCATCATCTCGGCCAGTAACGTGTTCCAGTATCCGCAAGGCGGTCAACCACCGGCTTATGTCAGCCCACCCACTGACCCGGCTGAGTTCATGCAGGGTTTTTCTAGCGACTACCTAATCCAACAGATTTTGCGCGCGGCCCATCTGGATCATCGGGCATTGGCTGAACAATCTGGGGTAGCCAAACAATACGATTTCCATCAACTGAACCATGTCCTAAGCCGGTTTAGTCGTAACCTTGAAATGGCTGAAGCACAGATAATGACGCTCTACCATAGTTGGACTGGACAGGATTTGGATTTAGGCCAAATAGATTATCCAGACACCTTCGAGATCGAATCCATCAGTCAAGCACTGGCTAACAGCAAACTGGTGCGTGACATCTTCGCCGACAAATCACCCACCTTCACCAGTGAGCATCTCCATCGGATGGCCCGCCGACTAGCGCCCAAATTAGAACAAGACGTAGCCGAGACAATCGCCACCGAACTAGGGGGAAGTGCTAAAAACGATTCTCTGGCCTTGGCTTACATGGCCGAGAGAGAAGAATTTGGCGGTAACGGACAAGCCTAATCAGCCGATGAAAAAGTTGGAAGACTATCATCCTGATGAGATGATTCCGGTTGACAGCTATTTGGTCCAATCAATGTGCGCTAAATGGCGGCGGCAGTTGGGGGTAATAATGGTTGAACGGCGTTTTGACAAACAGATGGAAGAAATTCTGAACCAATATCATCCCCAGACCATGATTGAAAAGAAGAAATGAGTATAGCCGATTACCAAGAATCTGTTTACCGATCCAGAGCTATCCCGTATAAAGCCACTGAAGCAGTAGAAGCTCGCCAGCTAACCGCTCTCAAAATGGCCTCGGCACAGCTAACGGATATAATTCGTCAGATGACAGATTCCGGCGATTTGGAACAGGACGAACAGGTGAGTCGTGGTTTGTACTTAGCCAAAAGAATGGCGATCCAAAGTTTGATGACCCAATTGGGGGACGGAATCAGTGGTGATATTTCGGAGACGGTGGCGGCGGTAACAGAAGAAACGGTCAGCATGATGGAAACCATCACTGACAAGTTGGATGATGAAGACTTGGATTTGAGCAATTTCGCCTCGATCCCCCAAACGGTGGTTCAAGAATATGCCCACCGATCCGATGTGGAAGGATTGAAAATTAGTCCTAGCATTTGGGCTGGACACCAAACAGCCCTGATCGAGAATAAGGTACTGTCGGCTTTAGCCCGAGGCCAAAGTGCCACTAGTTTAGCCGAGGATCTGCAAAAATTCGTCCTCGGCGGTTCGGAAGGTATGGGTCAAAGTGTGGCCTATAAAGCCTTTAGATTAGCTCGGTCAGAAATCAATAACGCTTATCACGAAAGCCGTCGATTAAGTGCCATCGCCAGCCCGGTGGTAGCGGCAATGGAATGGAAGTTAAGTAATCGACACCCCGGCTGGGATATTTGCAACATGCTAGCCCAACAGAATTTATACGGTTTAGGCGCTGGCGTTTATCCTAGCGAACAGTTACCGCCAAAACCGCACCCCAACTGCATCTGTTATACTCTAGACAAATTGAGATCTCCAGCGGATTGGCAGAAACCCAAGCCTATACATCGGATGAAAAAAAGCCCTAGTGAGTATCGGCCTAAAGGCCAAGGCACCCAACTCTATATCAAGCGGCAATACGAGTTTTTCGACCAGTTAATGGAGACTGTCAACTACGAAGCCGATAAGATTATGCCTATCGTAGCTGACGATTTGGCGATCCAACCAGCGCTAGGTTATGAGATCCCGACCTTTGACCTAACCGAGGCTCCATTGGAGTTTTTGGCTACTGACTATTTCAGTCAGCTATACCAGATTCCGACTATCAAAGCGGCCTTGTCAGAAACCGATTTCGAGATCATGTTACAAACCGGCTTGATCGCCACCGAATCAGGGCTAAAAGTCAAAGATGTGAAAATGAAAGGGGCGCAGTACCAGTGGAAACAGATTGCGCTTGACCATTTTGCCAGCCAAGGCATTAAGCTGTCCGACACCGATCAGAAGCTGGTAGCCGACCAGTTAAAGTTGGCCGGGGCTGAAGCTGTCCAAAAAGGGTTGACCGCCGAACAAATGATGGGGGCTAAAACCCCACCACCAGCACCCGCACCAACGCTCAAGCCGGGGCAAATCACAGCGGAATTAGCCAGTGATATGTACAGCCAAAAAACGGTGCTATCACCCGGGCTTGGTGAGTTATCTATGGCTGACTGGATGGTCGAACCGGTTTTTGACAAGTTGCTAAAATGGGCGGTCAAGCAAGAGTCGGCAGGAATTGGAATAACCACCGCCAACTTGAAAGCTGAGTGGACATCTGAATTGGCTAACGTGGGCAAGATCTGGGTCGATGTGTTCGGGCCGGGGGATTTAGATAGCATAGTCCAGAAATTCTCGGAATTTGGTGGGCAGATCAGTGGTGGCGCCGCTAAACCAACACCAGCCCCAACACCAGCCCCACCACCCAAACCAGCCCCAGTGCCAACACCTACAGCACCTAGCACTAGCACCTATCCTATTCCTAGCGGGTACAAGTTTGGCGTAGTCAGCGCGGAAGATATGATAGCTATGGCCCAAGAAGGTATTGATGCTCTAACGCAAAATATGGACATCAAGGGTAAGCCGATGAAAGGGTTGCAGTACCAATGGTCGTATATTGTGGAAGGTTATTACGACCAACTCACCATCAAAGTACCTGGTCCAGAACAAAAGAAACTCGGCCAACAGGTATCTGATCTAGCTAAACAGGCTATGGATAACAACCTAACGGCTCAACAGGTTGTCAGTCCCGGCCCGGCCCCAATCGACAAAGATTTCCAAGTGCCAACCCTACCATCGCTAACCGATGGAGCTTTTGCAGAGATGCTGGATCTTGGCCTTAATTACACTCAGGTGGGCATGGAAATCAAGGGTAAACCGATGACCGGGTTGCAGTACCAATGGAAACAGATAGTTGATGATTATTACCTCGCGGCTGGTGCTAAAGCCAACGCTTCAGTACAAAAAACAATCGCCGACCAGTTGATTAAAGCCTCACAACAGGCCCAAGATCTGGGGTTAAGCGGGGAAGAATTGGTCTCGGCCCCAACAGCCGGTGCCGCCACCGCCGGACCGGCACAGATAGTGCCACCAGCGGCCTCGACGGTATCAGCCCAAACTCCGACCACCGCCCAATTCCAGCAGAAAGCTGTAGGGCCGAAGAATCCCATCTTCCCACCGGATCTGCAATCAGTAGAGTTCGTGCAATCGTTAGGCGGATCAACCGGGGCTAAATTAGTCAAAGGCATAGATGCTATCGCACGCAAATTCGTGTTAAAAAAGGGTGCTAATGAACCCCATTTGAAAGAGGAAATGATCGCCGATTCCATCTATAAATCGTTCGAAGAAGATAGGATCGGGGGCAAATTTAACACGATGAAGACGAAAGTGCCAGACTCTGAGAGTTATCAGGATGTGGATGGTGCTATGGTTAAATTGAGTAATTTTCACGTTGGCGAGTCATTAGCCGATGTGCTTAACGGTAAGACTTCGCTTGATGTCGACCGAGTTAAAAAGGGGTTGCAACAAGGGTTTGTGCTAGATGCCCTGATAGGGAATTGGGATGTGGTTGGTTTAGGCTCTGATAATATTTTGGTCGACCAACAGCATGACGTCTATCGCATAGATAATGGCGGGGCGTTACGATTCCGAGCGCAAGGTACTAGCAAAGGTTCAAAATTCCGCGATCAGCCGGAAGAAATCTGGACCATGATGGATAAGAATCTTAATGCTCCATCGGCCAAAGCCTTTGACGGTCTAACTTTCAACGATGTTAAGAAACAGGCCGATTTCCTGTACGAGAACCGAGACCTGATCTTGAGTAACCCGTTATTAGACCCGGCTTTGAAAGCTAAGTTAAGTAAACGGTTGGATGCTTTAGCTGACGACACGTTTTGGCAGAAAGCTAGAACCGAGTATATCCGTTTGGGTATCGCTACACCGGCCTTAAAGAAAAAGGTCAGCGCTGAGACAACAGAGAGTTATCGTAACGTGATGACTGGCATTACTGAAAAGGTGGAGCAGGACGCCACTTTTGGCCGTATCGCTGTCTCGATAGATAAAGAGGTAGTTGAAGACCATAACGCAAGTATTCAAAAAGACATTGATCCGCGGGGGAATGTTAAGCATATATTAGAGTTCAAGGTCACTGAAACTAACCAAGACGAGTTCAAAAAAGCCATGGAGGATTTAGGGGCTAAGAGAGATGAATGGAATTATCTCTCCCGTCAGTACGATCAAGGGGAAGGTGGATGGAAAAATACCAGCCCCAGCTCCGGCTCCAACATTTCTTTTGACAAGGTTTGGCAATATCGCCGTTCGGACGATCAGGCTTATGACATCGCTTTCTTTGATAATATCTCTAGTGTGAAAGAAACTTATGGATCATCCTCGACTAAGGCTTTGCGGGGTACGGTCAAAATAGAGGTTGATGGTTCGTTAGCCCAACTGCAAGAAAGGTTGCCGCAAGTGATTTCTGATTTAGGGTTGTCACCGGACCTAATGGCTACACCGGCCGATGACGATAGGTTGAAACTGAAAACGGCCCAAATGTTTCAACGGATCGCTCCCAATATGATGGTCAAAGAAGGGTACAGCCAACGGTTCACTGAATCTATGGATCAGGCAGAATGGGACGATTTGTATAAGGATGCGGTCGGGAAGATGGCCAAGGAATCGAAGCAAAGCGAAGATACTATTGTCCAATGGATAAACGGGATGCAGTTAGGAGAAGCCTTTTCTGGTACTGATACCTATATCAACCAAGACACCGATTACAACCAATGGGTGACAAAAGGAGTGGATTACCTGATCCACAGCATTAGCCCACAACGGACGGCGGATGTCTTTGGCACAGCCGGATCTCAAGGTTTAATGTCGTCACGGGAAAGGTTTGGTCGGGGTATTACGGTAGGAGGCGGTTCAACTGGAGATGATTTTAGAACAGGTGGAGCCGATAGCGCCTTTACCCGGGTGGTCAATTACAAGGTAGCCCCGAAAAGGGGTATCCAAGATATTGGAGGAGCAGTTTCTTTGATCTTGGACAAATCATTATTGTCTCGAAGTGATTGGTACGCCTACAAATCTGACAATTTTGGTGACACTGATTTCAAGGCCCATACTTATGATAGGCTAACTGAAGCGGGCAAAGCCTCCGCAAGTGACAATGAAGTTATGTTCCGGGCTGGCATTCCCGCCCAGTTTGTGCGAGGAATTGTTTGTCGGTCACAGTCGGTCAAGAAAGAGTTGCTAGACACGTTGGCCCAGAAAGGGATTACTCAAATCGGTACCGTACCTATTAACGAGTATACAGTACTGGTGGCGGCAAACCAAGACGAGCATGACTATTTCAAAAACCCGGCCTATGTAGAAGATGCCAGTTTGTTAATGCCGTCAGCCGGGCCAGTACCACCACCTCCAGTTCGGGCTAAGACCATCGACGATATTTATAAAAACGATAAGATATCTATCACTACGCCATCTGGTGTTCCGTCCATGGTTAATATCAAATCTATCTTTATTTACCAAAAAGTCTTCGAAGATATGGTTGATTGGGTAGGAGACAATGCAGGCTTTACCGTAGACCAATTCAAGGCGGAATTGGGTAAACATAATCCAGCGATGGCCAGTGTGTCAGATAACAAGCTGGACGATTTATCCAAAGGGCTGAAAAAGGCGTATCAAGACATTCAAGCACCAACGCCGGCACCGCCAGTCAGCAAAGATGATTATATCAAAGAGCATTTTGCCGGTATAGATTATAACGATCCCGATTGGGGGATGATGGCGGATTTGGACTTAGGCTCATTCCAGGATATTGTCAAATGGGTGGATGACAATCCCAATGATGCCACCTATGAGTGGGACAAAAAGTTCCAAGCTAAATGGGCTGAGTATGACTTTTTGATTGAACACGCAAGCATGACCAGCATCGACAAGTACGGCGCCCAAATAGTGCAACTGATTATTGATGCTGAAAAACCAGCACCAGCCCCACCACCTGCACCTACTCCGGCACCTAGCCCAAGCACCACCGAGGCGGATGTTAAAGACGAATATGCCCTACTAAAGAAAAAGCCATATTCTGATGCTGGGAACATTTCGGGCAAGTGGTATCCGACTGAAGACGAGTTCGGAGAGTTAGTAGAATGGGCCTTGGATAAGGTTAATAATAATCAAGGATCGCCGAATATTTCGTCTGTCCACGCCAAATGGTATACGCTAAATGGGCCGTCGTCTCCGAACTCGAAGAACTTGAAAAACATTGTCGAGTCTCTGGAATCGGTTCTAAAGAAGGTCTCCGCTCAAGCCCAAGCCCAAACCCCAACGCCGACGGGAACAGCACCCCCACCCTTCATTTTAGACATGGATAATTTGGATATAGCTCAAATGCCGATAACCGACAGCAAAAAAGAGGTTATGACTAAAGGGCAGATGATTGCCGGTCCAGAGAATCTGAAAGTCTTGTTTGAAGACATTAAATATTTAACAGTTGACCCTGGGGTTGGTGATCCTACAAATATAGACTTGATAACAGAGATTGTGGAAGAGTTTATGGAGGAAGAAGAATTACCCCTTTCAGACAAGATGAAGTCTAATCTAGTCGAAGCGTTGCAAATTCTAATGGAGTTGAACCTCAGTTAATGCCTCAGTCATGGGTAGCCTTTGATACCAAGTGGGAAAATGGGACTGAACCTTGGCTGGCTTTCTATGTCCAGTTATGGGATAAGGAGAATGAAGGTATCTACTTGGAACAGATAGCGTTGGAGATTAGCCGTTTAGAGGAATATGGTGGCGGGTTTTGCTGGGGTGCTGGCGGAGCCTCGATGGAGAGTTCGACCTTGGAACGGCAACCAGATGGAAGTTGGATTCAAACTAGCAACAATCTTAGGGACGGAGAACCGGATCGGATAATCACTTACCAGTTCCTGACCTTGGATTTGTATCAATATTATTTCCCTAAAAAGTTCGATATTGACTTTCGCTCGACCGAGGATTTACAGGCTTATATGGTTAAATATAACGCCGAAGAATTTGGCATTAAGTAGCAGATATGGCCGACGGGCCTTAAACGGAGATCGACGGATCGAAAACGGAGGACCATAAAATGGCAGAAACAGCAGAAGTCACAACCCAATCAACTGAGGAATCAACTGAAACGACTGTGACTCCAGCCAGCCCGTCCGAAGGGACGCAAAACACGGCACAGGATCCAAAACCTGTTTTCAACGATCAACAGCAACATTGGATAGACAACCAGATCATCCCAAAAATTGTGGCTCAAACCAAAAGGTCTCAACAGGCCGATGCCAAAGCCAGAGGTTTGGGTAAAGATGAACGGGAAGAACTAGAGCAATTTCGTGTCCAGCAACGAGAACTAGCCGAACAGAAAGCCTTGGACGAACAACGAGAGTTGGAAGAAAAAGGTGAGTATAAAAGGATCATCGAAGAAAAGGATGTTCTAGTGCAGAAAGCGGTAGCTGACAAAGAACAAGCGGCGAGCTTATTGCAACTAGAACGGGAATCCAATTTTATCGAGAACCAATTAGATTCGGCCATCTCCAGAGTAGAAGGTGGGATTCTGCCAGATATGGTACATATCGCCAAACAGATGCTGAAAAGTGGTGTGCCAATTTTAGTAGATTCTGATACCTACTATTCCGTTAAGACCAGCAATGGAGCTGACGGCGGCGACTTGGAGGTTCAAGTTGTGGATGGGAGTGGTAACCGGCCTTTTAACTCTAATGGCGAATATATGTCGTTGGAGGAAGCACTGGCCGGGTTCGTTGTTCGCCATCCTAGTTTCCAACCAGCCAACTTTCGAGGTGGCGGGTCCGGGGCCAGTGGTGGTTCTAATCTCAACTCTGTCCAATCCTTACAGAAAGAGCTTGAAGATTTGACGGCCCAAGCCCGTAAATCGGGACGGTCGGGAGATCGACAAGCCATGCTGAAAAAACAGCGTGAACTCAAAGCGGCGGAATCTCAATAACCGCCAAGGATAAACTATAATGGCTTTTTCAGGAAGAGCTACCTATTCAAATGATACATTGATCGGTGAAGACGTATCTGATCTGGTATCTACTATCTCACCCTTTGAAACTCCGTTACTGGATTTCTTGGGTGATGCCTCACAATCAGCTACCAATGTCCTCCATGAATGGGTGGAAGATTCACTCAATCCCGGCACTTTATTGGCATCATCGGCCATCGCTTCGGCCACGGCTGATACCGCTTTCCGTGTCAATGGCACCGGCAACAATTTGCAAGTGGGCGATATTCTACGTATGGTCGGCGGCAACGTGATTGCCAACGAAGAATTGATGCAAGTCACAGTGGTGACCGGTGCTAATTCGATTACTGTTAGCCGAGGTTTCGGGAGTGTTGGCCCATCTTCACTAGCAGTCGGCGGTTCTTTGGAACTGGTTAGCAATGCCAGTTTGGAGGGGGCCGATGTTTCGGGCGATATTTCCCTCAACCGTAGCCGTCAATACAATTTCGTGCAACAGTTCCAAAAGCCGATTGAGGTTAGCGACACCCAACGCTCAGTCAACAACTTGGGCGGGATTGACGACGAATACAGTTACCAGCTAGAGCAAAGAACCAAGGAGATCTTGCGTGACTTGGAGAAAGCGGTCATCTTGGGCGCGGCTTCGGGTAACAGCTTCGGTTCATTAACCGCCTATCGGTCAATGAAAGGTATCTGGCGTTCAATCGCTACCAACCAACAAACCACCACCGCCGCTTTGACCGAAACTTTCTTGGGCGATACTATCGTCAAGTCAGCTTGGGATAACGGTGGCGATGATGTTGACCTGATCGTGGCTGACTCCCAATGGAAACGAGCCATTGATGGCTTGATCGACTCCCGGATCAGGGTAACTGATGATGCTGACACCTTACGTACTGAAGTGACTTATTACGAGTCTAGCTTCGGTCGTCAAGTGGTGTTACCACCTAACCGCCATATGCCTTACAAATCAGCGATGGTTTTAGCTTCTGACCGAATTGAAGTGGTACCGTTGCAAGGCCGATCATTCCAACATGAATCGCTAGCCAAAACCGGTCATGCCACCAGAGGAGTGGTAGTGGGTGAATATACGGTAGCGGTGATGAACGAAGCCGGCCATGCCAGAGGTATTGATACCGACGCTTAACCTTAAACCAACCTTTAACCAACCCCTGTCCAAAGGAGATTGTTTGAAATGCCAATGATAGACAAAGCGGATATTGAAGTGCTAAAAACCTTTATGACCCATAATATTGGTCGGCCCTTCAACCCCAGATACTTGGTTCGGTTTAGGCGGGTCTTGCCGGTGCTGTTGCAAGATTACGAAAAACTATGCCATGAAAATGATGCTTTACTTAAAACTAACCGTCAGCTGGAGGAAGAATTGAAAAAGGGGCAAGAGGCGGCAGAATGAAATATAATATCGCCTTCTATTGCCAATCAGTACCCTTTTCGGCGGAGACTATTAAGCTGGAGAAATCTTTGGGCGGTAGTGAAACGGCCTTGGTCTATATGGCCAATGCTTTAGCTGAACGGGGCCATCAAGTCACGGTCTTCACCCAATTCCAAGACGAAGACCATCAAGGCCGGTATAACGGGGTCAAATGGGCTGACAGCCAGTATTTCCCTGATATGTGCCACAGTATAGAATGGGATATTTTTATCTCTCAACGCTATTATCCAGTGATGGCTAATAATGTTCGGGCTAAATATCGAGGGTTATGGGTTGAGGATGTAATGGAGGTCGGCATCAAGGCCGAGTATGCTGGCTCCTTGTGGCAAACCGATCAGATCCTTTATGTCAGTGAATGGCAACGTCAGAATTACGAATCCATCTTGCCCAGCGGGGCCGAGAAGTTGGGCTTTGTGACCAAGAACGGGATCGACTTAGCCACGGTTGATGACAACATGGCTGACGAAAAAGACCCCAACCAGATGATTTATATCAGCCGGCCAGAACGTGGTTTGTTCCCTTTGTTGCAAATCTTCCCCCAAATGCGGGAACAACGACCTGACCTTGAGCTAAAGGTTTGCCGCTACTATTCTATGTATGAGAATAATCCGGAAGTGAAACGGATTTGTGAGCAAGCCGACCGCATGGTAGCCCATACCGAGGGTGTTCAATATTTGGGTAACTTGAACAAGGAACAACTATACCAACATATCTCCAGATCAGCTTTGATGTTGTATCCGGGTGTGCCGACTTTCGATGAAACTTCCTGCATCGCCGCTTTGGAAGCCCAAGCCTGTCGAACCCCAATGGTAGCCACCAGCCGAGGCGGGTTGGTTGAAACCTTGTGGCCATTTGCCGGAGCCTTAATTGAGGGCGATGCTTATAGCAAGGGATACCAACAAGAGTTTATAGCCCAAGCCTTCGATTTGCTGGACAGTGCCAGCCGTTACCAAGAGGCACAAAAAATGGGTCGTGAGTGGGTAGTTGACAATTATCAATACAGCACCATCGCGGAGGAGTGGGAACAGAACTTCGATCAATTCTTTGTATCTCGGTTCCAAGACCATTTGCCGCAAATCTTTGACAACTTGCTCCACCATGACGATTTCGTTACCGCTTACCATATACGGGAAGAAGAAGGCATCAGCCAAGAGCAACAGGACCGCTTGGATTCCCACCTCAATCAGACCCATTCCGAACAGCAATATGAAGATGGGATGTTGGCACCCGAACTGGAAGGCAAAGCGGTTGAAGCGGGGCTTCATGGCCGATTAGAAACTGTCTTGCAATTGATCGACCCCCAAAACAGCCAAATGGAGCCAGCGAACATCTTGGATTATGGTTGTGGGGGAGGTGTCTTTGCCAGTGCCCTGCAACGAATGTTTCCTTCGGCCCAAGTTTTGGGTATAGATTTCAGTCAAGGCATTGTGGACAAGGGCAACCAATTCATAGCCGATCAAGAATGGGAGCAACGGAAACCTCATTTACACCAAGCCGATTTAATGGATGCTTCCAGCTTGCAAGAGATCAAGGTTGAAGGTGATGTTCTGTTCTCTTTAGAGGGCCAGAAATACGATTTGATCTTTTGTGGCGAACTTCTGGAACACTATGTCGAACCAATGGAATTGGTCTTGCCCTTGGAAGACTTGCTGACTGATGAAGGTTGGCTGGTATGGACAGTACCCAACGGGCCGTTCGTGGAGATGGCTACCAACGATAGAGAACTGAATCAACGGACGCATCGGATTCATTGGGAATATAACACGGTGGAGGAAGTCTTTAGCCAAAAAGACGGTTATCAAGCCCGTTATATCTGCACCAATAATGAGACCGGATGCCGTGGCTTACACAAGGGGCATTATGTCTTTCGGCACCAAAAAGGCGGTCAATACGGTGAGATAGATTTCGACAAGAAAGCCAAGTTGACTCGACCTTACCAAAAGATCAGTGTTTGCATGATCGCTAAAAATAACGAACAGGATATAGGCCGTTGTTTGGAGTCGGTCAAAGATGTAGCTGACGAGATTATTTTGGCCCATAACCAATCCACTGATGGCACGGTGGAAATCGCCAAACAACACGGGGCCAAGATCATCGAGTTGCCAGAGAAATGGCCAGCCGCCCCGGATTGGGCACCGGCACCGGGCAACTTTTCATGGATGAGGAACGAATCGGTTGACCCGGCTAGTGGGGATTGGATTTTGTGGATTGATACTGATGAGCAATTGCGGAACGGACACCTTTTAGGTAAATATTTGCAAAGCAGGTTCTATGACGGTTATGTCTTGCGCCAAGTCCATTTGATGGTTGATGCTGATCAAAGGCATGATACCCCGGTCAGATTGTACCGTAATGGGGCCGGCTTCAAGTTTTATGGCTGCATCCATGAACATGCCCATAAAAGCCTAAACGAACCGATAGAGCCGTCATTTGAGCTACCCAAGACCGATATTATCCATTATGGATATGTGACTGAAGATATACGGCAATTCAAGTGCAAAGAACGAAATATTGGGTTGTTGAAACTGGATCGGGCTGTCCATCCAGAACGCTTGTTAGGTTGGGTCTTATTAGCACGGGAATATATCAATATGGTGGGTTGGGAAAAACAAGAGAACCCGAACCAACCTTTGAGCCAAATCTCCGACCGACGGTTACGGGAAGTGTTACGAATTTACCATGATGAGGAACTCAACTTGGCCGATCTGAACGGTCGGTATTATAAGCTGATATTCCCTCTCTATCAGGTAGCTTTGAAGTTGTTGGGCGTTGGGTTCGGGGCTGAGATAGATGTCAAGGTGACGGATAACGGGCAAGCCATGCGCTTCTTGGATCAAGATGACGTGGAAAAGCATTTACAGTTCCAGCTCAAGGATTTGGAAAAGCAGGTATTTACCTTGACCAGAGACAAAACCTTTTTGACCCAAGTGGAGGGCTAGATTATGGCTGTCAGAGCAACGATGGCTGACTTGATAACTTATACTCGCTATCTGGTAACGGATGAGGCTTCAGCCACTTTCACTGACCAGAAAGTGCAGGATGTATTGGATCAGCATCGGACCCATTTTGACTATATCTTGCTGGATCGTGATAGCGATTACCGGTATTACTATAGCCGAGGATGGCGGGGCGATGATGTGTCATTGAATCGGATTCCGCGCAGTAATTATCCGATCCAAGTGCCGGATTTTAGCCTTTATACCAAGGTCGGTTTCTTTGAGACTGATTACACGTTACGGGATGGTAGGACTGAAGACAATACTAGCCACACGGCCGATGATGCCAACCTATTCGACGGCACTTATACCTTCAGCACCACGCCAGATACTGACCTCTATTTCTTCGGTAAAGGCTACAACGTTTGGAGGGCGGCTGGTGATCTCTTGAGTTGGACACCAGATTTCGGGCGCTTGCCATTAGACAGTACTAGCCGAGGCGGGGTCAGTGAATCCTATGGTTGGGGCGAGAAAATAGAACAATATTATCACCGAGGGATGGGCTTAAATAAACGGGTGCCCAAATTGTATCGAGCATGAAAGACTTCAATAGTATGCGTATTGTCTGTTATTTGTCTGGCCAAATCTCGGACCAAAAATGGCGAGAGATGTTGAACCAAAACGAGGAGCTTCAACGACGCTGGTCATTGATAGAACGGGAAGAGGTTGGCGATATGATGCGGATGGGCGATCAAATGAGGGCGGTTTGTCAGGTGGCGGCTAAATGAATTTGTTCATTAACACCACCGATATTAGTACCGTTACCATCCAACAGGAAACGGCTACCCAAGATGCCAACTTTAATTATGTGACCGATAGCCCAACGGCTCTACAAACCAATGTGCAGGTGGATTTGCAACCAACTACGGCTAGCATGAAGGACAACGCTACTGGTGGTGTGTATCAAAACACGCATACCATGTACAGCCAAAGGTACGCTAATGTATTGACCGCTTACCCGTCTGGTGGAGTGGTGGTTGTTTTGAATGGAACCACTTTTGATGTCTTAGGGGTTGAGGATTGGACTAGCCACATGGAAGCCTCGTTGCAGGAACGGGTGTGATCATGGCCATGAAATGCGATTATAAAATCAAGAAACGGCCAGCCCGAAAACCTAAGCCCCGCCGCAAACAACGTAAGCAAGGTAAATATCGTTCCTTCACCCGACAAGGCTAATGGCTAAAAAGAAGACCAAGTTTGAGAAGGTGATGGGCGAATTCAAGCGAGGCAGTTTGCGATCCAGTAGTGGTCGCAAGGTAATTAACCGCCGCCAAGCGATGGCCATAGCCTCCAGTTATGGCCGTAGACGGAGCCGAAAACGAAAGTAATGTTAAAGGCCAAGCAGGACGTAGAAAAGTTCGTAGCCCGTCAGTTAGATAAGGTTATCACTAAGATCGAGACTAAGGGTGAAGCCTACTTGGACTATTTGGGTCGGCAGAGCGTCAATAATAGCCGTGACGGTAATCGGGCTGGTGCTTGGATAGATCGCACAGGTAATTTGAGGGCTAGTATCGAGCATAGGTTATTTGAAGGATCAGCCGGGCCTTATGCCAAGGTCTTCGCCGCTATGGAATATGCCGTTCATGTTCATTTTCGGGAGGGTTATCGGGTCTTGATTAAACCAACTAAAGCCGAAGTCAAAAAAGCGATGCAAGGATTCAAGTTGTAAGGAGGTGTAATGGGTGCGGTAACAACTGACAATTATCTGATCGGATTAGCCACCTTGGTTAATGTTTCCGGTGTGACATCGTTACTCAACGGTGGGATCACCAAAGGGCCAAAACGACCGGATGGTGTCAGCTATCCCAGCGTCAATGTTCTGGCCTCTATTAATGATGTGGGCATGGATTCCACTATCCAGAATTATGACGGCTGGTTTAATGTGTTCGTGGCTTCGGAGGATAACGGTTCGGCTGATGTGGCCACCCTGTCTTCAATAGAAAGCCAGATCATAACAGCGGCCAATGTGGAGAGGTGGACACAAGGCACCACCGTTTGCAAATCACAATTCTTTCTCGGCACTCTCGGCCCGTTATGGGATGCTTTAGAGGCCGATGTTCATTATTTGACAGTTAGGTTCCGGTCTTATATTAGTTTATGAAAGTTACATTTGTTAGGTTTCTCAGGCCGTTTTGTAAACTTTCTGACGGTATATATATTTTTAATTTGGAAAATATTTTTCCAGCCAAAAACTTTTGAAAGTGGGAAAATAACATAACAAACATAACATGGGAGGTTAAATGTCGCACCTAGAACTAGATATTGGTGCCATCCAGTATCCGCAAGTCAATGGGAGCATTATCAGGTTAGAAGATACGGCTACGGTTGATATTAGCGGTCACTATTCGGTGGCTGGTGCCACAGATGCCGAACGGCAAGAGAATTTGGAGATCGAGATGTTCAAGCGGGGCAAGGTGGCTTTAGTTGATTACGACCGCCAAAAACAGATCGACGACCATAACAAAGAGATCCAAGAATCGGTCAAGGATCTGGAAGGTGGCAAGGTTAATCAGCCAACCGCGCCCGGGGCACCGACCTTAACGGTTCAAGCCAGTGATGGCAAGCTGAAAGTTTCGGGGGTAGCTGATTCGGCTACAACTCGATTGGTGGTTACTATTACCGGTAGTGGAGATCCTAGTACCATCACCGATGAGGATGGCAACGAAGTTGATAATACTGTACGGGTTGATTTCCAAGAAACGATCACCACCGGCTTGCCGGATTATGCAGTAGAAATAGTTGAACCAACCATAACCGTAGCTGTCAAGGTGACGGCTTACAACAAAATCGACGATCAAGCGGTGGCAGAATCTTCATGGTCTCCACCAGCTTCAGAATAAAGGAGAAAAATTATGGCTATAACAACTGCCAATATCCTATTGGGATCAGGCACCTTTTCCTGGTATGGCCTCAATATAACGGGTACACCCTCAACCGGTTGGCATGATGTAGGCGGATTTCGTGACGGGGTGACAATGGCTTTTGAAGAAGACCAAGTTTTGGTGGAAGGCCAAGCAGGTGGGGCTGTTAAAGCCTTACGAGGTAGGATGGGAATTACCGTCACCACTAACCTATTAGAATCTACACTAGACAGCTTGATGGTCTCCCTATACGGTTCTGGCACCAACACCGATGTCGTTACCGCCGGTACCTCTATTGAGTTCTTAGTGGCCGATCCAGTGCCAGTGCCGATCAAGTTTGTGGCCGCTTCCTCAATCGGGGCTGACGGGTTAACCACTTACAACTTTTCGTCGGCGGTGCCGCAATTAGGCCAAGATGTTTCCTATACCAAGGACGCTGAAACCATTTTCCCTGTCACTTTCACTTGCCTAGCGATAGCCAGTGGATCTAATTGGGGATTTGGCAAGGTTACAGACACCTAGAAATGAGTGAAGATCGTCTCAATTTCCTGACAGTCAAGGTGGAAGAACTTGAGAATCAGGTCAAGAACCTTAAAGAAGGCGGTGTCGGCGATCAAGCCGAAGAACTGCGTAAGGTTATGGCTGATATTCCCGAGGTTTTCACCGTCCATCGCCGTGACGGAAGCGGAGAGGTGGAGAAGATCGAACTCAGTTTGCATTATCCCTCATTTTATAAACTGGAGCTAATCTCGACCGAGGTTCAAGCTCTATTAGAATCGGTGCAAGATGACGAGGATTTGATGGCCGAAACGGCCATCCCTCGTTTCATCATGCGCCTATTGGGTAAACAAGATCTGCGGGACCGGATCTACAAGGTTTTACAGATAGCTTTGGATCCGTTCCCCGATCCTGACCCGTCGAAATTAGAGGTGGAGATGGAGGTGATTAAACTGCTAAATCCAGCCGAAGTCATCGACGCCTTAGTCAAGGGCTCAACCCCTTTTTTCATTCAAATCTTTCAGATCCTCAACCTAAGCAAGCCAGCCTGATCCCGCCTTGGATGGGTTATGCCAGCTTAGAAATGAATATGGCTAGAGGGTTGCATATACCGCCCGGCACAATTTACCGCAAAATGCCGTATTTGAAACTGCTCCTCTATTTGCATATTTTGGATTTGGAAGAACAAGAACGAAATATCGACGAAGTTAGAACTAAGCACCAAGAGATGTCCCGTAAAGCACCGGAAAATTTCCGACGAGGCAAAATATAATGGCTGATACCACCAACATCGGCAACATCGAATTTGATCTTAACCTAGACACTAAAGGTCTGCAACGAGGGGCCAAGAAAGCCGAATCAGTAATGAGCCGGTTGGACCGAACTTTTCAGCAACTAGGTAATATCAACCAAGCCGGTGAGATGATTACTCGCACCGGTAAAGCCTTGTTCGATTTTGGGAGGCAGTTCATCGACTCAGCCGCTCAGATCGAACGGTTTACGGCCGGGTTGACTTCGGTAACTGGTAGTGCTGACGAAGCGCAACGTCAGTTGAAACGGTTACGGGAAGTAGCTAAACTGCCGGGCTTAGGGTTCCCGGAAGCGGTGGAGGGTTCAACCAACCTGCAAGCGGCCGGCTTCTCGGCTGGCCAAGCCGAAGAATCGTTACGTGCCTTTGGTAACGCTTTGGCCTCGGTGGGTAAAGGGAAAGCCGAATTAGACGGAGTGATTCTGGCTCTCAGCCAGATGGCGGCTAAAGGGAAGCTGAGTGCCGAGGAGATCAATCAGATCGCCGAACGGGTACCACAGATCCGTCAGGTAATGAAGGATGCCTTTGGTACTGCCATTCCCAAAGACATCGAAGCGATGGGCATCTCGATTGATGACTTTGTTTCTGGTGTCAATAAATCCCTGTTAAAAATCCCACCGGTGGCTCAAACGGCCAGCAACGCTTTCGAGAATTTCGGTGATACCCTCAACCAGTTACGAACCACTATTGGCAACATGGCTTTGCCGGAAGTGACGAGGTTGACCACCGATTGGACTGACAAAATATCCCAACTGAACGAGATGTTGATGCCAGCCAACGAACGGCTGGAGGCGGTGGGTAATCGCATCTCGGCCATGACTACCAGCTTCAAGGCTCAGAACACCGAAACGGAAACCTTGATCACTCGGTATGGTGAGATCCAAACCGCTTTAGCTGATGCCAATATTGATACCGAAGAAGCCGAACGGTTACACGATGAGTTGCTGAAAGTGGTCAAATCCTTGAAGGAACAACTGCCCGGCCTGATTGGGTTATGGGGTGATGAGGGCGGTTCCATTGAGGAGGCCAATGCCGCCTTAGCTCGTCGGTTGGA
>Ga0163108_10000100_pt1 | contig 59398 bp, 43 predicted proteins | sample Fk1155metaG_FD_109644 | JGI IMG/M metagenome (GOLD analysis project Ga0163108, IMG submission 109644) | Marine microbial communities from the Central Pacific Ocean - Fk160115 155m metaG | ecosystem: Environmental > Aquatic > Marine > Oceanic > Photic zone | place: The Central Pacific Ocean...
CGGGGTTCGACATCCGGGTGTTCAAAATCGACGAGGCTCCAGAGGCGTCGGCGGTCGTTGTACTTTTGTGACTCGGCCAGCGTGGACATGATACGCGTGGGATCTTTCTTTTTCCACTGCGGTCGAAAGGGAGGTGTCCAGGCGTCATGGATATCGTTCATCCGCAAGGTCCAGATGCTTTCCTTGCCATGCTGGCGAGCAAACTGGCTGGACATCCGCAGGCCGTCGGTGTCCTTTTCCAGGAACTGGGTGAGGTTGTTGTTGGCAAAGGAACCGTCCCTGGAGCGAAAGACCTCGGCAACTTTGGTCTGGTGGGTAAAGAAGTTGAAGCTTTGCGTTGTGCAGTAGTAGATACTGTCGACATGCGTGTTCAGCAGCGGCGTATGTCGCATCGCCAGGAACTTGTCGACGGTGTCAGCCCCCTTGGCCCAGATGTCATCCCCATCGTTGTTGTAGATGACGCGGCGCTGGCGGTGGGCAGCTTGTTGGCGAGCCGCATCGAGGGCGGCAACCTCGGCTGCCTTGATCGAGCGGTCACCGAGCCAGTTGGTTCCGAGGGCGGTGCTGCCGGCCACCAGGCCCAGCAGGAATTCTCGACGTGCGGTTTGCATGGTTCGGTCCAGGATGATGAAGTGTTGATAACGGGTTGTCGGCCTGAAGCGGCTTGCTTGATTCTGTCGTGTATTGTCTGAAAACAGGTTGCCGGTAGCAAGCAAAATATAGCGGCTGCCGGTTGCCAGGGTAACTGGCTGGAGAGTCAATCATGGGAGGCTGGTGTCGTGGGTCGTGTTATTCCTTTATAATAGGTTTCCTGGCGTCACGACTCTTATCGTGGCAGCCTGGCACTTCCCTAATATCGTGTTCCTGAAAAGAGAAACGGAGTTGAGTTGAAATGATTACTGTTGGCATGAACTATCACGTGATCGAAGGTAAACAACAGGATTTTGAAGATAAGTTTGCAGCTGTCATTGACGCGCTCAATGCTGCCGACGGACACACCAGCTCCACGCTCTGGAAAGATGTTGGCGACGGCGCCTCCTACCTGATTACCAGTGAATGGTCTGACGAGGCAGCCTTTGCCGCTTTCGTGCAAAGCGAGGCCTTTCGTAATGTTACCAACTGGGGCAAGGAACAGATTCTCTCGGATCGTCCACGCCACAAGATTTACAAGAGCTAACATCATGCGATGGATGGTCCATGGCCCGCTCGTGATGCTGCTGTTTGCGATGCCCGCAATGGCTGCCGATCCCGTGATCGGCAAACCTGTCCAGGCTGCTGGGTTTCGGCACGCGGGGGTCATCGACGCCTGGACTCGCTATGCCGGGAAGCTCAGCTTTGGTAGAGGGCAGACGTTAGCCCTGGTGGATGATGGCTGCAAGTTGTCGATGCCGGAATGGCAGGCCCGCGTGGATGGGCTGCCCAAGGTGCGCGTGAGCTATGATGCCGTCGATGGTGATAATAACCCGCAACACGAGGGCCGTGGCTATCATGGTTCTACGATCGGGATTCCTTCTTCCCTGAATTACCAGGGGAAGTGGGGAGTTGCCTACAACAACCAGGTGGCGGTGGTGCGGGCGGTGGAATGTTGTCACTGCCATATCAAGGAGAGCAAGACCCTGGCTGCCGGGTTGCAGTGGGTGATCGATCATCATAAGCAGCATCGTATTACCACGGTGAACCTGGCACCCGTGGATGACCTGGCGCATGCGAAACCGGTCACAACCGAGATCGATGAGAAGCTGGCTCACCTGCGAAAACTGGGAGTCTGGGTCAGTGCCCCGGCCGGTAATCATAATTTTACCAGGGGGATTTCCTGGCCAGCCTGTCAACCCAATTGTTTTGCTATTGGGGCGGTGAAAGCGGGCAAGGACGAGGTCTATCTAGATCGTCACGCAAAGATTGCCCTGGTGGTCCCTGCAGGGGCAACCAGTAGTTCCAATGCCATCGTTTGCGGGGCCGTGATGTTGTTGCGAGAAGCGATCGAGAAAACCGGTTACAAGTGGCAAGCCGACGGAAAGAACCTGCCAGAGGCAATGATGTCGATCCTGCAGGAAACCGGCGTGGCGGTAAAGGATCCTGGGACGGGACATACTTTCCAACGACTGGATTTGCCTGCAGCCTTGCAGCATGTCTATGCAGCGAGCAAAAAATAAGAGGCTGTCTAGCTGAACTTGAGGGCGTAGAGATCGCTGTCGCTGAGCGTGATCCGCAGCCTGACAGGACGTCCCTGCAGCGAGCTGACATCGGTCGAGCCATTCCAACTGACAGGACGATCCAACGTGTCCCCGAAGGTTTCGTCGGCATCTGCCAGGCTGAATCCTTGGATGGGCTGTCCCTGTGGTGTTTGGATCTCGATCTTGAGCGTACCGGCGGCGGAGGTGGAGAAATTGACGGCCAGTTGCTTGCCGGTGAAAGTCAGGGGACGTGTCACCAGTTCTCCACCGGACAGGGGTGATGAGGCGGAAACAAAGCCGTCCTGGCGCAGGGTATGCCGAGTCATGATCGATCCTTTGCCGTGCCACTTACCTGAACTGGCGTAGAAGGAAAGTTCGTCGGGTGCTCCGGGAAGGGCGGACTTGGTGGTGACCATGTTCCAGGCAACATCGTTGTGGGCGTAATACCAGGAATCGGTCCGTTCGATCCCTGGTGGGAGAAAGGCCTCGTTCCAGCGATTGAATTGGACGCCATTGCGGCTGGACATGATCTGGGTTTCCGTGATGGCCGTTCCGTAGCGGATATGGGCATCCGCGCGCAGTTGGCGTTTCTTGGGATCGGGCAGGGACCGCATGGAAGGAGACCAGCCCCGTTCGATGTAACGCATGGGAAAGCCAAGCAGGATGTGGGGTGCCCGGAAGTAAGGGATAATATTGTTCGTGTACATCTGCTGGGGAGGAGAATCGACATAGGTAAGATCGTGTTCATTTTCCCAGTGAATCAGGTCGTCCGAGACAGCTGTACGGATGGCGCGAATACCAGCTGGTTTCCAGTTTTCGGCCTCGGTGACGCCCTCCGTGAAATACCTCCAGTAGGCTCGGTACTTGTTGATCGTGGGGTCCCAGAAGCCAATGTTCGTTGAGTCAAAGGCGCCGTTGGTAATGACCGCTTTTTTCGCGGCTTTTTTCCAGTGAATACCGTCGGCGGATTGAAACAGGAGCATGCCGCCATCACCCTTGAGGCCGCCGAATGCCTTGAGCCGTTCATCGCGAGGACATCCAGGTCGCTGGTCAATGAAGGGGCTGAAGTTATGGCTGCCGGGGCCTCGCCAGATAATGTTGGTTTGCTTGACCCCCTCGTGTTCAAAAAGTCCCAGGTCCGGTTTTTCCCAATGGATCCCGTCGCTGCTTTCCGCGTAGCAGGTGGTTTCCGGGTTCGTGCGACGAAGCTGGTTGTTGACCAGGTCAAAGTTCGAACCGCGGTAATAAAGGCGGTAGGTGTCACCGTCCTGGAGGACCGTGTGGTATCCGGAAGAGGTTCCCTCCCAGGGTTCGGTATGAGTGATGACCTGTTCCCGGGCCACCGGGTGATGCAGTTCGAACGCGACTTTGCCACGTGTTTGGGTAACCAGGAAGTCGTCGACGAACAGTTCGCGGCGTGAACCCATCGCGTAGACGCTGGAGGTGCGGTTTCGGCGAGGGCGGGCGGCCAGTGATCCCGTGCTGGCTGCGGCTGCGGCTGCGGCAATACCGGTGCTGATGAAATGTCGTCGGTTAACTGCCATGGTTGAATTCACCTCGTTGCTCAGGGCGGTTGATGAATGAAGACGTGGCCGGGTCGGCTGCCAGGTAATCCTGCTAGGCGATAATGTCCTTGATCACGTGACCGTGGACATCGGTCAGTCGGAAGTCACGTCCCTGGTAGCGGTACGTAAGCCGTCGATGATCGATTCCCAGCTGGTGCAGGATGGTGGCATTCAAATCATGAATATGCATCGTGCCCGGAGTCCAGGTTTCCTTGTTCGGCTGGGGTTGCAGGACGTTACCATCGGCGTCCGTGATGTTGTAGGCATAGTCGTCGGTGCGTCCGTACGTGATGCCAGGCTTGATTCCACCGCCCGCCATCCAGGTGGTGAAACAGCGGGGATGGTGATCGCGGCCATAGTTCTGCTTGCTCAGGTTTCCCTGGCAGTAGGACGTTCTGCCGAATTCGCCACCCCAGATGACCAGCGTGTCGTCGAGCATGCCACGTTGCCGCAGATCCTTGATGAGCGCAGCCGATCCCTGGTCAATATCCTTGCATTGCGATTCGTGTTCCCGGGGCAGGTTGCCGTGGGCGTCCCAGCCACGATGGAAAATCTGGATGTTGCGGACGCCCCGTTCTGCCAGGCGTCGCGCGGTCAGGCAGCAGGCAGCAAAGCTGCCCGGTTGCTTGGCTTCTTCCCCGTAGAGCTGGAAAGTTTCCTTCGATTCCTCGGCCAGGTTCATCAGTTCCGGGACCGAGGCCTGCATGCGAAAGGCCATCTCGTGCTGACGGATACGTGCCAGCACTTCCGGGTCACCGAACTCCTTGGCCTGGCCCTGGTTGATGGCAGCCAGGGCATCCAGTTGGGCCCGGCGATCCTGGCGGCGCACGCCGGATGGGTTGCTCAGGTAGAGCACGGGGTCTCCCTGGCTCCGCAGTAACATGCCCTGGTGATCCGAGGGCATGAAGCCAGTCCCCCAGAGGCGGTTAAACAGGCTTTGTTCCGGGAATTTCGTGCGGGCATGCATGACCACGTAATGGGGCAGGTTTTCATTCTGGCTACCCAGGCCGTAGCTAAGCCAGGCTCCCAGGCTGGGACGGCCTGGTGTCTGGCTCCCCGTCTGGATATAGGTAATTGCCGGATCATGGTTGATTGCCTCGGTGAACGTGCTGTAGGTCACGCACAGTTCCTTGGCCACCGTCGCCGTGTGCGGCAGTAATTCGCTGACCCACAGACCCTGGTCATTGTTGTCGTGCTTGGTGAACTTGTACTTGCTTGGTGCCAGCGGAAAACCGCCCTTCTGCTTAGCCGTCATGCCCGTTACACGCTGACCATCGCGGACGTGATCAGGAAGTTGCTTGCCATACATCTCTGCCAGTTTTGGCTTGTAGTCCCAGAGATCGTGATGGCTGGGACCACCACTCATGAACAGGTAGATCACGCGTTTGGCCTTGGGCGCATGATGGGGCAGGCCAAGTAGCGGCTTGCTTTCGGCTCGCAGCTCGGGTCCCAGTAGTCCGGCCATGGCAGCCGTCCCCAGGCCGAGCGCGGAGCGGCCAAAAAGTTGCCGCCGGGTCATCATCAGTTCCTGTTCGCGTAGCGGATGAACGTCAGTCATGGTTTCTCTGTCCTGGTGAGTAATTCAAAAAAATTAATAGAGCAGGATGGCAGGGTCACTGGCCAAAACGATCACGGTTACCTGGGTCCAGGCGGCATGATCGACCAGGTTTAACTCGGCATTTCGTTTTGCGTCGGCGGTGGAAAGTAATGCCTCGGCTTCCTTTTCGGCTCCCGTGTAGCGTGCGCGCATTGTCTTGAGCAGCCCGAGACAGGCGACCGTTTCCTGTGCACTGGGGGAACGACTGGAGACCAGTCGAAACAGTACGTCCAGTCGTTTGGCATCGGTGTCGGCTGTCGTCAGTAACCGTTCGGCCAGGGCCCGCGCCATCTCGACACGCTGTGTTTCATTGAGCAGCCCCAGCGACTGCAACGCGGTATTGGTTCGTGAGCGTTTAACGCAGCTTGATTCCCGGTCCGGGGCGTCGAAGAGTGTCATCATGGGATGCGGGCTGGTCCGTTTCCAGTAAACGTAGAGGCTGCGTCGATAGAGTAATTGCCCCTTGTCCTGGACGTATTGCTTGGTGTTGCTGCCGGGATGTGCCAGGGCTTTCCACATGCCTGCCGGCTGGTAGGGTTTGACACCCTCTCCACCCATGTGAGGGTCAAGCAGGCCACCGGCCCACAGTCCGATATCACGCAGGACCTCGGCATCAAGACGATAGCGGGGCCCGCGGGCAAACAGTTGGTTGGCCGGATCATCGACATCGGTGCGCCAGTTGGAGACCTGTCGAAACGTTTGACTGGTGACTATATTCTTCAGGACGCTCTTCAGGTTCCAGCCACTCTTCTGCAAGTCCAGTGCCAGCCAGTCCAGTAACTCGGGATGGGTTGGCTGCTGTCCTTGTAGCCCAAAATCTTCCGGTGTACGCACCAGGGCATCGCCCAGGGTGCGTTGCCAGATACGATTGACCAGGACGCGGGCGACCAGGGGATGCCTGGAATCAGTCAGCCATTGGGCCAGCCCCAGTCGGTTGCGGGGTGCTTGTTCCGGTAACTTGCCCATCACCTGGGGGACTCCCGGTTCCAGGGCTTCGCCAACGGGCAGGTGATATTCGCCCCGTCGCAGTAGTTTCGTGGTGCGTGGCTTGGGCAAGTCCTGGGCGACCAGCGTGGTCGTGAAACCTTTCTCGGCGGCAGCGATCTGGCCGGACAGCGTGACTGCCTTCGCGTGCACGGCAGTTGTTGCGAACGGCCCTTTTGGATCAGCCAGCATGGCCAGCCTGGTCTTGGAATTGTTCTGCAGCACGGCCGGGGTCGACGGGTTCATGGGCAGGCGATCATCCCCGGTCGCCACGACCTGCCACTTGCCAGGCTCGACAGAGACCTCGATCCGGTAGCGAGTCGCTACCCGGTCCTGGAATTTCCCTTCACGGTCACGCCCCCAGAGAATGCGATCGATCTGCACAGTTGCTGGCAAATCAATCTGCACCCAACCACCTCCCGTCTCGTTCGAAATCCAGCTGCGACGATTTCCATACTGACCATCATGCACATGCTTCAACTGATGAATTTCATGTCCCGGCAAACTGCTCGAGCAAGAGGCTACCGAACCGTGACTGGACAAGGCAACATTCGTATCGCCAGACCAGATTTCCAGCTCGTCAATACAAGGCTGACTTCCGTTCGTGGCCAGGATCGTGAAACGGACTGACCGTGCCAGGGCAGGCTTGAACTTCTCGGTGTTCAGGCGGGCGGTGACCGCGGCGCGAAACGATGGCTGAGTGGTCAGCGGTGATTTCTCGGTGGCACTGCGACTCAGCCACTGCTTGGCCAGCGGGTCCGGTAGCTCCAGGTCACCGTTGACCAGGACTTGTGCCTCGCTAATGAGTTGGCCTCGTTGGGACTCGAGTTGGTTCCATTGGGTCCAGGCCGCCTGATCCTGGGGTGCTTTCAAGATGGGCTTGTAGGTATAGGAGTTGCCGTCCATCGAGTGTTCAGCCGTGCTGTTGAAGAAAGCCAGCAACTGGTAGTACTCGGTCTGGGAAACCGGGTCATACTTGTGGGAATGACATCGAGCACAGGTCAGCGTCATGCCCAGCAGGACGGTCCCAAGAGTTTCGGTGCGATCGAAATTATTCTTGGCCTGGAATTCCGCCGGGATGGCTCCCCCCTCAGCTGTGCTGGGATTCATGCGTACGAATCCCGTGGCGACCAACTGTCCCAGGGTCGGGTCCGGTAACAGGTCGCCGGCCAGTTGCCAGGTGATGAACTGATCCAGCGGCAGGTTCTTGTTTAAGGCATCGACAACCCAGTCACGGTAAGGGTAGATACCTCGCCGGTTGTCCAGGTGGAGCCCGTGCGTGTCTCCATAGCGGACCGCATCAAGCCAGTAGCGGGCCTGGTGTTCACCGTAACGGGGACTGGCGAGCAGTGAATCGACATAGTGTTCATACGCATCGGAGCGCTTGTCATCCAGGAATTGTTGCAGTTGCTCCAGTTCTGGGGGCAGTCCGGTCAGGACCAGGGCCACGCGACGGGCGAGTGTTGCGCGGCTAGCCTCGGGCGCAAAGTCGATACCGGCCTCCTGCAGGCCATCCTTGATAAAGGCGTCAATCATCTCGTGTCGCTCGGCAGCAGGCCGAGATCGTGGAGGCTGGATTCGGGGTCCGACAAAGGCCCAGTGCGTGGTGTAGGATCCACCCTCGCGAATCCAGCGACTGAGCAGTTCTCGCTCACCAGCCGTCAGTTGTTTTTCGGCATCGACAGGTGGCATGGGTTCTGCCTTGGACGTGATTCGCTCCAGCAGCGCACTTTTTTCCGGGCGATCATGGTCGATGGCGCGATATCCCCCGCGGTCCGCAGTCGCCGTTTGCTCGGTATCCAGTCGCAGTTGGTCAGGATCGCTCACGGAAGGTCCGTGGCAGACAAAACACTTGTTCGAGAGGATGGGCAGGATGTCCTGGGAAAAGTTTACCGGTCCGGTTGCCCTGTCTTGCGCCTGGGCCAGGAGGGGAATGGTCACGAGGAGTGAGGTGCTGAGCAGCGAAAGTAATGTTTTCATGGGCAAGTGCTCGCGGGAAAAATGAAAGCCTGGGATAGTGTAGCTGTGACAACAAGATAGCATAATAACCACGCGTTTCCTTATCCTGCTGGGTAAATCGGGGAAGATTGATTTTTCCGGTTTGTGATATAGTGTAGGGATGTATAAGTACTTGGTTAGCGCCGTTCTTTCCGGCCTTTTGGCCGGTTCTCTGCAGGCAGCACCGGTAGTGTTTCCAGAACAGGTAACGCTGGTCGGTCCGGAGAGTTCCCAGCAACTCGTGGTGACGGCGGATCTGAAACAGAAGCAGAGCGTGGATTTGACTCGGACGGTTGTTTACCGTAGCAGTGATCCAGCCATCGTTACGGTTTCAGGTCGTGGCCTGGTCCAGCCCGTGGCCGAGGGAAACACAACGATCGTGGTGGTCGGGGAATCCGGGTCGCGGATGATACCGGTTGCCGTACAGGCAATGCGTTTTCCTCCTCCGGTCAGCTTTCGTCAACAGATTCAGCCGGTATTGACCAAGGCAGGTTGTAACTCGGGTGGTTGCCATGGCAAAGCAGAAGGTCAGAACGGGTTCAAGCTGAGCGTTTTTGGATTTGACGACGTGGCTGATCACGAGGCGCTGGTCAGTGCCTCCCGGGGGCGACGTGTTCGTATTGCGGCGCCCGCTAGTAGCCTGTTGCTGGGAAAGGCGACGAGTCGTATTCCCCACGGTGGTGGTCGAAAAATTGAAGAAGGTGGGCTGTGGTACCAGTTACTACTGCGTTGGATGGCCGAGGGAGCGAGGTTGGATGATCAGCAACCGGAGCACCGCCTGCAGCTTTCCATCTATCCGCCTGAAGTCCAGCTTTTAGCTGGTTCGGGGCACCAGTTACAGGTTTTCGCGGAAGATGAGTCCGGTCAGCGACGCTGTGTGACGCGGGAAGCAGAGTTTATTTCCAATGCGGTGGAAGTGGCTGTCGTGGATCGCGATGGCTGGGTTCAGGTAGACAATGTGCCTGGAGAGGCCGCCATCCTGGCTCGCTACAAGGGAAGCGTGGCGGTTGCTCGTGTGACCCTGCCGCAGGATGATCGGTTCGACCGTCCACCCGTGCAGAACGAAGTGGATCCACTGGTCTGGGATCGATTGGAATCGCTGGGAATTCAACCCAGCGAACGGACGACGGATGCCGTTTTTTTGCGACGCGTGTTCCTGGACACGATTGGCACCTTGCCCACGATCCAGGAAACGGAGCAGTTTCTTGCCAGTGAAAATCCAGCCAGGCGGAAGCAGTTGATCGACGCGCTTTTGCAACGATCGGAATATGCAGATTTCTGGGCCATGAAATGGGCGGATATCCTGCGCGTGGATCGTGAAATCATCGGGCCCGTTGGTACGGTCGCCATGACACGCTGGTTGCGGCGACAGTTTGCCGGCAATGTTCCCTACGATCAGTTCGTTCGAGATATCGTAACGGTGCGGGGCAGTACGCACAGCGAAACTCCTGCGGCCATGTACGTGGTGCACGATTCGCCAGAGAAACTGGCACGCAGCATGAGCCAGGTTTTCCTCGGTGTGAGGATCGAGTGTGCGCAGTGCCACCATCATCCGTTTGAACGCTGGAGCCAGTCTGACTACGTGGCATTTTCTGGTTTTTTTACGGGTCTCAAGCAGAAGGCCTCAACGGGCGGCAGTAAGAAGGTTTACGACGTGGCCGGCTTGGATTTAAAGCATCCGCGCAGCGGTGAAACCGTAAACGTTGCCGGGCTAGGCAGCGACCCGGTCGACCTGGCACAGGTCGACAGTCGCCGAGTGGCACTGGCCCAGTGGATGACTGCCGATAAAAATCCTTTCCTGGCACGCATGTTAGTCAATCGCCTGTGGTCACACTACCTGGGCCGAGGCCTCGTCGAGCCCATCGATGATATGCGGGCAACGAACCCGGCAACGAACGAACCGTTGCTGCAACTGCTCGCAGATCGATTCATGAAAAGCGGCTACGACGTGAAACAGTTGACTCGTTTGATACTCAACAGTCGCACCTACCAGTTGTCCGCGCGGCGCAATGAATCCAACGAGCGGGATGACCAGAACTTTTCGCGAGCTGCCTGGCGTCCGATGCCGGCGGAAGTCCTGCTGGATGCGATTTGCCAGGTCACGGGAGTCCAGGAACACTTTAACGGTTGGCCAACGGGCTACCGCGCGATCGAGATCTGGGATAACCGGATGCCTAGTTACTTCTTTCGGGTGTTCGGCAAGCCCCAGCGAGTTAGTGTCTGTGAATGTGAGCGAGGCAATGAGCCGAGTATTTCCCAGGCCCTGCACCTGATGAATTCCCCTGGATCCGTGCGGAAAATTCGTCATCGATTGGGGCGGGCGCGAAAGTTGACCCGGTCCACGTTAAGTGACGATAAGATCGTAGAGCAATTGTACCTGGCAGCATTGGCGCGTTATCCCAATGCCCAGGAACGCGAGTTGATGCTGGGCGCTTTCCGGGACCAAGACGGTGATTTGCGACGCGAGGTCGTGGAAGATGTGCTGTGGGCCCTGTTGAATACTCGCGAATTTGTTTTTAATCATTAATTAACCAATCACGTGTGGCGGGAGATTGAGAATGTTTCGGATTCCCTTTGGTAAACAAGATCACCTCTGTAACCAGGTCAGTCGCCGAGATGCGCTGACCGTGGGAGCGACCGGCCTGCTGGGAGGGCTTTCCCTGCCTGCAATGTTGGATCTGCAAGCCCAGGCTGCCAATGGTAAGGCAGTGAAGGCCAAGTCGTGCATCTTCATCATGCTCGAGGGAGGGCCAAGTCACCTGGATATGTGGGACTTGAAGCCGGATGCGGCGGCTGAAATTCGTGGGCCATTTCAGCCGATTGCCACGAGCGTGGCGGGGACACAGATCAGTGAGCTGCTGCCACGTTGCGCCAAGATCGTCGACAAGTTTGCGATCATGCGCAGTCACAGCCATCGAGACAATGGACATCAAACCGGTCGGCACCAGGTCCTGACGGGATACCCGCCACCGTTCCGTGATGGCCAGGCCAAGGGCGTGCCCTTCAATGAGCTCTATCCGTCGTTGGGTTCCATGGTAATTCGGGAACTGGGGCCCCGAGGTGTGGTACCCCCTTACGTGGAGATGCCCGAACCGCTGGGCCCGGGGGGCCCTGGCTTCTTCGGTCCACTCTACGCCCCCTTTACGATCGAGACCGATCCCGTGGATCCTACCTTCCAGGTTCGAGACCTGAGCCTGTCGAAGTATATTGATCAAGAACGATTCCAACGCCGCAAGCGACTCCTTCAGGGTGCCGATGCACTCGGCGAGGGAGGGCAGGGTGCGGGCCGCGCTGCCACGATGCAGGCATATTATGAAAAAGCCCTGGAGCTGGTTACCAGTCCGGAAGCCAAACGCGCTTTTAGAATACAGGACGAAAAGGATACCGTGCGTGATCGCTACGGCATGACGTCGATTGGTCAGTGTAGCCTCTTGTCGCGGCGACTCGTGGAAGCGGGTTCGCGATTTGTGGGAATCGCGCATGGTAGCTGGGATACCCACGTGGATAATTTCACGGGACATGAAAAAGCGTTGGTGCCGCCGACGGACCAGGCGTTTAGTGCCCTGGTGGAAGACCTGGAACAACGTGGTTTGCTTGACGAAACACTTGTCGTAATGATGGGTGAGATGGGACGCACACCAAGGATTAACAAGGACGCCGGTAGAGACCATTGGGCAGCTTGTCAAACGGTCATCTTTGCAGGTGGAGGGACCAAGCCAGGGATCGTGATTGGTGCTAGTGATGCGACGGCCAGTTATCCGACGACGACACCGTACAGTATTCAGGATTTGCTCTCTACCGTTCTGACCTTGATGGGAATTAACCCAGCCAAGATATACCAAACGCCGCTGGGACGACCGGTTTCGTTGGTGAATGGAGGCAAGCCGGTTAAGGAATTGCTGGCCTGATGGGCATGTGAAGCCTGGAAACAGAAGGATTTCGATGCGCATTTTAAGTCTATGCTTGCTGGTTTGCTGGTCACTGAGCCACTTCGCGCATGCGCAGGCTCCCAGCCTCGGCTATTGCTTTCCACCAGCCGTGCAACGAGGGAAGGCAACGGACGTCGTGCTGGGAGGCTATGATCTCACCCCGGACATGCAGTTTTTTGTCCATCATCCGGAGGTCCAGTTGCAGGTAGCGGGTGACCTCGGACCATTCCTGGTTCCGCCGCGGCCTTACTGGGAAGGGCCGCGTGTCTTCATGAACGCACTGCCTATTCCACGGGAGCAACCAGTACGACTGACCGTGCCGGCAACCATGTCTTTGGGGATCGTGCGCTGGCAGGCAGCCAATGCCAACGGGGCGACCGGAACGGCCTGCTTGTACGTGAGTGATATGCGAGAAATAGTTGAGCAACGGTTGCAGGCAGAGGCGATGGATCTTGGTGCGTTGCCGGTCGGCCTATCGGGCCGGTTGTCGCGACTCACGGAAAAAGATACCTACACGCTAACACCCAGCAAGACAGGGTGGGTCCAATTGGATTGCTGGGCCCGGCGGCTTGGTAGCGATATGAACCTCGCGATACAGGTCACGGGACCGTCCGGGAAATCGCTTGTCAACGAGGTCGATACCGAGGGCAAGGACCTGGTCGTTGGCTTCGAGGCGCAAGCCGGTCAGCAGTACACGGTCCATGTCCATGACGCTGATTTTCGTGGTGCAGCGCAATTTGTCTATCGCCTGGTCGTTTCCCGTTCTGCCGCGAAACCGACCAAGCCTGTAGGTAAAACCCTCTTGAAGGTAGGAGAGTCGCACGCACTCCAGCCACTGGCAATGGTAGTTGGTAAGCAATACCGAATTCGAGTGTTGGGGCAGGAGATCGGATCGGACTTGGATCTACAGTTGGCATTGGTCGATGCCGAAGGAAAGGTTGTCGCGGAAAATGATGATGCCACGGCAAGCACGCTGGATCCCGAATTGCTGTACCAGGCGAAGGAGGGCGTGGCGGTCAAGGCAAGGATCAGCGGATTTCCGATCACGGACGTCGATCCAGATCGACGTTACCAGCTGAATGTCGAGGAGATCACACGAGGGTTTCAGTTGACGGTACCCCAGACGATCGCGGCTGCCTCGGCCGGTAAAGGTTCACTCAGCGTTGCCCTGCAAGCAACCGGTGGTTTCAAGGAAGAGGTTAGCTTGCAGGTGGCCGGACTGCCGCCCGGGGTTACCGTCGAAGGAGATCCCAAGATCGCAGCAGGAAAGAACAAGGGGACGATCTCGTTGCTGGTTGCCAAGGATGCGAAAGTGCAGGCAGGTTTATTCCAGGTGTCGGGGCGATCAGCAGGGAACGAGGAGCAGGGCTTGAAACCGTTGGAAGTGGTTGCCACGGCACCCCTCTCGGGTAACCTGGCGACCGGTCAGCCGTTGCCCGAAGTGACGACCGATGTCCTGTTGGCGATTACGTTGAAGGCCCCGTTCAAGCTTGAGCTGATTGACAGGAACCGCCAACGGGTGGTGCATTGTGGTACCACGTACCCGGCTCCCTTTCTCCTGAAACGGGATGAAGGGTACCGTGGCCTGGTGCGGTTGGTCATGGCTGCGAAACAATCACGACACCGGATGGGAATTACCGGTCCGATCCTGGAAGTTCCCGCAGACCAGGTTGAAGTCTTTTATCCTTGTTTCATGCCGGAATGGTTGTCGACGGACCGAACCACTCGCATGGTTGTTTACGGATACGGGGAAGTGGCGGACCCCACCGGTGCGATGCGTCATGTGGGCCTGTCTGCAGATGCCCGGGTTACCATGATCCTGGAAGGAGCGCTGCTCAAAGTACGACACGAGATCGAGGAGATGCGTTGCCAGCCTGGATCGGTATTTGAAGTGCCAGTGGAAATTGTCCGCTCCAGCCTGCTGTCGACGGAGGTCCAGGTGGACCTGGAGTTGCCAAAAGCCTGGCAGGCCTGGGTGAGCTGTGATCCGGTGCGACTGGCGCCAGGCCAGACGCGCGCAATCCTGAAGGTTGCTACGACACCGGAGTCCCCGTTGCGTGGTACGGTTCCTATCACGATTCGAGCGACCGCCATGCAGCAGGGGCGCTGGCTGGTGAAGTCGATCATGGATGTGAATATCGAATTCGAGTAGTACAAGGGTCTGTTCTTGATCTGCCATCCTGGGGAGGGATTGTTGGTGTCCGAAGAAAATCTGCCTGCACAAGAGTTGACAGAATCCTCTCCACCGTCTCAGGAACGTTACTGGTTGCCGAGGATCCTGGTCCTGGCTGGCGCGATCCTGTTTGGAATGGTTGGTCTGGAAGTCCTCCTGCAGCTTTTCTATAGCCCCCCGGCCAATATCCGTTTCAAGCAGGACGTAAAGGTCTTGAATGAGATGGGAATGAGTCAATCCGCGGCAGTCCTGGAAAACGATGATGAGTTATTCTGGCGATTAAAGCCGAGCCTCAATATGCCCAAGGGAGAAGGTGCTTTTTATGGCTTGATTTCAAACAGCCAGGGGTACCGTGAAGATCATGAAATTCCGACCGTGAAGCCAGCTGGCCAGACCCGTGTCCTGTTCCTGGGCGATTCCTGTACGTTTGGTTATGGTGTCGATTACAAGGATGCATTCGTGGAACGCAGCGAGGTTGAATTGCGCAAGCAATTTCCTGCATTGGACCTGGAATGCATCAATGCCGGGATTCCTGCCTATACGCTCTTCCAGGGATGGCGGTTGTTGGAAACCGAGGGGTTTGACCTGGATCCGGACGTCATCGTGATGTGTTTTGGTGGTGCGGAACCAACGCACTGGGATAACATGAGCGACCTGGATCACTACGAGCACTGGCTGGTCAGCCGGCCGTCCGGATGGCTGCAATGGAGCCGTATTTGCCAAATCACGTCCCGTGCCATGGCGCCCCTGCCGCGGATCCGAAAGAAAACCTGGAATCGAACGGGCATGACACCACGACTGGCTCCCTATGAATTTCAACTGTTGCTCAATTCGGTTTGCGAGCAGTCGTTAACTCGCAGGATTCCCGTGATCTTCCTGGTATGGCCCTTCCGGGTCCAGGTGGATGGTACCGAGCCTGGTTATACCAAGTGGCAGGAGGTGGCACTGTCGATGATGCAACGCACAGATATCACCATCGTCGACCTGTCCGCTTATTTTCGTGAGGCAATTAAGGACCAGGATCCAGATGACCTGTTTATTGACAGTGGGCATACGACTGCGGAAGGCCATGCCGTGGTGGCCCGGGGAGTCGTGGAAGTCCTGGGCCGACAACTTCGCAACAAGGATTAGCCGGTTCCGGGCCACTTCCCGGTCGGCAGTCATTGCTAGTTCAACTCGTAGACAAACGGGGATCCACCCGTGATGTTGATCGTGATCACGAGAATGATGCAAAGCAGGGCCAGTAATGCCAGCGGAATGATCCACCACCATTTCAGATCCCAGAGGATGCGCCGGAGTGAAGAGAAGGGCTTGTTCATTGGCAACTCCTAGTTTTCGGCGGGGGCCTCGTTAGCAGCCGGTGGATGAGAAAGCTGCTGGGTCACGTGTTTAAACAGTGCCTCGGCAAACACGCGGTGAGCAGTGGCATTGGGATGTGCGTCGCCCGGTGAAACCCACAGGTCCAGTGGATCAACGGCTGGTAATTGCGTGCGTGGATCGACCGTGGGAACATTGCCTTCCTGGGCAATCGTTTCAATCTTCCCCTGGATTTCCAGGAACGGGTAATCCTGGGGTGAATGAAGCTCCGGAACCAGGAAAATGGTGAGGTCCATTTGTGCCTCCTGGCAGGTCGTGATCAGGTCTCGGATGGCCTGCTGGCAAGACTGCCAGGCAGGTTGATCGTCCTCGTAAAGCTTCCGGTAGTAGCTTAACCAGCTGGGGCCTGATTCCATCTTGCGGCCAAAGGCACCGATGAACGAGGAGGTGGCCACGTACAGGTACGAATGACGAGCCAGCCACCCACCCTTCGGACGAGGGATTGGTTCGGCATCGTTGATGTAGTAGCCCAGGATGACCATGTCCGGTTCATATTGCACGCCGTATTGCTTGAAGTAGGCAACTTCCTGAACCGTGTTGTAGTTACCCACTCCGGTGTTAATCACTTCAAATCGCTTGTGACCGTCCGGTGGACTCTCGTTCAACATCTGCTCCAGCACCTTGGCATAAGTGTCCTCGTAGCGTGCTCCCCAGCCAAACGTCATGGAATCACCCAGCAGGAGAATGCGATAGACGTCAGCAGGTTTGGTCGTCGTGAACTCACGATCGCGCAATCGCTGGGAGTTGATGTTGACGTCAACTCCCATCAGCGTGGCACGGGTGTTGGGTTCATGTTCATGGCCGATGTCCGGGTTTTCATTTTGCCGCTTGATGAGCCTGGCATACTTCCACATCTCGAGGCCGTAGTGCATGCCGATCCGATTGAACATCCAGCGGCAGGTAAACTCGCTCACGGTCAAGCCAATGGTCAGGGCAACCACGACGGTCAGTAGCTGGGCAAGTCGCTTCTTGGTCTTGGTGGGCTTGTTTGACATTCTCGCGATCGCCTGGATGACGGAGTTGAAAGCAACGCAACACCAGTGGCAGTGGGATACCATGCCGGCCAGCCGCAACTGCATGAGCGCGAATTATAGTTGTGGTACTGGAACCCAGCAAGGCGAACCTGTCTCGCTCGATACTGCCGTGGTATCATGTGGTGAGAATGGTTGTCGAAAGGTGTATTTCGACTTGTAAAATCTCGCAATGACAGCAAGGTGTCATCATGATCGCCCCCAGGATGCTGAAGAACTTTCAATTGATTACCCCTGTTTTCCTCACCCTGTTTGCTGTGGCAGCTTCTGCTGCCCAGGGAGTCGATACGAGTACCCAGCCCAACATCATCCTGGTCATGACCGATGACCAGGGTTACTGGGATACCGGTGTGACCGGGAATCCTCATATCGATACACCGAATATGAATCAGATGGCCACCTCGGGGATGCAGTTCCAGCGTTATTACGTGGCGCCGGTCTGCTCGCTGACCAGGGCCGGCCTGATGACAGGTCGTTATTACCTGCGAACGGGTCTCTATAACACACGCTTTGGGGGCGATACGTTGGGAAAGAACGAAGTCACGATTGCACAACTGATGAAAAAGGGTGGCTATCGTACGGGGCTGTTTGGTAAATGGCACCTGGGACAATACCGGGGGTACCAGCCGCAGGAGCGCGGCTTCGATGAGTTCTTTGGACATTACCACGGACATATAGAGCGGTATCAGTTTCCAGATCAGGTCTTTCACAATGGGAAACCGGTCGAGGCGCGGGGGTACGTGAGCGACGTTTTCACGGACGCTGCCATGGATTTCGTGGAGGCGTCCGCCCGCAAAGCAAAGAGGCCTTTCTTTTGCATGCTGAACTTTAACGCGCCTCATTCGCCATGGCTGCTCGACACTTCCCACTTTGGTCAGCCCGAGGGAGACAAGCTGCTGGCCAAGTACCTCGAGCGTGGGCTCCCGCTGCGAGAAGCCCGCATCTACTCCCTGATCGAACGGGTCGATACTAACATTGGCAGGTTGCTCGCGCGATTGCAGCAACTGGGTATCGAGAAAAATACCCTGGTCATGTTCATGAGTGATAACGGTGGGGTTAGCAAGTTTTGGAAGGGAGACATGAAAGGGAATAAGGGGCAGCCTTATGAAGGGGGCGTGCGGTCTCCCCTCTTTGCCCGCTGGCCTGGCGTTATCAAAGCCGGTGGTGTGGTGCAGGCCCAGGTCAGCCATATCGATTTGCTGCCGACTTTTTGTCAGCTGGCAGGAGTCGAGTTGCCGGCAGATCGCAAAATGGATGGCAAGAGTTTTGTTTCGATCCTGCGATCAGGAAAGGGTGAAACACACCAGCGTTATGTCTACCATACCTGGGACCGGTATTTCCCGAACCCGGACAAACGTTGGGGTGTCAGTGACCAGCGTTGGAAGCTGGCGACGTTAACACCCAAGGACGCCAAGCCAGATCCCGCCCGCTGGCAATTATTTGACCTGCAGTCTGATCCTGGCGAGCAGACCAACCTGGCCAAGGAACATCCGGAAGTAGTTTCGCGATTACGCAAGGCGTTTACCGACTGGTTTGCGGATGTTACCAGGGGCGTGGAATATCGTCCGATTGCGATTCCCATTGGACATCCGGAAGAAGACCGGACGACGATTCAGCCCAGTTGGGCAACCTGGACTGGCAAGCAAGTGAACTACACGTTTGACGGTTACGACTGGGATACGATTGATGGTTGGCGTGAACCGGGTGAAAAGGCCACCTGGCGATTAAATGTTCTGCAGCCAGGTCGTTATATCATCCACCTGCGCTATGGCTGTCGCCCGCTCGATGCGGGAGGTGTTTTACGAATCAGTTGCGGACAGTCTTCCTTTGATTACAAGATCCGGGCCACGACGACGGCTGATCAGTTCGAACGGTTCCGGGCGGGCGAACTGGTGCTAAAAAAAGGAGAATCGTTCCTTAAGGCCGAGGTGGTCTCCTCACCAGGTCGTGAGCTGATGCGTTTGAACCAGCTTTACTTCAAGAGAATCGACCCCTGAATAATCTCGCCCCAGGGTAGTGTGGATTGAATGGAGGTGGCGAACTGCTCGGAGGTCTTCGGCCTGGCAGGATCTGGACGGAGATGGAACAGGCGAAGACAATGAAATTCCTGTTAACAAGGAACCGCTTACATGAGTGAAGAAATAGTCCAGGATGAAGAGGAGCAACCGGAAAGCCGCAGCCAGCTTACGACCTTGCTGGATATGCTCTGCACGCTGGAGTCAGAGCATCAACGCAGCCAGATCATCCGCGATATGCCATCGGGCCATGAATGTGATGTGTCGTTTGAAGTGGTCGAGGTGCACAAGGAAATTCCGGGTGGACGTGGGGGAGAGGCCGGTAACGGGGGGTGCCTGGTCATTGCTAAAATCTGCGATACCCGAGACGAGGAGGAGGTTGAATCTGCCAGGCTTCACAGCGACCAGGAGGTCGAGATTCTCGTGCCGCAGCAACTGGCCAGCCAGGTACGTCGATGGGAGCCAGGAAATATCCAGTATGGAGTGGTTTCTCTCCAGGACTGGGATGTTGTCCAGGATCGTTACCAGCTACGCCTGGTCAAGAGCTTCGAGATACCTCGCTGGGTCGAACGCTTGCTTGTTGGAATCACCCTAATGATCTTTGGCCCGATTTTTTTCCTGGTGCGAGGTGTCTACTGGTTCCTTGGGATCGGCGCGGTCGTGGCGATTGCTTGTGCGCTGGGGCTGTTTGGTCAGGATCCTGGGGAGTGGTACGGTCTGGCGGGGATGTTATTCTTTGCAGGATTTGCTGGCTCGTTGTTTCGCCTGTCATTCTGGATGGGAGGCCTGGGGGATGAAGGGGAGTCGGAAGAGGAACCAGGTGAAAAGGATACGCAGGATAATTGATTTCTAGCCTGTTTGCAGTAGCACCAGGCGGTTGTAGAGCGTGTCCCAACGACCGACCGAAACCGTCGTGTTCCAGGAATTGCCACGCCTCAGGTCACGGACCTCGTCACTGCTCTCGTTAAGCGTGAATAGTTCCACGGCCTGTTCGCTCCCCGCGATGACACCGGTAATCGTGTAGCCATTCTTGTACTGGTCTCCGTCCTGGGAAGTAAACGTGGAAACCGAGCGTTCCACGTCGACCGTGACGGGAAATGATTTTCCCTGCATGCTCTCGATCAGTTGGGCCCGTTCGCTGCCCGTGTTGCCTGGATCGTTAAGTTGCGAGAGGAGTGCCGCGATTGGTGATGCTGGCGTGACTGGTGTTGGAATAGGGGCCACCGCCGCCGGTGAAGCGGGCTCAGTATCAGCAGTTGCCGGGGGACTGGATGTGGGCGCAGGGGCAGCGGCGGGTGAGGCTGCTGCTGGTTGCTGACCTGGCGAGATTGGCTTTGCCGAGACAGGGTCGAGGAATTCAGCGGGAATTACCTCAAAGTATTCTTTTTGTTTCCAGTCCGGAATACCGGGGAGGTCAATTCGAACCTCGACAGACCACCTGATGTGGTTGGATCCGCCAGAGAAACTGTACGCTTCGATTTCTGGTAAGCAAACCTTTAATTCCTTCTCGAAGGGTTGGTCAGCTAGCAATAACCCCTCGGGTTCTAGCGACTCAAGTTCATCGTGGACTTTTTTCCGATAAGTTGTTTTGTTGGTCCCACTGCCGGAGACAGCCGTTTCTCTACAGATCAGACGGGCGTTGATTCCGTTGATGGGAACGTCTCGTTTTGGGGTGAAGCGGAGCGTCCCGGTCCAGTCGCCACCGGGGCCGATGGTTTGGGTAACCGTTTCCAGTTCGACCTTACCCAGTCGTTTCGCGATCATTGATTTCTTGATGTGGTTGTAGATAAGGATGGGTAGCAGGATAGGGGAGATCGTAAGAATCAAGGGGCTTACAAGGGTCAAGATAAACACGACGAGCCACTTCGGCGTAGTTTTGGCCTCTTCGTCTTTGTTCGATGGAGCAGGTATTTTGTCAGGCAGGAGAATGTATTCGGTTTCTAACTTGGGATCGATGGCCCAGGGAACGTCAACCTGGATCTTCACGAAATGATCGATATTGATCAATTTTCCGTGATACGTAATTGGTTCCAGGTCGGCTTCGAAAGAGAAGGGAAAGTTGAAGGTCTCGCCGGCCACCAGTTGGGCATCGCTGGCAAGAATCTCCGTGTGTGCACTACCGCCGTCCGTGTTGCCCCGTCCATGAGTTTTCCAGAAGTGGCTGAGGGTGATTCCCTTGCTCGTCAGGTTCTTGTTGACGGTGACCTGGGCAGTACCGCTGACCGTTTCGCCCCCGCGATAGGTAGAATCGGAACGGTCGAATTCAATCGTGATATCACACTTGGACATGCTGCTTCTCGTTTCGTATGGTCAGTGGGTGTGAATAGATTCTCAGGATAACGATTTGTGAGAAATGTGGCAAACGTGCCTGGCCATGTTGATCGGCCCTGGAAAGAAAAGGAAATACTGGTATGCCGAGTTGACCCTCGTTACACTAGATTTGCCCGGGATATCTCTCCTTTGGCTTTCCTGATTTAACGACGTGCACTGGATTTAATATGATTCGCAGCGGTTTCTTCCCAGTAGTGACCATCATGCTGTCTGCCCATTTGTCCCTGGGGGCGGATGAGATCAATTACTCGCGAGACATCCGTCCGATCCTTTCCGCAAAATGTTGGCACTGTCACGGTCCGGACGCGAAAGCGCGGCAGGGCGAGTTGCGATTGGATCAACAGCTTTCGGCACATGCAAGGCGTGAATCAGGAACGGCCATCGTGCCTGGTTTCCCCGAACAGAGCTTGTTGATTCAACGCATCATGGATGTGGATCCGGAGGTTCACATGCCCCCGGTGGAACAGCCGCGACAGTTGACGGCCCGGGAGGTCGAGCTGTTGAAGAGATGGGTTAGCCAGGGTGGCAGCTATGAAAAACACTGGGCTTTTGAGCCACCGGTGAGACCGGCAGTTCCAGCCGTCAGCATTCCGGGCTTAGCCCGTAATGCTATCGATCGTTTCGTGTTACGCCAACTTGCCCTGGAAGGCCTGGCACCTTCGCCGGAAGCGGACCGCAGGACATTAATCCGCCGCCTGTCGCTGGATTTGACAGGGTTGCCTCCCGGTCCCGGTGCCGTGGACCGCTTCGTGTCGGATGCGCAACCTGCTGCTTACGAACGGTTGGTCGACCGGTTGCTGGCGAGTCCGCAGTATGGAGAGCGTATGGCGTTGACGTGGCTCGATGCCGCTCGCTTTGCTGATTCCGGGGGCTACCAGGGAGATATCCTGCGCAGCATGTGGCTGTGGCGTGACTGGGTCATCAAGGCCTACAACAGTAACATGCCTTTTGACCAGTTTACCATTGAGCAATTGGCTGGGGATTTATTACCGGCTCCAACCGAGGCTCAGCGGATTGCCACGGGATTTAATCGGAACCATCGCATCAACGACGAAGATGGTATCGTGTTGGAGGAGTTTCGCGTGGAATACGTGGCAGATCGAGTGGAGACAACGGGTACCGTCTGGCTCGGCTTGACGCTGGTCTGCGCGAAATGTCATGACCACAAGTATGATGCGATTACCCAGCAGGACTATTACCGCTTTTTTGCTTTCTTCAACAACATCACGGAAGAGGGGCGAGGGCACGGTAATGCTCCACCGCTGTTGCGCAAGTTGTCAGCCTCGGTGAAGGCGCAAATCATGGGACTGGACGAGAAAATTTCCCTGGAAAAAGAGAAGGAAACGTTGGCGGCCTTGCAGAAGAAGCGCGGTCAACTGCTTGCCGCGGCACCCAGTGTAATGGTCATGCAGGAGCGTGAGGTGCGTCGTCCTACACATGTGCTGATACGGGGAGCCTATGATCGTCCAGGAGAAATCGTACAACCGGGATTCTTGCCGGTTGTAACCCCGGTAGTGAACAGTAGGCCGTCGGTGCAGGAGGGTGAGACACTGAATCGGCTGGACCTGGCCAGGTGGATCATGCATCCGGATAATCCGCTGACGGCGCGCGTGGTGGTCAATCGTTACTGGCGCAATTACTTCGGTCGAGGCCTGGTTGAGTCATTGGAAGATTTCGGTTCCCAGGGCGTGGTGCCAACCAATCGAGAATTGCTGGACTGGCTGGCGACCGAGTTTGTTCGCACGAGGTGGGATGTGAAAGGCATGCAGCGGCTGATCGTCACCAGTGCTACCTATCGTCAAGCGTCGGTAGGTTCAGCGGAACTGGTTCGTCGTGATCCGGAAAACCGCTTGCTAGGACGAGCGGCCCGTTTTCGCTTGCCTGCTGAAACCCTGCGAGACCAGGCCCTGGCCGCTGCGGGATTGCTGATCAGGCAGGTGGGAGGCCCGTCGGTCAAGCCGTATCAGCCGCCCGGGTTATGGAACGAGTTGGCATCGGCGAGCCGAAAGTACGAGCAGGGGAAAGGAGCAGATCTTTACCGGCGCAGCATGTACACGTTTATTCGCCGTACGATTGCCCCCCCGGCAATGACGACGATCGATGCGCCCAATCGCGAGATCTGCATCATGCGGCGGCCCCGTACCAATACGCCGACCCAGGCGCTGGTCTTGATGAATGATCCGCAGCTAGTAGAAGCTGCCCGTGCCCTGGCTGAGCTAACCTTGCGAGGACAGGTCGGGCAGCCTGATGCTGCTGCGGTGTCCAGGATGCTAGAGCGCGTTCTGGCACGACCAGGTAGACGAGCAGAGCTGGAAATACTGACCAGGTCGCTCCAGCATTATCGGCAGCGGTACCGTGCTGACCCCGGAGCTGCGGAAAAGATGATTGCCATTGGAGAGTCACGGCCGGCTGGAGGGCTGGAGGCCGTGGAGTTGGCTGCCTGGACAGTCCTGGCAAACCTGGTCTTGAACCTGGATGAAACGTTAACCCGGGAGTGATTCAGCTGTGAAAACATTCTTGCCTGGAGAAGACATTGCCCAATTGCAGCGGCGCCAGTTCCTGCTGCAGGGGGCTGGTTCGCTCGGTGTGGCAGCATTGGCTTCCCTGCTTGGTCAGGGTGAAGCGTCGGCAACTGCGTTGAACCGCCCGGCCAGGGCAAAACGAGTGATTTACCTGTTCCAGTCCGGGGCACCTGCCCAGATTGACCTGTTTGACGAGAAACCCAGTTTACAGGATCGGTTCGGTGAAGAGCTTCCCGATTCCATTCGCAAGGGACAGCGGTTAACCGGGATGACTGCCAACCAGGAATCTCACCCGGTGGCACCGTCGGCATTTCAGTTTCGATCTCATGGCGATAGCGGCATGCGCTTGAGTGAATTACTTCCGCACACGGGCCGGGTTGCAGACGACTTGTGCTTGATCCGCAGCATGCACACGGAAGCCATCAACCATGATCCGGCCATCACGTTCATGCTTACCGGGACGCAGCAGGCCGGGCGACCGAGTTTTGGATCCTGGATGTCCTATGGATTGGGCAGTGGAAACCAGAACCTGCCGACATTCGTGGTCATGGTATCTCGGGGAACGGGACGCCCCAATGGTCAGCCGCTGTACGAACGGCTGTGGGGCAGTGGTTTTATTCCCACCCACCACCAGGGGGTGAAATTTCGCAGCGTGGGGGATCCGGTTCTCTACCTGTCCAATCCCGCTGGTATGTCGGCCGCAGACCGACAACGAATGCTCCAGGACCTGGCTCAACTGAACCGTTTTCGACGGCAAACGGTCATCGATCCAGAAATCAACACACGTATCGCCCAGTATGAACTTGCCTTCCGCATGCAGTCCGCTGTCCCGGAACTGATCGACGTGTCGGATGAACCAAGATATGTTTTTGACGCGTATGGCCCGGACTCGAAGAAGCCGGGGACCTTCGCTGCCAATTGCCTGTTAGCACGACGATTGGCCGAACGAGGTGTGCGATTTATCCAGCTGTTTCATCGTGGCTGGGACCAGCATCGTGATTTACCAAACGCCCTTGCCGGACAGTGCCGTGATACGGACCAGGCCTCGGCGGCGTTGCTGGAGGACCTCAAGCAACGTGGCATGCTGGAGGATACCTTGATCGTCTGGGGTGGGGAGTTCGGGCGTACCGTTTATTGCCAGGAAAAATTGACCGGCGAGTCCTACGGTCGCGATCACCATCCCCGCTGTTTCAGCCTGTGGTTGGCTGGCGGTGGATTTCGAGGCGGGCAGGTGTGGGGACGCACGGATGACTACAGCTACAATATCACGGAAAATCCTGTCAGTGTCCACGATTTGCACGCCACCATGTTGCATTGCCTGGGCTTTGATCACGAGCAACTGACGTATCGCCACCAGGGGAGATTTCATCGCCTGACCGATGTGCATGGAGAGGTTATTCCACAGTTGTTGACGTCGTAACTGCTGAGAGGCCAGGGATGAATTCCTCGCTAACATGATTCCACTGGTCGTTACTTGCTGATGTCTCGTGTTATCATGGATGAAACCAGATTCACCGTCCCAGGAAAAAAGAATTAGCCAGGAGCCATGCCCGTGTATCGACTAATGACTGCCAGTGCGACCTTGTTGATGTTTGTGACCGTGACAACCCACGCTGCCGACAAGGCAGATTCGGGGAAGCACCTGTTCATCCTTTCCGGCCAGTCAAACATGGCAGGGATGAATCCCAAGGTTTCCTTTACACCGACCGTGGTCGCGGCCTTTGGCAAGGAAAACGTGATCGTGGTCAAGAGTGCCCAGGGAGGTCAGCCGATTCGCAAGTGGTACAAGAAATGGACTGATGCCGACGGGAAGAAGCCAAAGTCTTCCGGAGAACGATATGAGGTCCTGACGAAGCAGGTTAACGCAGCCATCAAGGGCCAGGCAATCAAGACCGTGACCTTTGTCTGGATGCAGGGTGAACGGGATGCCCGTGAAGGGCATGGCAAGGTCTACGAAGCCAGCTTGAAAGGTTTGCTGGGTCAACTTGCTGGAGATTTGCAGCGCAAGGATATCAACTTTGTCATTGGAAGGCTGAGCGATTATGGTCTGAAGGAAAAGGGGCCGCGCAGTTGGAAGTTGATTCGCGAGGTGCAGGTAAAGGTGGCAGATGCTTCTCCACGAGGCGCCTGGGTCGATACCGATGACCTTAATGACGGGCTCAATAAAAAGGGAAAGGAGATCAAGGATGATCTGCATTACACCCAGAAGGGGTATGAACTGCTGGGTAAACGATTTGCTGACAAGGCGATTGCCCTGATCAAGAAACATGCTGGCTAAATTCCCGAAACGTTATAGTTTGTCGTCCAATACCCCTCCCCAGGGGCGTGTGGTCAGGATGGTCGGGTCGGACAACCGATAGAATGAAATAGCATCATTAAGTGATTTTCAGTAAGATACGCATAAGTGAAATTAATTGTGTTGATGGATTTAATCACATGAGGTGAGTTATGTTCTCCATCTTGGAATCCAGGAAGTCTGCCAGTTACTGTGACGGTATTTCACGTCGGAATTTTCTCAAGATCGGAGCCATGGCAGGTGGCGGATTGACGCTTGCTGACCTGTACCGTGTCGAGGCGGCCGGTGGAGTCGGTTCATCTCATAAGGCTCTGATTAATATTCACTTGTCCGGTGGTCCTTCCCACCAGGACACGTTTGATCTCAAGCCGGATGCAGCCACGGAATTTCGAGGCGAGTTTGTACCGATCCAGACGAATATTTCCGGGATGGATATCTGTGAACATTTTCCCAAGCTGTCTCGACACGGCGACAAGTTCGCGATTGTCAGATCGATCTTCGGGAACATAGCTGATCATAGTGACCATCACACCCAGACTGGCTTTGATCGCAAGAGTTTAACTAGCGTCGGTGGACGTCCTTCCATTGGCAGCGTGGCGGCACACCTGTTGGGCAGTGTGAACGGTGCACCTCCGTTCGTGGGTTACAACGGCAGTTGGCCGGGATACCTGGGTGCCGTCTACAAACCATACAAGCCACAGGGTGGAAATCTACGGTTGGGTGGCAGCCTGACCAGTGATCGGCTGGCATCACGTACTTCACTGCTCAGGGAATTGGACCTGTTGAAACGAGAGGTAGATTCTTCCGGGCAAATGGTTGCTCTTGATGCCTATACGCAGCAGGCTGTTGACGTTGTAACATCCGGTCGAGTTGCCGATGCCCTGGACCTGGCCAAAGAAGATCCCAAGGTTCGCGAGATGTATGGTAAAGACGGCGATTCATTCCTGCGGGCTCGTCGACTTGTTGAGGCCGGGGTACGGGTGGTTGGTTTTAACTGGGGTGGTTGGGATACGCATGGCAGCAATTTCATCACGCTCAAGAAGCAATTGCCGAAGTTGGACGTGGCGCTGAGTGCATTATTCGAAGACCTTTACCAACGAGGAATGGACCGGGATACCACGGTTGTCGTCTGGGGTGAATTTGGGCGTACTCCACGTATCAACACCAACAAGGCGGGCCGTGACCACTGGTACGGTGTGTCGATGTGTGTCTTGGCGGGCGGTGGCATGAAGACCGGCCAGGTGGTGGGTAAGTCGACCAAGAATGCCGAGCGGCCCCTGGAACGCCCGATCCATCATCAACAGGTTTTCGCCACGCTGTACCACAATCTTGGCATCGACGTGCAGTCCACGCGGATAATTGATCCCTCGGGCCGCCCTCAGGCGCTGGTCGAGTATCGAGAGCCGATCACGGAACTTATCTAGGAGGCCCTGCTTCCGTAAAACCTGCCAGCTTGCATGTGCTGGGGATTGATCGGTCTTTACTCAAGTCCTGGGCTGCGGTACGCTTCCCGCCCTCGGAAGAGCTCGATCGAGCTCTTTTCTCTGTGGTTCACCACGTTACTTCCATTAGAGGGTTTGCATGATGGTCTCCCTTTCCTGGCGGGGTTCCGCCTTGCTGCTGGCGTGTCTTTTCCTGGTAAGCAATTGCATGGGGTGCTCGGTGATGATGGCAGCCAGGGCTCCCGGCAAGAAAAATCTGGCCGTGTTGACACCCGGTGTTCCTCGCGCGAGGGTGATTGCAGAACTCGGGGCGCCCTTGGAGACGTCACGGGATACTGAACAGAAACAGGATATCTTTGCTTTCAAGCAGGGGTATTCCACGCCAACTCGTGTAGGACGCGCAGGAATCCATGCGTTGGCTGACCTGGCGACGTTTGGGATCTGGGAAGTCGCCGGGACTCCCCTGGAAGGTGCCCTGGAGGGAGAGGATGTCAGGGCGGAAGTTCGCTACGATCCCCAGCAGTCCGTGCAACGTGTAGAGTATTTTTCCGGGGCTCACCTGGCCCGAGGTGGTCCTACGCTGGCTCCCTGGCTACGCAGTCGCTCGACACAACAAACGGGTGTCGTGGAGGCCACGAAAGAGGAATTATCTCCTGCCGTAAACACCGGCATCCAGCAGCCCACGGCCGTCAAAAACAGCCTGCTGCGCTGATCTTCAGCGAATGGAGTGGTTAATCGTCAGGCCACGTAAATAGCGTTTCATCCACTGCTGGCGTGACGGTTCTCGGTACGCTTTAATAGATGCGTAATGACTCACCGTTCGCACCTTTCAAAGGATGACTGGTAACGTGAAGAATCTATCTTTCCTGGTGGCATCTCTCTTGCTCCTCGTGGCGAGGGTCGGTTGGACTCAGCCACCCGGGTCGGAAAAAAACGACAAGGAGTGGGCTCGGTCCCCCTTGAAGATTCCCTTTCAGAACGATAGTCACTGGAACGATAGTCGTTGGCAGCAGACCGATGTCGGGCCCTTCTTGACGGCTTCGATCGACACCCCCAAGGGAGCGACACTCAAGGGAATTGCTATTCGTGTTGGCGATCGACAGCAGGCAGCGGTCTGTTTCGATACAGCCAGGTTGCGAATCAGTGCAGGCTGGACAGGTGATTTCCTACGACTGGGGGCGCGGCGGTTTGGTTTGATCGATCGTCCGGTGGTTGCTGGCAAGCTGGCTTTCAGTACCCCACGCATCGCGGGCTGGGCCAAGGGAGAACGGTTTCAGCCAGAGCCTGCAGAAACGACTCAACTGGAAGTAGAACAGGGGTATGCCGCAGCTGGCAGTACCGTCGTGCACCTGCCCCGGGACTGGGCTGCTTACCAGGGACTCTATACCAGCGGCCAACGAATTGTCCTTTCTTACTCGGTAGGAAAGACGGCTGTCCTGGAATCTCCCTGGTACGTGGAAACCAAGCAGGACCGAGCCTTTGTTCGTTCGTTAGAAATTGGCCCGGCCGCCGAGCCGCTACGGATGTGGATAGCGGATCCGAAAACCCAGGTAAAGGTCCTGGGGTCCCCATTGGTGACACTCGATAAGGCGCCCGATGGCTCACCCTTGCTGATCGTGGCACCACGAGACAAGACAATTCGCGTGAAACTATTGTTAACGAGCCAGGGGACGGAAGCGGGGGGCGTCGAGGCATTGTCTCAACTGTCGGGGGATGTCGAGGACCTGGCTCGGATGATTCAGCAGGACACGCCTCGCTGGCCCCGCGAACTGGAGACCGTGGGAACCACGACGGAAACCGGTGGACCGTACGTGATTGATACCCTGACGATTCCCTTTGAGAATCCTCACAAGGCCCTCTTCTTTACTGCTGGCCAGGATTTTTTTTCCAACAAGAAGGCCGCAATCTGTACGGCTCATGGTGATGTCTGGGTGGTTTCCGGGATCGATCGGAACTTGAAGAAGCTGCGCTGGAGGCGTTATGCAACAGGTCTCTTTCAACCACTGGGCCTTAAGATCGTGGCAGACAAGGTGTTCGTGATCGGACGAGATCAGATTACCCGGTTGCATGATCGTAATGGGGACGGAGAAGCGGACTTTTACGAGAACTTTAATAACGACCTGTTCGTCAGTCACAGGCAGCATGATTACGTGACCTGTCTCGATACCGATCCGCAGGGGAATTTCTACTTTATCCATGCCAAGACGGGCGTCATGCGCGTGGCGGCGGATGGATCAACCATGACGACGGTGGGTGACGGGTTCCGTAATCCCAATGGCATGGCCGTGGGGCCGCAGGGAACGATCACGGCCTCGCCTCAGCAGGGGACCTGGACTCCGGAGTCCAGTATTTTTGTCGTCAAGAAGGGGGGCTATTACGGGTTCGGCGGTCCCCGGGTGACAAAGGATCGCCCAACTGGCTGGGATTTGCCGATGTGTTTCGTCCCCCGCGCGATGGATAACAGTGGTGGAGCACAGGTCTGGGTAGAGGGGAAACGCTGGGGGCCCCTGGAGGGGAAGATGCTACATCTTTCTTATGGACAATGCCGGCTGTTACTTACCCTGATGGAAAACGTCGATGGTCAGTACCAGGGAGGCAGTATCGAGTTTCCGACCACACCGGCTGACTTTGAATCGGGCATTATGCGAGGCCGTTTTAATCCGCATGATGGGCAACTGTATGTTACGGGATTGCGCGGCTGGCAGACCCGGGCCGTTCGAGACGGATGCTTTCAGCGCCTCCGCTACACGGGTGGACCGGTCTATCTGCCGACGGGTGTAAAAACGTATCAGAACGGAATCAAGGTGACCTTTGCGGAACCACTGGATCCGGAAATGGCGGAGAATCCAGGTAACTTTTTTGTTGAGCAGTGGAACTATCTCTGGTCCGCTACTTACGGTTCGCCGGACTACTCAGTAGCCAATCCCAAGCAGCAGGGGAGGGACGAGGTTTCCGTGGTCTCGGCCACGTTGCTTGACGATGGTCATGCCGTCTTCCTGGAAATGCCAAATCGGCATCCGGTGAACCAGATCAGCATCAGTTGGTTATTACGCTCAACAGGTGGTGAAGCCATTCGTGGACGCTTTGCCCATACCATCAATTCAGCGCCGTCCGAAAAATTTCCCGGTGAGAGAATCGTACGACGTCCACGCCCACAACCCGTGGATCCTGCGGTTGCAGAACGCCTGGAGCCAGGTCTGCGAGGCGAGTTTCGCAGCCAGGCAAACGGTGAAACCGATGTGCGGATTTCTCGCATGATGGCGATTTACCAGGATACGTCCCGTAATCCCACGCCGTTTCTGCCCCCCGGGCCTTTCTCGATAAAGACGACCGGTACGCTGCGGATCCCGTTGAGTGGCTTTTACCAGTTCAAGGTGACGGGCAACGGGCATCTGAAGGCCTGGATTAATGATGTCCCGATCTTGAACCAACCCAAAGATTCTGAGACCGAGGAGCCAGTCTTGCTGCACAAGGGACATAATCGCCTGCGGGTGCAATATGCCAGTGCGGCTACTGGCCTGACACGGACACGTCTCTGGTGGAAGGGATTCAAGTTTGACTGGGAGCCGGTTCCCGCAGATGTTTTTTTTCACGATCCGTCTCACGCTGGTTTGACAGTGTCCAGGCAGCGCCGCCAGGGACGCCAGTTAGTGGCAGACCATCATTGCGTGCGTTGCCATCAGACGAAAAGTTCCCCGGATGGAATGCTGGAAATGAACCTGTCGCCACCCGACTTGCAGGCCGCGGGCAATCGCTTTGAACCAAGCTGGCTACAGCAATGGTTGCTGCAGCCACGGAAGCTAAATCCAGGCAGCCACATGCCAAGCCTGCTGGGCCAGGGACCGCAAGCACGTCAGGACGCCGCAGACTTGAGTGTCTACCTGGCTGCGCAGCAGGCAATTCAGAAAGAGCCTGTGTCTCCGCCAGCAGATGAGGACTCAGCGTTGGTGAACGGAGAGCAGCTGTTCCAAAGCCTGGGTTGTATCAACTGTCACCAGTTTGCCGCGCCCAACGAAAAAGATCCGTTTGGACGGCGTTCCTTGCATTTCGTGAAGGCCAAGTTCCAGCCTGGTGCGCTGGCGCGGTTCCTCGAGAAGCCGGCGCTTCATCATCGTGCTATTGGTATGCCTGATTTTCAACTGACTTCGAAGGAAGCGGTTGCACTGGCGCAATTCGTGCGTGGGAATTCCCGGGGAAGTTTCCAGGTGAATATGCCCAAGGGGGATGCGAAACGTGGGCAGCAGTTGTTCAAAGAGAAGTCCTGCACGCAGTGTCACCAGGTGGATGCCGGCGCCAGGCCTGTCATGCCAATCTTGGCCTGGAAGGATCGGATTGACCTGGCGGGATGCCTGGCGGCGCCCGGTAGGCCACGGAAAGATAAAGTACCTGATTTCCACTTTTCCGTGGAAGAGCGACAGCAGCTTCAGACATTTTTGCAGAATGAGCGGGATAGCTTGCAGCGATCCAGCCCGGTAGAAACATCGCTGCGACTGGTCGACCGATTGCGCTGTGCCAGTTGCCATGATCGAGATGGTCAACGTTCTCCACGCGCATTGATTTTTGCCGAGGAGGCCAACGGAAAGGTTGCGAAGGTACTTCCTCAATTGACCAGGGCGGGTGAAAAGCTGCAGGTGTCGTGGACCGAGAGGTTGTTGGCTGGAAAACTGCCTTACAAGACGCGTCCCTGGATTGCAGCACGCATGCCGGCCTTTCCTGCTTATGCAACTGCAGTTGCTCACGGGATGGCGGTGGAACACGCCGTGGCGCCGAACGTGGAGAGTCCTCCCGTGGTGCAGCCGGAACGTGTTACCGTGGGGCAGCAGCTGACATTAAAGACCGGCCTTGATTGTCGCCAGTGTCATGGCATTGGTGATCTGCAGCCGCGCGGAGATAAGAACAGCAAGGTTAGCCAGGGAATCAACTTCACGTATATCCAGGAGCGTTTGCGAGCAGATTCTTATCGGCGTTTCATGTTTGATCCGCCGAGGTATGACATCAATACCAACATGATTCGACTGTCCGTGGATGGAATAACGACGAAAGTCAAGAAATTCTACGCCGGGGATGCACACCAGCAGTTCGAATCGTTATGGCATTACATCCATAGCCTGCCAAAACCTGCTGCGAAATGATGAAGGTGTTCATTCCAGGGGAAGAGAGGGCTTGGATTCCTGGATGCGCTGTTGCAGGAATGCATCCAGTTCGTTGGTGTCATCGGTACCAACCCGGGTCACCTTGTCATCCATCATGGTGATTTCGACGCAATCGAATCCCCACAGGTTGTAGGTCCAGCCTCGTCCCGGAATGTAGTGAACTCCCCAGCCATCGATGAACTTGCTGCGACCGGGTTCGGTCGTTGCCATGTCCTGGTAGAGGAGGCGTTTGGCAAGGAGCGGGAGCGGCCCGAACTTTAAGGCCAGGTGGTCCCCGTCGTCGTAGACACGAAGTGTCATGCAGGTGAAGGCGAAGAATTCGATGATAGCAATCGTGAAGCCGGTAACCAGGTAAACGATAGTTGCTGCCTCACGGGGAGTGACCAACACGGTTATCAAGAGAGTGAACAGTGAAGTGGTGTGGAGTATCCAGTGTAATTTGCCTCGTTGGGTATGATCGTATGCTGGGTTGGTCATGATAGGGGATCTTGTTTAGGTTTTTTTCCAGGCGTCGAGAGCGGCATGGTAATCATGTGCTTGTTGGACAAAGTCCAGGCCTGCATAGTCTTTCCAGGCCTGCATCAGTTGTTTGAAGATGGGGCCCGGGGTTGGATTAAACTCCCGGTCCTCGAAGGCGGTGGCATGCACCAGGCAGAACGAAGAGGCCGTGCAGAAGATCTCGTCGGCGGCCCGCAGGTCGTCCACGGTCAGGTTGGTTTCCCGCGTTTCGATTCCCAGTTCGGTTGCCAGTCGGAGGGTTACCTTGCGACTGACACCCTTGAGAATGTTGCGAGGTTCAGGAGTGGAGAGGACTCCATCGTGAACAGCGAACACGTTGCATCCGGTTCCTTCCGTGACAAATCCGTCAGGATCGACAAGCAGCGCCCAGAGCCCCTGGCCACGGGCCTCGACCTGGTTCTGGGCGATGCGGTAATGTTGGCGACTGCGAGTCTTGGCCTTGACGTCCAGCAGGTCTTCCGGGATGGCCTGCTGCTCAGGTACCACGAGGCGGATTCCTGTGTCGTAGGTGGGGGCAAAGCTTCCCGTGTGGGTAACCAGTGGCCAGGCACTGATGGTCACCGTCGGTTGCATGCCATCGGGGAACGCTTTCTCGTAGACAGGCAGGGGCCCCCGGGAGATGTTATGCATCAACCACCAGTCCATCTCGGGGCCTTCCGAGGGTAGGTTGCGTTGGAGTGTCTCAAGGGTTCGTTGCTTCAGTTCTTCCCTGGAAAGGCCGCAGTCAATTTTCAGTAGGTCGAGTGAATCGTAGAGACGATCAAGGTGGTCTTCCAGGTGAAAGGGGACCTGGTTGAAGGTGCGTGTCATCTCGAAAGCCATGTCACCAAACATCAAGGCTGAATCAAAAATTGAAACGCGTGCCTCGGTTTCATGAACCCATTTGCCGCTCAGGTAGGTGACGCGATCACTCATGGTTACAATCCTTTCGACAGCCAGCCACCGTCCACGTAGAGATCCTGTCCGGTCATGTAGCTGGAGGCATCAGAAGCGAGGAAAACGACTGCTCCCGCAAGGTCTTCAGGGACTCCCCATCTTCCCAGTAGCGTTCGATCGGAACGCGCCTGGCGGCGTTCCGGGTCGGCCCAGCTCTGGGCGGTCATCTCGGTACGGAAATAGCCAGGGCCGATTGCGTTGACCCGAACCGGGTATTTCGCCAGGTCCGTTGCCATCGACTTGGTGAGCATCTTGAGGCCCCCCTTGGCAGCCATGTAAGCCGGATTGGCTGGTAGCCCCCGCTCAGCACAGATGCTGGTGGTGTTGATTACCGATCCCTTTCCGTGGTCTTTCATCAGGTCCAGCAGGCCACGGGCCAGTTGGAATGGCGTGGTGAGGTTGATCTGCAACGTCCGGTTCCAGAGTTCGTCCGGGTAATCTTCCATGGGGTGTCCCTCGCCAATCCCGGCATTATTGACCAGGATATGCAACTCGGAAAGTTTCTCGTTGAATGCAGAGACCAGCTCAGAGACTCCTTCTCCGGTGGAAAGATCAGCCTGCCACCCGCTCGCCGCGAGTCCGGCTTCCTGCAACGTGGTAGCCGCAGCCTGGATCGTTTTCTCCACCGATCCTACCAGGTGAACATGAGCTCCGGCCTGGGCCAGGGCGGTAGCCATGGCATTGCCCAGGCCACGGCTGGCACCCGTGACGACCGCATGGCGACCTGCCAGGTTGAAGAGTTGTTCAAGGTAACTCACTGGTGGATCGCTCCAGGTTTGGGTCAGTTACAGGTCCAAGTGATTTTTTCTACTGCAGCACGATCATAACGGTCGCTGGTTTCCATAGGAAGCCGGTGGTCATGAGGGAAATCGTGCTGACGTGGTCAGCCAAGTTCGATAAGATATATGGATTGGTAATGCAAGATAAACCAGCGTGTAGTATGAAGCCACAAAAATCTCATAAACATACGATCGGTGTCACGCGGCGAGAGTTGCTGCAGGTGGGCTACTCCGGCTTGATGGGAGTGGGGCTGCCGTCCGTTCTTGGCCACCGTCAAAAGGCGGCCAGTGCAGCCCGTTTAAAAGGGGCCGCCAGCCAAACTCCAAAGTCAGTCGTGATCGTTTTCCTGACCGGCGCGGTGAGTCACCATGATACGTTCGATATGAAGCCCGATGCCCCGGCAGAGGTGCGAGGGCAGTTCAAGCCGACGGCAACGTCCATCCCAGGATTGCATGTCTGTGAACACCTGCCGAAACTGGCAGCCCAGGCTGACAAGTATGCGGTTGTGCGTTCCCTTTCTCACAAAGACAATAATCACTTGATGTCAACGCATTACGTGTTGACCGGGGAATGGCAACCCGGAGGATTTTTCGATAAGGTGGCTTCGCGTGACGACTGGCCATCGTATGCCGCGGGACTGGCTTACCAGCAACCGCGGACAGATGGAATTCCCACGGGCGTCAACCTTCCCACGTTTCTGACCAGTGGTGTGCTTACCTGGCCCGGGCAACATGCCGGGTTGCTGGGACCCAAGTATGATCCCTGGCAGATCACGAAGGATCCCAATAAGGACGATTTTCGAGTGGACAATCTTTCGCTCGGGACCGGGCTCGACGTGGACCGTTTGTCGGAACGTCGTTCCCTGCTGGGCGAGTTGAACCAGCAACGAGAGCGATTGGCAGATGCCAACGTGGCTCGACGGATGACCAGTGAACTGGACCTGGCTTATTCAATTCTCACGACCAGCAAGTTGTCACAGGCGTTTGAACTGAAATGTGAGACAGATGCCATGCGAGACCGTTATGGCCGTAACACAACCGGGCAGTCGTTGTTGCTGGCGAGGCGTCTCATCGAGGTGGGTGTCCCGGTGGTCCAGGTCAATGTCGGACGTGTACAGACCTGGGATAATCACAGTAATGTTTTCCCCACGCTAAAGGATCGTCTGTTGCCTCCACTGGACCAGGGAGTGTCGGCATTATTGGAAGACCTCGATGCCAGTGGCTTACTGGACGATACGCTTGTCCTGATGATGGGTGAGTTTGGTCGCACTCCGAAAATCAATAATAAGGCTGGTCGCGACCACTGGGGTCGCTGCTTTTATGCACTGTTTGCCGGTGCCGGTGTCCAGGGCGGTCAGGTCATTGGTAAATCGGACAAGCATGCTTCCTATCCCGTCACGCGGCCCTATTCCCCCAATGACCTGGGGGCTACGGTGTATCACCTGCTGGGTGTCCCGCCGGATGCCGAGGCCCGGGATCGCTTTAATCGGCCGATACGATTGAACCAGGGTGAGATTATTACTCCCCTCTTTACCGGCCAGGAAAGCTAGTCGCTATTACGTAGGCGCCTGGGGCGAGGTGACCAAGTCGTCGCGACCCCACTGGACGTTGGCCCAGATGCGTTCATGTCCGTAGTAGGCGATCAACTTGATCGCGAAATCCGTCAGGCCAATGAAAGTGCCCGCCTGCAGGTCCCCGGTGATAATCCAGACAACGGCCAGGGTGATGCAGGAGGCAAAGATTCTCCATGAAAAAGCCTTGGCCAGGCTGCGTTTTTTCTCTGCCATGATAGTGATGCGACTTGGTTGAGTGGTTCGGCGGATTAATGACTGCACAGTCTGTACTATCGACATGATCGTCTTTTGACAGTAGTGAAACCCTCGTGTATCAATCTCGCCTAAACGTTTTCGCGCAAGGTGCTTGGACAACTTGCTGTGATACTACTACGATGGATCCTGCCGCGAACCCATCCAAGGATGTTTTTTCATGCGTATGCAACACATGTTTTCCCTCACTTGCTTCCTGTTGGCATTCGTGCCCGTGTTGCAGGCTCAGCAGAATCCTTTCCAGGGATTCGACTTTGGCAAGTTCAAGTTTGATCAGAAAATACCGTTCCAGGTCGACGACTTGAGCGACCAGTTCATGCTCCAGTTGCTTGGAGAACCGGGAGCAGATCAAAAGGAAGTGCAGGGTATCCAGGTCTCGATTGCGGACGAGCGGAAAGTGGGTGAACATCAGTTCCAGATGTACCGCCGTTACCTGGATTCACAGAAGGTCAAATTGGTTAGCCAGGGACGAGATGTGGTCTACCTGCGGCAGTTGGTCGCCAGGTTACAGCCGTTGATGCAGAACGCCCGTCGATACCCGCAGATCCGGGTTTATATTGCAAATGCCTCCACGACGGATGCCAGGGCCTTTCCCGGTGGACAGGTCGTGGTTTTTCGTGGCCTGTTGGACTTCGTGGAAAACGAGGCGGCCCTCGTCGGTTTGCTGGGGCACGAGCTCAGTCATATCGATCGACAGCACCAACTGGAGCAACTCAAGAATGCTCGTTTGGCAGAAACGAAGCTCAAAAACCCAAAGGTCAAAGTCAACAAGTTTTTCCATGTAGGTCAGCTCATGATGAAATCATTCATGACGCCCTTTGGTTTTAAGCAGGAACAGCAGGCGGATCTGGATGGTGCTCGCTGGTGCTTCCAGTTGGGCTATGACCCACTGGAGATGGCCCAGGTGTTTCGTCGCTTGCATGAACGAGACCGGAATCGACAGGTTCCCCTGCCAGGGTTCCTGCGAAGCCATCCCTATCATATAGACCGATTCCAGGCGATCCAGGATGAACGGGCGCGATTGGTGAAAGCCAACCCGGGCAAGGACCTGGTCAGCGGCCGCAGGAATTTGAAGCAACGTCAACCACGTCCGTAAAGAAGCAACAGGAAAAAGTTGCCTCGTGGAGTCGCATCGGATATGCTCGTTGCACGTGAGTGACGTTTTGATCACACCTTTAATAACTTAATAGTTCAGCTCCAGGAAATGACGACATGTCCATGAGACGAATTGTAGTAGCGACGGTACTGACGGGAATGATAACGGCAGGCGCCTTGCTGGGAGCTGCTGACAAGCCGGCCAAGAAGAAGATTACGATCAAGTCGGCCATGAAAGATATCAAGGGTGGGTTGCATAAAAAGGTCATCGAGGGCAAGGCAACGGCTGCAGAAAAGACGAAGCTACTTGCTTACGCCAAGGCGCTCCCCGGCTTAAAACCACCCAAGGGCAGCAAGGGAAGCTGGGAAAAACTGACCGCTGCGTTGCTCAAGGCCACCACGGCTGCCGTCGAAGGAAAAGACGGAGGTACAGCGGCCCTCGGCAAGGCGATCAATTGCAAGGCCTGCCATACACCCCACAAGATTTATCCACCCAAGAAGTAAAAGGCAGCTGAGGCGGTCAGCGCGAACGCTGGTCAGCTCCCTCGGTGATTTCGATCATCAACTTCTTTAGCCTGAGAACGATCTCGGGATGGGCAGCGGCCAGGTTCCGGCTCTCACCAAGATCTGCTTCCAGGTCATAGAGTTCCTCGACCTCCTCTCGCTTGGTATCCCGGGCATAGCCATAGACGTTGTGCTTGGCCTTCAGGTATTTCCATTTGCCCTGTCGCACCCCGTTGTTGCGATAGACGAATGTCTCTCGATTCCCGGCAGGTTTGCGGCCCAGCAACAGGGCGGTCTGGTCTACCCCGTCGATGACGCGATCGGTAGGAACCTTGAACCCGGCCAGCGCGGCAAACGTGGGTAGGAAGTCGAGCGTTGAGAAAATTGCGGCGGATTCTGCTTGCGCAGCAACCTGGCCGGGCCAGCGCACAATACAGGGTACCCGCACACCGGCCTCATAACAGGAGCCCTTGCCATTGCGCAAGGGACCGGCATCTCCCCAGAAAACGGATCCCTCGGGGTGCCCCTTCTTCTTGTTGGTATAGGCAGGTTGATTCCAGGGGCCGTTGTCCGAGGTGTAGATGACAAGCGTGTTGTCTCGTAGCCCTTGCTTGTCCAGTACATCCAGCAGGCGACCGGTCTCGAAATCGAACTCTTCCACCACGTCACCGTAAAGCCCACCCTTGGACTTGCCACGGAACCGGGGTGAGGCATCGATAATCGTATGCATCATGGTGTGAGCGACGTACAGGACAAAGGGCCGCTTGTGATCCCGCTTGTTTTCCAGGAAGTCAATTGCCTTATCCGTGTAGAGCCTGGTCAGGCTGCCCATGTCACGGGTACTTCCTGCCTTCTTGTTGTTTTCATGAAATGTAACATTACCACCATCATTGGCCCCCAGGGGGCCGAAATAGTAGTCGAATCCCTGGGCATTTGGCATGCGTTCGATGATCGGCTTGCGATTTGAGACGTCCCACTTGCCGATGCAGGCAGTCTGGTAACCAACCTTCTTGATGAGTTCAGCAAAAGTGATTTCACTGGCCGGCATTCCCCAGCCCTTGCTGCGGAAAGGATAACGGCCCGTCAGCAGCGCCGACCGTGAAGGGCCGCAGACGGATTGCGCATAGAAACTGGTAAAGCGCGTTCCTTCTTTTGCCAGTTGATCAAGGCGCGGTGTCTTGTTCTTTTGGTTGCCATAACAGCCCAGGTCCGCATAGCCCTGGTCATCGGTGAAGATGATCAGAATGTTGGGGCGCGGTGAGAGCTGGTCCTGCTGCTCGGTTGCCTCAAGTGATGAAGCCCCGAGGACGAGCAGCAGCAACCATGTTTGAAATCGTGGTCGTGATGACATGCTATTCGATTTCTTTCAGGCGAATGTTTCGCCATGAGACCTCGAAGGGACCTCGGTTCCCGACACCGTGGACTTGCAGTCCGATAAATCCCTTGGGGTGGGTCTTGAAGATCGGTTCGTCGACCAGGGTTTCTATCTTTTTTCCGTTGATCCAGGTTTCAATCTTCGGACCGTTGGCGACAACCCGAAACTTGTTCCAGTCACCATCCTTCATCACCTTGTGGGGTTTGAGTCGGTCCTTGGTAGTCAACCAGCCCCGGCCGGTTGCTTCCCCGTAGACATAGCCTGCTTCTGCTCCCTTGGCACCACTGGCCTCGATTTCCACCTGGGGTCCGTTTACCCGACCAAACTTCTCTTTCTTGCCCTTGGCAATGGGTTTGGTCTGGGAGCGAATCTGGACACCACTGTTCAACTGGTTGTGAACCTTGACTTCAAACTCCAGCTCGAAGTTGCCATAGAGTTTCTTGGTGCAGAGAAAGGAATTGGGACTGCCAGGCGTTGTTTTTCCCGTGATCGCGTTACCTTCAATACGGTAGGTCGCGGTGCCATTTTTCTGGATCCAGTTATCCAGGTTCTTGCCATTGAACAGGTTGACCCATTCGCCGGCCGACGCGAAGGGAGCCAGGATGGCCGAGAGCATTAACGCCAGGACGAATCGTTGCATGGTGTATTCCTTTATTTGTTCGGTGATGACCAGGTGGTACGAGGTAGTTCCTTGTGCCTGCCTCACGGGCAGGCTGAAATCATTATAGTTGATTTGCACGTCCGGGTAATCGGGGTGTAAACAAGGGCCAGACCGCTTCGTGCAAAGGTCCCTGTTGAGTGGTACAATCGCGGTGCCGTGAGGCACCAAGGTGTTCTTCCAGAACCTGGTAATAAGGGGATTGTGATGCGTTATTTCAAATCATGCTGGTTTACTCGGTTTTCGTTACAGGCTGCAGGTCAGTCGCTGTCGACCATGGTAGCAACCTGGATCCTGTTGTTGCTGGGAACCAGCCCGCTACAGGCCGCTCAACTCCAGGCCGGGGCGGCCAAGATCGATATTTCGCGTGTCGAAAGTGGTCCCCTGGAAAGTCCACTGTTTGCCAAGGCACTGGTCATCAAGAGCGAGGCGACCACGGCAGTGTTGGTTACGCTGGATGTCGTCTCTTTCGGTGAAATTGGTTATATCCCCAATGATTTTATTGCAAACGTACGGGCACGTGCCAAGAAAGAACTTGGCTTGGTACCAGGGCATATCATGTTCAACGCGAGCCATTGTCATGGAGCCCCCGCCAAGGATGTCGAGGAACGGACGTTCCAGGTTATCAGGAAAGCGGCAGCGAACCTCGTGCCGGTTCACGTTGGCGTCGGCGCCGGACGGGAAGACCGGGTGATGGAAAATCGTCGTATGTTCCTCAAGAATGGTAAAGAGATTGATGTGCGACAGGCGTATTCGTTGCCTCCAGACGAAGAGATTGCCGGTGTTGGCCCGGTTGATTCGGAAATCGGTATCCTGCGACTGGACCGTGAAGACGGACGGACACTGGCACTGGTCTATAACTTTGCTTGTCATCCGATCCAGGGGGTTCCCAGTGGAAACCAGACCGCAGACATGACCGGTTTTGCCTCCCAGGTGATCGAAGATAATCTTGATGAAGGGACGATTGCGCTCTTCATCCAGGGATGCGGTGGGGACATTAACCCGATTGGGTACAAGAATGTTAATCGTCCCCCGAATGCCGAGACGCTCGGTAACATGCTCGGACTCAGTACCTTGAAAGCGTTTCGCAAGATCAAGACACAGGACAGCAGCCGGTTGGCGATGGTCAACGAGACGGTTGAAGTGCCCCGTGCTGATTTTGCACCGCGCATTGCAGAACTGGAAACTCGTTTGCAGGTGCTGGTTAAATCACTAGGAGGAACGACGCTCAACTTGCGGACTTTCATGCAGTTGGCTGCCAAGCACAATATTGCCAATGACTATCCTTCCTACCATATCAGCCGATATTTGCACGATGAGAAAATGGGGAAGTCAGAACTGAAAAGCCTCGATGCCCGCAATCGGAGTGCTATGAAATCTTACATCCGCAATATCTACACGATGGAGGAGATCACGCGACTGCAAACCAACTTAAGATTGCTCAAGAAAAACCAGCAGAAAAACCTGGACGCGGAAAAACGAACGATTGACGTGGAGGTTGTCGGCGTCCGAGTGGGCGATTTTCTACTGGTCACCTTCCCCGGTGAACTGACCGTTCGTATCGGTTTGAGGATCAAGAAGCGTACCAGCCATGAACATACGTTCGTGGCCGGTTACACGAATGGTTACATCTACTATTGTCCGACGGCTGAGCAGATGCGAAACGTGGGAGGAGCCCAGGAAGACAGTGACTGCCTGGTTGGACCTGGCTGGCTGGACGTGTTTGACAAGAAAGTCGACGAACTGGTGCAGCGACTGAAATAGGAGTTCAAGTCCCGTGATGGTATCGTCCCGACTACCCTGTTGGATTTCCTGTTGGCTAGCCGTACTGCAGGTCCTGTTGCTCGTTTCGTCGGGATCGTCAGCCGAGTTGCCGCTCAAGATTCAGCCCGTGGGGGAGGAATCGCCCCGTGGATTTTCTCGTACCTTCAACAAACGGGTCGACGTTTTCGGAATCCCGATCTATGCCACGGCCGGCACCCCGGATGCCAAGGTGCTGCATGCGGCTAACGTGCTGGCCCAGTACCTGGACAATAATGCTGACGGGCGACCGGACAATGCCCAGGTTCATGCCATGATGAAAAAGAAGAAGGCTGGAATGGTGATGGCCGCGACGGAGCGCAGTTTCGAACGGCTTGATGTGCACCGGTATATTCCCGAGCGAATCTGGGATACGATGATCATGCAGGGGCTTTTCGGTGAGGAGACCCTGCCAGGGTGGACACGGCGAGGTCGCTTTGATGCAACGCTGGAAGAAGTATTGCATTTGATCACCCATGCTGGTTACGCACACGTGTACCCCGAGGTGTTCGGCGAGAAACCAGGGACGCAGATTGCCAAGGCCATGGACCTGGCACGAGGCGGTCACTTTCGACGAGTCCCTCGCAGCTACCCGGCCGGCGCCTGGTATACCTACGATGATCGCAGTTGTGATTATGGTTGCCAGGTCACCGAATACACCTACTGGGGCCTGACTTCGATCCTGGGTGCCCAGGACTATCCCGGTCGTGGCCGTGATATCGGGGAGGAATGGCGGCTCAATACGCGAGATAAGGTCAAGCAGCACGATCCGACACTTTATCGCTTGTTGACCGATCCCAGGTACCGATTCCCGTCCATTCTTCCAGATGGAAAATACCGTCCCCAGCCGCGCCCCACGAATTGATCGAGGCCAGTGAGCACAGTAGAATCGGTGGCAATCAAGGCTGGGCGAGGTCGCCGGGCCTGGTTGTCCTCAGTCCAGGGGTTAATATTCCTTTCCGTCGGGAGATTCCGAGATGATGTTGCGACTTCTTAGCGTGGCCATGTTCTTGCTGATCAACAGTTTTCAACTGGTCGTTCATGCCCAGTCACAACATCGGATGACGAAGGCTGATGTTGAGCAGCAGATCAAGGACCTTTCTAACTGGGGACGCTGGGGGAAACAGGATCAACTGGGAGCTCTCAACCTGATCACGGCCAGCAAGCGTGTGCAGGCAGCCGGACTGGTGAAACGAGGAATTTCCGTATCGCTTGCCCGCCAGGCTGAAACGGTCGAGGCCGCAGATAACCCCAAGCCTTTTGGACACCAGATGTTGGCCTGGGGCAAGGGGGATGGGCCGTGGGCCATGGATAACTACAGCGTTTCCTATCATGGCCTGGCGCATACGCATATGGATTCACTCTGCCACCTTTTCTACGAGGGGAAAATGTACAACGGGTTTTCCCGACAGCAGATCAAGGAGCAGGGGGCCAGTGTGCTCAGTATTCATAACGTGCGTGGAGGCATATTTACACGCGGTATCCTGATCGATATCCCGGAGTTGCGTGGCTTGAAGTTCCTGGAACCAGGGTCTGCTATCTATCCCGAGGAATTGGCCGCCTGGGAAAATCGTACCGGTGTCACCGTGCAGGCAGGAGACGTGGTTTTTATTCGAACCGGTCGCTGGGCTCGACGTGCGGTCAAGGGACCCTGGAGCGTTGAAAAAGAAGGTATGGCCGGATTACATGCATCGTGTGGGAAATGGATTCGACACCGTGATGTGGCCATGCTGGGAAGTGATGCCGCCGCGGATGTCATTCCTTCCCAGGTGCCGGGAGTAACGCATCCCATCCATGTACTGACCCTGCACGCCATGGGGGTACACATCTTTGATAATTGCGACCTGGAAGACCTCAGTGCCAAGTGCAAGGAACTGAAACAATGGCATTTCCTCATCCAGGCTGCTCCCATTCCCGTTAAGGGCGGGACCGGTTCGCCACTTAATCCCATTGCCAGTTTCTAGTTTATCGTTGTTATGGAAAGGCTCCTGGAAGGAGTGCAGCCAGCGTGAGTGAGGAGAAACAGTCCGCTGCAGGCGACTTGCATAAGCACGTGGTACCCGCTGATATACCGGTCTTTAATTGCCTGGTATACGTGGGGCCGTCACCGGATGGAGGGGTGCGAGCACGGGTCGCTAACCTGGCCGGCCTGCAGGTCGATGCGAGCAATGAACGCCAGGCCTTGACCCGGATTGTGCCAGCTTTCAAACAACGTGTTAGTGAGTTTATGAACGCCCAATCGAAAATTCCCTGGATCGATCCACCACCTGAACCAGCGGAAGGTGAATCAACACGGTTTATTCCCGTGCACCTGTAATGCTGAGGCACCAGGTTTGTTGCGAGGCTGCTAGAGAACCCCGCGGCGTTTTTCCATCATCGACAGCGTGGATCGAACCTCGCTAGGCAGATCCGTCTGCAGTCGAGCCTGCCCGTAGTCGAACAGCGTATGGAAGATAGTTGCCATCAGGTCATCCGGTGTCTGGGGAGGGCCGATCGGCGCTCCGCCATCGCGCGTCGACTTGCCGATAACCTGGCCGTGTGTCAAGCCTCCACCGTAAAGCATCAGGGGGGCCAGTTTACCCCAGTGATCACGTCCGCCCTTGGCGTTGATTTTGGGTGTGCGTCCCATTTCACCGACACAGACCAACAGGATGTCATCCGAGAGACCACGCTGGTCACAATCCTCGATAAAGGCGGATACGGCATGATCAAACGGAGCGATGACAAGTTTCTGTCCTTCAGGGACCGCCACGTTATTGACGTCGGCATGAAAATCCCAGACGAACTCTGAGTGAATGGTGACAAATCCACAGCCGGCCTCGCAGAGGCGCCGTGCCAACAAAAGTTCCTTGCCCAGGGTCTTGGTATGGGCGGTGTACCAGGGGATATTGTTGCGTTTCTTGTTGCCGTCGTATCGCCATTGTTCCGGATTATAAAATCCGCTGGTATCGTAACGGGCCAGGGTGCGAGGATCTTCTTTGGAAAGATCGAAAGCATCAGCCACTCCCTTGGTAATCAGGTTTGCAGCCTGGGATTGCAGGCCAGTCAGCCCATCCATTTCAGCGAGGGAATCAAACTTGCGACGAATGTCATCCAGGTTGCTAAGCAGCGAGCGGCGATCCTCAAATCGATCACGAGGCAGGTTCAGGTTCATGGCTTCCTGGAGAGGGCCCTTGCCGCCAGGCATGAAGGGTGTGTAAGCGCTTCCCAGGGATCCCGTGGCATCGTATTTTCCAAAGCGAGTGCCGAGAGTTTTCTGTTCGGAGTCGATGGATTGGGGAATGATAAACATGGAGTTTGGCAGACCGGTGACCGGGTGATTGGTTCCTGCCACGCGTGAATAAGCCGCGCCAATATTAGCATTGCCCAGGTGGGGACTGACCACGGGATTAACCCCTCCATGTCCCATATTGGTCTGGTAATTACGAATCACCGCCATGCGATGAGCATGCTTGGCTAGTTTTTCCATAGCGACCCCGAAACGAGTTCCGGGTACCGAGGTCGACATGTCACCACCCACGCTGGCGATACCACTGGGTGCGTCCACCTTGGGGTCAAATGTTTCGTGCTGCGTGGGACCACCCTGCTGGAACAGGAAAATCACGGATTTACCTGTTACCGCTGAGCCGGGAGTGCCGGTGCCGGCGTGAGCATTGAGCCACGGCAAGGCCATACCACCCAGGCCCATACCACCGATCTGCATGAAGTGTCGTCGTCCCATGGGACGGTTACGCGAGACATGATCGGAAAGAGTAAACATAAGTGTCGCTCGTAGTTGGTGGTGAAGTTTACCTGTTTCAAGTCCAGTTGCGTTGTCTTCTGGCTGCTTATGCCAACAGTCCTTTGACGACATTACCGTAGACGTCGGTTAGGCGGAAATCCCGTCCTGCGTAACGGTAGGTGAGCTTTTCGTGGTCGAGACCGAGCAGGTGGAGCATGGTGGCATGCAGGTCATGGGTGTGAACCTTGTTTTCCACGGCCACGGCGCCTGTCTCGTTGGTCTTTCCATAATTCTGGCCACCCTTGGAACCACCGCCGGCCATCCAGAACGTAAAGCCGCGGTTGTTGTGACCACTTCCTTTTTTGCCGGCCTCGGAAAGTGGTGTGCGACCAAATTCCCCACCCCAGACAATCAGCGTGTCCTTCAGCATATCGCGATCCTTCAGGTCCTGGATCAGGGCTGCGATGGGCTTGTCGATGGCAGTACAGTTGGCCTGGATCTCTGCCACGTGGTTGCCATGTTGATCCCAGTTGGAGTGGCACAGTTCGATGTAGCGAACGCCAGATTCGGCGAGTCGCCGAGCCCACAGACACTGCCGACCGAAATCATCGTTGCGGCAACGCCCCGTGGATTTGGTCTTGCCCACGTTGTAACGTTTGAGCGTGGCTTCTGTTTCCTGCGAGACATCCAGTACCTCGGTCACGGAATCCTGCATGCGATGTCCAAGTTCCAGCGACTGGATAGCGCCTTCCAGTTGGGTGTCCAGTTGGCTCTGCTTGAGTAACTGATGGTTCATGGACTGGACCAGGTTCAGTTGCTTGCGTTGCAGTTCTGCGGTGAGTGGATTCCCCGTGACGTTACGAATTCCTGACTTGGCAATATCGGCGCCGACGTAACCGATCGCAGTTCCCTGGTAAATGGCTGGCAGGAAGGCGCTGCCATAATTCTGGGCACCGCCGACGCGTGTTTCTGCATTGATGGAAATGAATCCGGGGAGATTCTGGTTTTCGGTGCCCAGCCCATAGAGTGCCCAGGAACCAACCGACGGTCGGGCAAAACGAAAATCACCCGTGTGTAACATCAGGTAGGACTGGGGGTGGTTAGGCAGATCGGTATGCATGCTATTGATGACACACAAGTCGTCTGCATGCTTGGCCAAGTTAGGCATGCTGTCTGCAATCCAAAGGCCACTCTCACCGTGTTGACTGAATGGCACTACGGATCCCGCCGGTCCCTTGCCCGCGTACTTGCGCTTGGTTGTCGGTGTAATGTTCGTGGTGACGACCTTGCGATCTCGCGGTTTGTAATCAAAGGTGTCTGCCTGGGCAGGGGCGCCTCGCATGCACAGGAAAATCACGCGTTTGGCCTTGGCCGGAAAATGAGGTGACTTGGGTGCCAGCGGCCCAGGCTTGGCCGAAACCTGTTCAGACAGGAGCGTTGACAGAGCCATAGTGCCAAACCCAAGGGAGGTGAATTTGAGCAGGGCTCGTCGTGAAATAGATTGCGGAGTCAGCATCTTGGATCCTCTGGTATTACTATTCCCATTCAAGGGAGGTATCGAAACTCACTGGAGACGAACAAGGCCTGGCAAAAGCTGGTCCAGGCGGTCAAGTTGTTCTGGTCATCAGCTGTCGTGTTGGGAAGCGATTGTTTGATCTCCCGGATGAAACTCAGGGCCTTTTGCTGCTCAGTCGAGGTTGGCAACCGTGATAGAGCAGCCTGGTAGGCAACTTCTATTCGTCCATTGTCGTCATCGGAATCCTGTAGGATGCGCTGTGCAAATTTCTCCGATTTTTCCAGAACAAAGGGGTTATTCATCAGGTAGAGATCCTGCGCCGGCACGATCGTTACGCTCCGCTGGCCGACGACGAGACTGGGGTCAGCCATGTCAAAGACCTCCAGGACCTCTGGGAGTCCATTGCGGAGGATTGGCAGATAGACACTGCGATGATCGCTGGGCTTGTGAATTTTGTCAGGCGTGAGGCTGTCTTGGATGAGCTTGCCACCATGCATGGTGACGACTGAACCCTTCGGGCGTTCCAGTTGAATGGTTCCGCTGGCTGCCAGGATCGCATCGCGAATTACTTCTGCTTCCAGACGTTTTCGGGAATGTTTCCAGAGGTAGATGTTGTCCGGATCAACCTGGTAGTTCTGGGGATGATGCGCGGTCGAAAGCTGGTAAGTGCGTGTCAGGACAATACGCCGGATCAATCGTTTGACGGACCAGCCGTCCTCCATGAAGACTGCTGCCAGGTAGTCCAGCAATTCGGGATCACTTGGTGGGGTACCGTTGACGCCGAAATTATCAGGGGTACGGACGATGCCGATTCCCAGGAGATGCTGCCACACACGATTCGCCATCACGCGGGCTGTTAACGGGTTGTCGAGACTGGTTAACCACTCGACTAGTTCCAGGCGGCCACTTTGCTGCTCATGGAAGCGAGAAGATTCCGAGTCAGAAAGCACAGTGAGCAGGCGTCGCGAGATGGGACTGCCCTTGGGGGAAACGCCACGTACATAGATGGGAACCTCGGTGACCTTGCCCGTGTCGCGAATTCCCATAGCTGCTCGCGGGCTTGCCACAGGCTTGCCCTTCAGCTTTCGGAGGTCGGTCGCCAGCTGTTTCTTCTCGAGGTTTAATTCACGGAGTTGTTTTTTCTGATTCGACGTGAGTGTTGTCGGCTTTTCACCGTTCTTGGGTCGCACACGTAATTTCTTGATTTCATTATTGACTTGCTTTTGTCGCGTAGTGACCTTGGCTAGCTCGGCTTGATATTGCTGGAAAGCCTGGTCCTCGGCCGGATTATCGGAGACGAGTTGGTGAAGCCCCGAGGCTGGTGCGCCTCCCATCGAATTACCGCCGCCACCGTAAAGCGTTTGACTGCTGGCAAAGATACCAGCCAACCCGTAGTAGTCGGTCGTGGGAATCGGATCGAACTTGTGATCATGGCAACGCGCGCAGGATACGGTCAGGCCGAGGAAGGAGCGGGTCGTGACCTCGATCTGGTCGGCTGCGATGTCCGGGATAAAGCCGCCCTTCTTACCACGGATCACCGGCTTGGAGGCCAGGGCCAGGAAACCCGTGGCGACGAGGTTTGCATTTCGTTGTTCGGAAGTCTTGTGGGGCAACAAATCGCCAGCAATCTGCTGGGCGATAAAACGGTTGTAGGGCGTGTCCGCATTTAGGGCATCAATGACGTAATCGCGATAACGCCAGGCATGTGGGAAGGTGGCGTTGCGACTGTTTCCGTTGGATTCGGCATAGCGTGCCACGTCCAGCCAGTGTCGCCCCCAGCGTTCACCGAACTGTGGAGATTCCAGCAGCGAGTCGACAAGGTCCTCCAGGACACCATCAGGCTTGCTGCTGGTTTCCAGCTGCTTGACCCATTCGGCTAAAGCTTGGGGAGCAGGGGGCAAACCAATGAGGTCCATGTAAAGGCGTCTTACCAGCACCTCGGAACTTGCCAGCGCAACGGGCTTCAGGCCCTTTGCTGTCATTGTGGCAGCAACCAGGCGGTCAATACCGGTCAGGGACCAGGCAGGATCGATGTTCTCGGGCAGGGTTGGTTTTTGGATTGGTTGAAAAGACCAGAATTGGCGCCCTTTTTCCAGGTCGATATTTGACTCGATTGCGGTAACTCCGTCGCGAGGATCGGGAGCACCCATCACGATCCACTTGGCAAAGTCGGCGATGACTCCGTCAGGCAGCTTACCCTTAGGAGGCATTTCGAAGTCTTCATGCTGGAGTGCTGAGAGGAGCAAGCTTTTCCTTTTGTTGCCGGGAACGACGGCCGGGCCGCTTTCGCCACCGCGGCGGATATTTTCACGGTCATCCAATAACAAGCCACCTTTGAGTTTGCCGGTTGCTTGAGCGGCCGCCGAGTGACACTTGTAACACTGCTGCACCAGGACAGGGCGAATCTTGTTCTCGAAGAAATCGGTCCCCGGGTCACCCTGAACAGGGTTGGTTATGGTCGCGCACAAGCATCCTGCTACCAAGAGTGGAAGGATGTAAGGTAGGCGGTCACGCAGTGGATTGAGGAGGGCTGAAATGTCCATGGCGGTGGGAGCTAAAGGAGATTAATTTGAAGCATTAAACACCGATCAATTATAGCTTTTCGAAGGCGAATTTACCATTAGAGTTTGCGGCCGAGAAAAGGCCTGTATTTGTGTGCAAATCGCCAGCAGCCAGGGTTCCGTACCGGCGCCCTGACGGGCGTTCATCGGTGGCAGACCCGTTCGTGAAACCGAGCAATGGCGATTAGACCTGGTAGCCACTGGCTCGCAAGATCGCCTCGTGAACCGCCAGCTCGTGACCGAGCGGGTAATCCGTCTTTTTCTCCTCGCGGAGAATGGCCGCCATGTCGCGGAAGGCGCTGACAAAAATACCAGGTCCCTTGGGTAGCGTGACATCCTGGTACCCCTTCTTGTACTTGCCCTTGGGGTGTTCCAACGCAAGTCGAAAAGCGTTCCCTCCTAGCGGGCGCAGATCAAACGTCCCGAATTCACCGCAGGCGGTAAACTGTCGCCTTTGAAACCCTTCGTATTCGATGAGCGTGCTGCGCACGGAGGCGATCGCATCCGGATAATCGAAAACAGCTAACTGGTTATCCACCAGTGGATCCTGGTCCGGGTGTGTTTTTCGACCGTACGTCGTGATTTTGCTGGGTTTGCCCAGGATACGGATCGTTGCATCAATCACGTGGCAGCCGATTTCGAACATGGAGCCACCGGCAAATTGTCCCAGCTTCTTTCGGGATTCGGCGTTGACCTTTTTGCTCATCACGCTGTGGACTTCAAACAGGTCTCCCAGCCAGCCATCGGCAACGGCCTGGTAACAAAACTGGAAGGCAGTGTGGTAACGGTAGATGTATCCCATCTGGAGATGAAGTTTTCGGCGGCCCATGTCGTCCAGTAGTTCCTGGAAATCTTTCAGGTTTTCTCCAGCAGGCTTATCGAGATGGATGTGCATATTGGCCGCGGCACAGCGCCGAGCTGTGGGCAGCAGTTCCGGGACTTCGGTCTCGACCACGACGGCCTGGAGGCCCGGGGTATTGAGGAGCTGTTGCTCGTTGATCAACTTGACGCCCTGGTATTGATTTCCCAGGGCCTGCCGACGCTGGGGGTTGTTTTCCACGATCCCCACGATCTCGAAGTCGTCGGTTTGTCGTAATTGGGAAAAAACCCCTGAGGCGTGGGCGTGTCCGGTGCCGATTTGGCCGATCTTGATCTTGGCCTTGCGAGCGGCACGAGTGGCTGGTGGTGTGGCCATATTGAGGCACGAGGCGGCGGCGCCGGCAAGCAGGAAATCACGGCGGGCAATCGGTTTCATGACAGAACTCCTGGGTAATGAAAGCGCGAGTGCTTAGGGCAGTTCGCGAATCCGGATATTACGAAACTCGATCGGGGAGCCTTCCGCTTCCAGGCAAAGGTAACCGCTGGAGGGTACACAGTCGCTTCCCCCGGAGACCTCTTCGCCGTTGACCCAGAGTCGGACCTCGCCGTTAATCGCACGGACGTAGTAATGATTCCACTGGCCGACACCCTTGCTGAGATTCTTGCGGGGAAAGCTGCGGCGTCCATTGGGAGATATGGGGGGGAAAGGTTTCATCGTGGATTCACCGACGGCGAAGACATCACCGTGAGTAGTGAACCAGTCGGACTTCTTGCCATTATTCTTTTCAAACCGTGTCGCGTATCCATGGTCAAGTGCCTGGATCTCAATGCCACTGCGAGGCAGTTGCCCAGGCTTCAGGTCGGTAAGGGATTTTTCCATGACCCAGGCAAAGACACCGGAATTGCCGGCTTCCTTGAGGTGTCGCCACTCCAGGACCATTTCCAGGTTCTTGTACTGCTTGGCCGTTCTCATTACGCCAACAGGGACACCCGTGCCCTTGACCAATTTGCCCTCGAATTTCCAGGTGTCTGCTGTGCCGTTCACGTCCACGAAGTCTTTCTCTCCCAGGCTGACCCACCCGGGACCCTTGCCATTGATGAAAGCCCGTGGTGTTGTTTCCTGGGCAACAACAGGAAGGCAGACTGCCAGGGACCAGAGTCCCAGTAAGATTGTTTTGAAATGCATGCTTGCCTGCCGTTCCTGGAGAAGATTATTCGTGTTTAAAAGTAGACGGAAATCACACCGTTTATTTTAAACGACCGGCAGGCCTAATGAAATCCAGGTGACGTGTGCGAGCGGGCGATTGCCCGGCAGCGTGCATCCACTAGAGCAACTCGGCGATCGGTTCGCCATGAGGAATCAAGGGCACGGGACGGCCCGCATTGTCCGGAACCATCTTGCGATAATCGATCCCCAGGTGCCGATAAACCGTGGCCAGCAGGTCATTCGGATCCAGCGGACGGTCCTGGGGATGTTCGCCCTTGTCGTTGGTTGACCCGATCACTTGCCCGGTGCGCATCCCGGCTCCGGAGACCAGTACTGACATGGCGCCCGGGTAATGGTCACGACCGGGCTGCATGATTTTCGAGGCCGTTCCCTTCTGGGGATTGATCCGCGGTGTGCGGCCAAATTCGCCACAGACGATGAGCATCACTTTCTTGTCGAGGCCCCGTGCATAGATGTCTTCCACCAGCGCCGCAATCGCCTTGTCAAAGACTGGAAGGCGAGCCTGGGCGTCATCGTAAAGGTGCCCGTTGACCGCGTGGATATCCCAGTTCCCAATGGCCCCCGGGATGCGGGGATTTTGCATCTGCATCGTCACGAAACTGGTTCCGGCCTCGACCAGTCGCCTGGCCAGCAGGGCACGTTGACCCCATTTGTGGCGTCCGTACTTGTCCCGTATGTGGTCCGGTTCCTGGGAAATATCAAAGGCCTCTCGGGCCCGGTCACTGGTCAGCAAGTTGACTGCACTCTGGTTGAAATGATCCATCGATTCCATGAGCCCGGAATGATCCACGTCACGACGGATCCCGTCGAAGGCGGTCAGCAGGGCACGGCGATCATCGAGTCGGTCTTTTAACTCGGGGGCCAGCGATAGGTTACTGACCTTGAATCCCTTGGCATTCGGATCCGCGCCGACCACGAAAGGCAGGTAAGCTCCTCCCAGACCAGCACTGCCGCCACCGTACACGTTGGGAGAATCCGCAATGTACCGAGGCATTGATGGATCACGTCTGCCTTCCAGCATGCGAGAGACGACAGGTCCCAGGCAAGGGAACTGTGCCTTGGGGTCCAGCGGCTTGAGCGGATTGTAGCCGGACAGGAAGCGGCCGGCGCCACCAGCATGGTTGGCAAACCCATGTGAAATAGAGCGGATCAGATTGAACTTGTCGGCCACCTTCGAGTGGAGCGGCAGGTATTCGCCGATATCCATGCCAGGTACGACCGTCTGGATGGGCTTGTTATCGCCGCGGAACTCTAACGGCGCTCCCGGTTTGAGATCATAGGTCTCCATGTGACTCGGGCCACCCTGCAGCCAGATGAGAATCACGGAGGTATCACTGTTGGAAGCTGCTTCGCTGGCCGAGGCACGTTGACGCAGCAGGTCTCCCAGCGTCAGCCCGCCCATCAGAAGCGAACCGGCCTCGATGAAACTACGGCGTGTCAGTGGTCCGGCACAGCGATTGGATTTCATGGCGTTCATCCCGGGCGGCGGCAACCTGAATCTAAGTTCGTCGCTAAATCATATCAACAGTAACTATTATGTTCGGAGGGGGTTGCGCACGTCAATGTGTTTGTGCAGGAATAGGATGGTAGGCACGCCTCGATTGTTTTGTCATCATGAGGATATGACAGAACTTAAGCCCAAAACACCGGTACGTGTGGGCGTGGTTGGTTGGGGCCGTTTTGGCCGACTGCATGCACTCACGTTGAATCGACTTGCCGAGGCCGAGTTAGTGGCGATCGTTGCCAGACGCCAGCAAAGCCTGGACAAGGCCGCTGAGGAACTTCCGGACGTACCGGGTTGGACCAACCTGGATGAGGCCATCGAGGAGGCCGGTGCCGATGCCTGGGTGGTCGCCTGTACAACTTCTGCGCACGTGGAAGTTACGCGCGTGTTGCTGGCCGCGGGCAAGAAGGTGTTGCTGGAAAAACCGATTGCCGATTCGCTGGCAGATGCCGAGAGCCTGAGAACGCTCGTCCGAGATAATTCCAGCAACCTAATGATCGGACACATTCTGCTGTTTAACAGCGAGTTCTGTGCACTGCGTGAAGAGGTGCAGCAGCGGGGTCCGCTTGCTTACATTGACTGTGTGCGTCATCGTCCGGCTTCGATCGTGCAGGAGTTTTCCGGGGAGAACCCGTTGTACGCGGCGATGGTTCATGACCTTTACTGCGTCCAGGTTCTCCTGGCTGGGCAGGAGCCGGATCGCATGACCTCGCAGTATCACCGTACGAGCGAGGGGGCAATTGACCTGGCGTTGGCCCAACTGCACTGGAACGATGGACCGGTTGCCTCCTTTGCTGCCTCTTACCTGACGCCGGCTGGCATGCCCCCACGTGGCGTCGACCGGACCGAGGTATTTGGAGATGGGTGGGCGGCGCGACTCGATCCCAATCCCCGTCCGATCGAGGTCTGGTCTGGTCAGGCCGAGTGGCCCATGGCCCTGGAAATTCGTACAGATGATTCGGGACCCACCGGGATGATGGCCGAGGAATTGCGATGTTTCTGTCGTGTGGCCAGCGGGCAACAGGAAGTGCCGCTGGGAGCAACATACAACGATGCCATGCAGGTCCAGCGTTGGATGGAACGGTTGGCCAGTTGTGCCCAGTAATATCAGGCACGTATGACGACTAGCCCGTGTAGAGGACGTTAAGAACCTTACCCGTGTTAAGCGGGGTGGGCCGTTGTTGGCGATCGGCCAGTACCGTGTGAGGATTAATTCCCAAGGTCTGGTAAATTGTCGCGCCGATGTCGTTCGGATGGTAAGGCGTCGAGGCCGGGTATCCACCGGTCTGATCACTCTTGCCGATGATCTTGCCACCCTGGACGCCGGCACCGTAGAACAACCCGGTATAACAGGGAGCCCAGTGTCCACGTCCCGGCTTGGGATCGGTACCGTTCTTGGTGATGCTGGGACTGCGACCGAATTCACCGACAACGATCACCAGGACATCGTCCTGCATGCCTCGGTCTTCCAGGTCATCCATCAGTGCAGATACGCCGGTATCGACTGCCGGCAGCAAGCGGTCCTTGAGCTTGGGGAAGTTGCTGCTGTGCGTATCCCAGGTTTGCACGATGCCCATGTTGGCCTGCACGTAGGGGACGCCGTGTTCCACGAGGCGTCGCGCCAGCAGGATCGACTGTCCCATACGGGAGCGGCCATACTTTTCACGCAAGGCCTCCGGTTCCTTGTTGATGTCAAAGGCATCGGTCAGTTTGCCGGAAGCCAGCATGGAGAAGGCCGCTTCCTGCTGGTTCGTGAACTGGGTTTTGCGAGCCAGTTGGTCCAGGCTGGTCTTCTGTCGATTGAGATCTGTCAGCAGTTCCTTCCGGTTGGTGAGCCGGCTGGTCGTCATCCCGTCCAGTAATTGAATCCCGTTGACCTTGAAGTTCTTGGAGTTGGGATCAGAATTCACCTGTAATGGATCATACTCAGGGCCGAGGAATCCAGCATGCTGGCCTGGCCAGGTGAGAGAGCCCTCGATCAGTGGCAAGGGCACGGTGATCTGGGTTGGCAGTCCATTGGTCGCCGGTCGCACGCGTTGCAACCCGCCACCGTAACAGGGCCAGTCCAGTCGCGAGAGTTCCTTGTCCTCGTTGGCGTTTCCGCGGAAAATCTGGGGGGTTCCAGTGAGGGTGTTATGGGTTCCGGAAAGGTGACGATTGTCACCGTGGGCCAGGGATCGAATCAAGGCAAACTTGTCGGTCCGCTGAGCCAACTGGGGAACATGTTCGGTAAATTGTAGGCCAGGTGTTTTGGTGGCGATCGGGCTGAATTCACCCTTGATCGTGGAGTTGTCCGGCTTCGGATCGAAGGAGTCGATGTGGCTGCCACCCCCGGTCAGGAAAACCAAGATCACGCTCTTGGCGGGCTGCCCGTTTCCGGCCTGGGCCTGCTGGGCTAGGAGGTTGGACAGTGACAGTCCCAGGTAACTGGAACAACCGACCTGAAGCAGGTCGCGTCGATTTAATCCACTCAGAGGCATTTGGCAGTCCTTCGTCTCAATGTTTCAGGGTCACGGAAAAACATATCAACACTTCCTTATTATCGGTCAATTAATTTGCAGATGCAACGTCAAACCGGGTTATCTTGGGCGAGATTTGCTATGGATCACTTCTCGGTACGCCGGGTTTCCGCACCGACTTCTTCCAGGAACCCAGTCATCAGGCGATGGAGTTCAGCGGTCTTTTCAGGCATTTCCCGGGAAAGATCATTGCGTTCCCCCAGGTCGCGCGCAAGGTCGAATAATTCGAGTCGCTTTTTTCGCCACGTTTTTACCAGCTTGTAGTTGCCCAGGCGGAGGCTGGTTTCCGCATCTCGCGAGACGGCCTGGTGGAAAATAAAAAAAGGATCTGGCCGCTTGACCGTTTCTTTACCCTCCTGGCGGAGCACGTTCACGATGCTTCCACCATCGACATTAAGGGGCATCGGTTCACGATAGCCTGCCAGGGCTGCCAGGGTGGGCATGATATCCAGCGCGGTCACAGGTACGTGACTGACACTGCCCGCCTTGATGTCGGGACCGAGCACGACAAACGGGACACGTATGCCACCTTCGTAGACGCTTCCCTTGCCATCACGCAGAGGCGCGTTGCGGGCAACTTTTCGGCGGGGGGACTTGGGCAGCGTGTTCCGACCTCCATTGTCGGACAGGAAAAAGATATACGTGTTATCCAGCAATCCCAGGCTCTTCACTTTTTTCATCAGCAGACCGATGCCGGTGTCCAGGTCCGCCGTCATGGCAGCGAACTGGGGCATGTTATGCTTCCTTCCGGCCTGGCGTTGCTCGACCTGGGCCAGGGTCTGGTCACGGTAAAAAATATCCAGGTGAACTGCATAATGCGAAACCTGCAGGTAAAAAGGGTTTCCTGCCTGTGACTGTTTTTCCATGAACTGACAGGCGCGATCCGTGATTCCAAAAATCAGCTTGGGGTCGTCCTTGGCTGCGGGCCCTCCCGTTCCCTTGCCGGATCCGGTGCCATTTCCAGTCACTCCGTCACTGGTGTCGTATCCCATGTCCTGCGGGCTGACATCATCGAAGCGGTGATCCCATTTGCCAAAGTGTGCGGTTCGATAACGGGGATCAGCTTTCTTAAGCAGGCGCGGGATATTTAACTGTTGACGGTAGATCGCGGTCCAGTTTTCCTGGTTCTTGAGGTAAATATGGCGTGCCGGAGTTTGGCCGATTTGCAGACTGCGACGCGTGGGGCAGCAAAAGGGAGCCGGAGAATAACCATTGGTAAACAGCATTCCCTGCTGCACCAACTGGTCGATGCTGGGAGTCTGGTAATAATCACTGCGGGTATCCGGGCGACCGGGAAGCATGGCCGTGGAAGTGCCTACCCAGCTTTGGTCATCGGACATAACGACGATGAAATTAGGAGGGGCAGCAGCAAGGGACGGATCTGCCGATGGCCCCGTGGCCAACACCAGTACCACGAGCATCAAAGGGATTCGGAAACAGCGACGATTCATGAAAGGGATCTCCCGGGGAAACTCAACGAAGCCAGGCAGGAATACCATCGGTTTGGAGAGATTTGATTTTCCTGGACAGGGAGTCACCTTCCCATTGCTTGTCGCCGGCGGGCAATGCGTCCTTGCCAGGCAGTCGTTTGCGCAGTTGCTTGATGATGGTGGCATACTTGGCTTGTCCTGCCAGGTTGTCGTGTTCGAGTGGGTCCGCATCGTGATCGTAAAGTTCCTCACCGCCGTCACGATAGCGAATGTATCGCCAGCGTTCGGTGCGGATCGCATGGTTCTTGTAGTACCAGGTCGTGATGGATGCATGCGGCCAGGGGGTGGCAGGGTCGGCCAGTAACGGCTGGATACTATGGCCTTCCAGTCCCGGCACGGGTTTGAGCTGGCAGAGATCAATCAGCGTGGGATAGATGTCCAGCAGGCTGACCGGCGCATCGACGCGTTGACCTTTAGTTCTATTTGGTAGCCTGAAAGCAAGTGGTACGCGAGTCGATTCTTCCCACAGCGATTGCTTGCGCCAGTGTTTCTTCTCGCCAAGGTGTTGGCCGTGATCAGACCAGAGAACCACGATGGTGTTCCGCGCGTGAGGACTGGCATCCAGGGCGTCCAGCACCAGTCCCACCTGGTGATCGGCAAAACTGACACAGGCCAGGTAAGCTCGCACCATTTCCGGCCAGTAATGTGAGCCGATATCCAGTACGTTCCAGTGGTCTCCATCCGGCAGGGTTCCCAGGGCCATGGCCTTGCCAACCAGCGGGATATCAGCCAGTTCACGTTCCGGTACCCTGGGCATGACAATCTTGTCCAGGTCATAAAGATCAAAGAATCGTTTCGGGGCTGTGAAAGGGACGTGGGGTCGGACAAAACCGACGGCCATGAAGAAAGGTTCGTCATACGTTTTCTGCAAACGTTCCACGGCCCAGCGGGCTACCTGCTGATCCGGCATTCCTTCGGCGGGAATGTCATTCTTGCCAAGCGCACCCCAGCAGAGTGATTGCCCGGAAAGACCGCGTTGATACTTCTGGTAGATGGCGCCGCCATCGGGTGGGAAGGGATGAAAGTGGCCACCTGACTTGCCCTGGTAGCCGTGGCCCCTTGCCGCCAGTTCCCTGGGCCAGCGGTACTTGGGGCGCGTTTCATCCCAGTAATCGTAATCAGCGATGTCCGTGACTCCCTTGTGGAACACCTTGCCGGCCGCCATCGTACGGTAGCCACTGCGTTTGAAGTGAGTCGGTAACGGAATCGTTTCACCCAGGATTCGCTGGTAACGTTTCATCGATTTGGACGAGTTGGTGTACCAGCCAGTAGTCGAAGGACGTAGGCCACTGAGTAGGGAATGACGCGAGGCAGAGCAGACAGGTGCCGTACAGTGTGCGTTGCTGAAAAACGTACTGCGAGCAATCAGCCGATCCATGTTGGGTGTCTTGGCCTGTGGATGACCCGCTGCAGCACCAACCCAGTCATTCAGGTCGTCGACCGAGATAAACAGGACATTGGGTCGATCGGCAGCAGCGGCCAGGGAGCAACCTGAAAGTGCCAGCAGGATGGTGAGTAGCGTGTGTCGCATGAACGGTACCGTGAAGCGAGGACAGGAACCAACAGGGCTTATCGTAGCACAGCAGCGGTGCCTGTGGGATCACCTGTTTGCATTCGTCAAGGCCTTAGTAGCATGACCGTACTTGCCGCAGGAACATGATGTAACTGAGCCCCCAGCCGGTGGTAGCGAGAGCCAGGAGAAATCGCGTGACGGGTGATTCAAACGAGAGCAGAGGAGTCCACGTTAGTAAGGTGAGTAGGGCACAGATGGCAACGGCAATACGTGTTTTAAGCAATGCCGGTGTGCCCGCGTCTGCAGGTAATAATCGCTGTAGCGATACCAGGAAAATGAGGTGACTTATACCGACCATGGCCAGGGCACCATGACGTAGAAAACGTTTGGCTACCCGGTTCTCCTCGTCGTCCATGATCCCCAGTGCCAGAAGTGTCAGGAAGGCAAC